>JAAUYF010073625.1_pt1 | contig 10844 bp, 8 predicted proteins | sample 7278051 | NCBI WGS metagenome assembly JAAUYF01 (sample SAMN14350202, study PRJNA611818) | marine sediment metagenome | isolation source: surface marine sediment (0.6m) | place: French Polynesia: Moorea | collected 2018-08 | reverse complement strand
CCGTTGCCGGAACCCGGCCTCGGCAAACTGCGGCCGGCATTTTTCGACCAGCGAACGCGACATTTCGAATATGTCGGTGGCGATGCCGCTGCGCCAGCTCGCATCCGGCGCGAACCAGTTTTCGAAATTGACCGCGCCGATTTTTTTGAGCACGAACAGCAGCTGCAGCGGGTTGCGGGTATCGACGCCGCCGGCGGACAGGGCCGCGAGCGCATTGCGGAATATTCGCTCACCCGCGGTAACGACCCGCTCGGCGAAGGCCTCGGCCGCGCTGAAATCGACATGCGGGTATATTCGGCGCGCGCTGGCTTCGACCCGGCGGCCGAACAGCTGCGCCTCGATAATTTCATCGGCCGACGGGATGCGCAATGCCTCGCTCACCGGCAGCGGCAGCACCGCATGCCCGCTGGGCGCGTGCAGCTGGAGCAGGATGTCCCACAGCAGATACTCGGCGACCAGCGCGCGGTTTTGTTCGAATTCGACGCCGAAGGAAATCGTATCGCCGTAGATCATCGAGCCGACCTGCTCGCCACCGTGGATCCGGTGCAGGGCCAGCACCCAGCCCGCGCGTTTTACCGGGTCGCTGGTCAGGCCGCCGATGCAGTGGCTCAGCCGCGCGCCGATCAATTCCTCGACAATGTAACGTTCCAGCATCGCCCAGGCCGCGACCGTGGCGCAGTCGCGAAACAGGGCGCCGTAACCGTCCTCGAGATAGGAATGCAGCATCGCGCCCTGCCCGCGAAACTCGGCCAGCACCGTCATCGCCTGCAGGCTGTTGACCGCGGTGGCTTCGGTGTCGTCCCAGCCGGGCGCCTCGAAGCTGAAAAACTGCGACAGGTTGCCGATCGTGCTGCAGCCGACACGCAGCGCCTGCACCGTGTTCGGCAGCGCGTTGGGCTGCCCGATCATGAAGTCGCCGAAATGCGGCTGTATCGGCGCGGCCCGGGCCAGCGCCTCCCAGTCCGCCGGCCGCAGCAGCATCGGCCCGGTCTCGGCGGCGACCCCGGCGCGGTGCGCCTCGGGCAACCCCATGCGCCGGTCGAGCGCAAAACCGGCGCGATCGAGACGCCACTCGTGCCGATCGAGTTCGGCATGGATACGGCGCAGCGCGGCCGCGGTGCTGTCGACGTCGTTGAGGCCGACATGCGCGTGGTACATGATGTGCCCGTCGCGTTTCGCCTGCGTTTTGTACTCGAACTCGGAACTTACCCCGTAACGCTCGAAAAATGCACTGCGGCCGGGCTCGATTTGCGCCGCGACCTCGCGCCCGCGCCGGCGCTGCTCGTTGCAATCCGGGAGAGATATCGCCGCCAGGTCCCCGATGATCTGTTCGCCCGACGGCATCGTGATCAGTTACCCAGGTCGAAAAAATCCACGCTGCCGGTTTCCAGCGAGTATTCGGCGCCGACCACCAGCAGGCGGCCCGCGTCGATCAGGTTTTCCAGGATTTGCGATCCGTGGCGCAGCTGGTTCGCCGATACGCGGATATTGGCGCGCACCGCGGCCTCGAGCAGCCGCGGGTGATCGTCGCGCAGATCCGTTGCGAGCAGGGTTTCGACCGACGGGCGGATACGCTCGACGATAGAGCCGAGGTTCGGCGAACGGTTCTCGCGGGGTTTTTCCAGCTCTTCGACGGTTGCCTCGATCGCACCGCATCCGGAATGGCCGAGCACCACGACCAGCGGCGTACCGAACTTTTCCACCGCGAATTCGACGCTGCCGATTTGCGACGGTGCGATAATATTGCCCGCGACCCGGATCACGAACAGGTCGCCCAGCCCCTGGTCGAAAATTATTTCGGCCGGGACCCGCGCATCCGAGCAGCCGATAACGATGGCAAATGGCTCCTGTCGGGGCACCAGCCGGTACTGGCCTATGTTGGTGTCGCCGGCCTGATGCCGAAGCTCGGCAACAAAGCGTTGATTGCCGTCGGTCAGTGCCGACAGGGCCTGCTGCGCGGATCTCATTATGGTTTTATTCTCGATTAAAGACGACTGCCGCCGCCGATGGCGCTCATTTTAGCGGCACCGCGCTGCGCGGTAAATGTGAAGCGCCGGGATCGAATGGCTTCGGCGGCAAGCCCGGGCTGTTCGCATGGTCCGTCGCGGGCGGTCGCCAGATATTCGTTGCCGCGCAGAAGGCCCTGGTCCCGATTCAACCCGGTTGATCCGACCACACTGCGAACTCGTTGCCGCAGGGTTCGCAGAAATGAAACCGCCGTCCGCCGGGGAATGCGAATATCGGCTTTTCGATGCGCCCGCCGGCGGCTTTTATTTTCGCCATCGTGGCCTCGAGATCGGCGCTGTAAAACACCAGCAGCGCGGCGCCGTTGCGCGTGGTCGAATAAAGTTCGGAGCGGTAAATGCCGCCGTCCAGTCCCTGCCCGGCGAAAGCGCAGTAGTCGGGGCCGAAATCCTCGAAGGTCCAGCCGAAGGCCTGTTCGAAAAAAGCCTTCGTGGCTTCGAGCCGCGCGGCCGGAAACTCGACGTAATCGATCTTTTCGTGTTGCTTCATCTCCGTTACCCTGCCGCGGCCTCGATCCACACCGCGGTATCGTGGAAAATCGCGCCGCCGTTGGGCGGGCCGGGTTCGGCCGATACCAGCGCGTTGACGCCGAGGCCGTCGAGATAGGCATGGTTCGGCCAGATACTTTCGATCACGACCACGCCCGGCAGCAAACCGTCGAACAGCCTCGCATGCAGGCGTATCTCGGCGAGCCGGTTGCCGACGCGCGCCAGCGCCCCGTCGTCGAGCCCCAGCCGCGCCGCATCATCGGGATTTATCAGCAGGGTCGGCCGCTTCTCCGCCGCGCGCGAGGTTTTGCTCTCGGTAAAGCTGGTATTCAAAAACTGCCGCGCCGGCGCCGCCACCAGCCGAAACGGGTGGCAGGCGTCGGTTTCATTGGCGGGCGCCATGAAATCGGGCAGTTGCGGCATCGTCTCGAAATCGGGGCCAACCCGGCTCCAGTCGGGCTGGAAATGGAAACGCCGGTCCGGAGTCGCGAAACCGTCGAGAAAATTGCCGGTTTCGAAACCGGGGTCGCAATCGTGCCAGCGCTCGGCGTAAAGCGTTTCCTCGTCGCCGAGGCCGCTCTGGCGCAGACTCTGATCGATTAATTCGCGTTCGCCCGTTTCGAATCCCTCGTGCCGGTAACCCATTCTTTGCGCGATCTGCGCGAGCACCCGGTGATTGCTGCGGCACTCGGCATAAGCCCTGACCTGGGCGCGCGTTACCTGGAGATGCGTATGCCCCCCGGCCTGGTAAAAGTCGTCGTGCTCGAGAAACATCGTCGCCGGCAGCACGATATCGGCCATCGCCGCGGTCTCGGTCATGAACTGTTCGTGCACGCAGACGAACAGGTCATCGCGGCTGAAGCCGTCGATGACCTTGCGCGTTTCCGGCGCGACCGCGAGCGGATTGGTATTTTGCACCAGCAGCGCGGTTACCGGCGGACCCTGCTGCAGATCGCGTGGATTGCCGAGCAGGACGTCGCCGATACGCGACTGGTCCAGCATCCGCGTACCCGGGTCCAGCACGTCGAGGCCCTTGATCACGGTCTGGTCGATCCCGTAAAGCCCGGCGTTGGAATACAGCGCGCCGCCGCCGCGATGGCGCCAGGCGCCGATCAGCGCCGGCAGGCAGCTTACCGCGTGCATATTGGCGGCGCCGTTGCGCGACCGGGTGAAGCCGTAACCGACGCGTAAAAAACTGCGCGCGGTGTTGCCGTAAAGCCTGGCGAACTCGATGATCTCGTCGGCCGCGATCCCGGTGATTTCCGCGGCCCAGGCCGGCGTTTTGTCGCGCAGGTGTGCCTCGAGCTGCCGCGGCACGTCACAGTAGCGCTCGAGGTACTCGCGATCGACGAGGTCGTCGGCAAACAGCTGGTGCATGACCGCGCAGGCCAGTGCGCCGTCGCTGCCGGGCCTGAGCAGCAAAAACTGGTCCGCCTTTTGCGCGGTGGCATTGCGGTAGGTATCCACCACGACGAGCCTGGCGCCGCGCTCGCGCCGCGCTTTGGCAATATGGTGCATGACGTTTACCTGGGTATAGACGGGATTACCGCCCCAGACGACGATCAGGTCGCTGTCGGCCATGCGCCTGGGGTCGGAACCGCGTTTGGCCCCGGTGCCAGCAATCCAGCCGGCATCGGCCAGCGTGATGCAAAACGTCGAATGCTGGCGCGAGGTCTTCAGCAGGTGGCGAAACAGCTCGATACTGTCGCGCTGCAGCAAGCCCATGGTGCCGGCGTAATGATACGGCCACAGGGTTTCGCTGCCGTGTTTTTGCATACGGCGGGTGAACTGCTCGGCGATTTCGTCGAGCGCATCGTCCCAGCCGATGCTTGCGAACGCGGCGCGGCCCTCGCCTTTGGCGCCGCGGCGGATCAGCGGTTGACCGAGCCGCTCGGGATGATGCAGGCGCTCGGCGTAACGCGACACCTTGGCGCAGATGACCCCGGCGGTATAGTCGTTATCGCGCGCGCCGACGACACGCCCGATACGGTCCTCGGCCAGCAGCTCTACCTCGAGCGCACAGGTGCTCGGACAATCGTGCGGGCAGGTGGAGTACCCGTAACGTGGATAGGTTTCAGCGGTCATCGACGGCATTTTGCAAGATAACGCGGCCCACCGCCAGCACCGCAATCGACGCTTTTTTAATTCGTCTGACAAATGCTAGAATTGCCGTCCTTTATCCACCTAGCCGCCGGGGATCCGCATGAGCGATAACGACAAGCAACATTTCAAAACACGCGAGGTACGCGCCGGAGTCAAGCCGGATCCGGTCACGGGCGCGATCCTGACACCGATTTACCAGACCACGACCTACGTGCAGGAATCGGTCGACCAGTATCTCGAGAAAGGGTTTTCCTACAGCCGCTCGGGCAACCCCACGGTCACCGCACTCGAAGCGCGGATTACGTCGCTCGAGGGCGGCGCCGGCAGCCTCTGTTTCGCCACCGGCATGGCGGCGACCAGCTGCACGATCATGGCGCTGGTCGGCAGCGGCGAACACGCGATCCTGTCCGACGTGGTCTACGGGGGTACTCACCGCGTTTCGACCAAGGTATTGAACCGCTGGGGCCTGGAATGCAGCTTCGTCGACACGTCGGATCCGAAGAACGTCGAGGACGCGATCCGCGACAATACCCGGCTGATTTTCACCGAAAGCCCGGCCAACCCGACGCTGAAGCTGACCGATATCGCCGCGATTTCGGAAATCGCGCAGGCGCACGGTATCCCGCACGTGGTCGACAACACGTTCCTGACGCCGTTTTACCAGCGCCCGCTCGAGCTCGGCGCCGACATCAGCCTGCACAGCACGACCAAGTTCATGGAAGGCCACAATATCAGCGTCGGCGGCTCGATCACGGCGAAGAATCAGGAGCATATCGAACAAATCATGTTCGTGCGCAACTGCCTCGGCAGCAACATGACGCCGATGGTCGCGTTTTACACGCTGCAGGGGATCAAGACCATGAGCACGCGCCTCGAGGCGCAGTCGGCCAACGCGCTCAAGGTCGCGCAGTTTCTCGAAACCCATCCCAACGTCGACCGGGTTTGCTATCCCGGGCTCGAGTCGTTTCCGCAAAAGGAGCTCGCCGACCGCCAGGCCAGCGGCCACGGCTCGATGCTGTGGTTCGAGGTTCACGGCGGCGTCGAATCGGGCAAGAAACTGATGGACACGCTGCAACTCTGGAGCCTCGCCGAAAACCTCGGCTCGGTGGAGTCGCTGGTCACGCACTCGGTGACGATGACGCATGCCGACATGCCGCGCGAGGAACGCCTCGCCGCCGGGATCACCGACGGCCTGGTGCGCCTGTCCACCGGTCTCGAGACGGCCGAGGATTTGATCGCGGATCTCAAGCAGGCGCTCGACGGTCTCTAGCCTGTATATTGCACGAAGGGCGGCACAAACTCCGGAGAAATAGCATTAAAATCAGAAATTTAGTGAAATTTTCCAACCTGGCTGCTGTTGACAGTTTGTGCCTGAACGAAATCAGGACAAATCTGGCTGCCAATCTCGAACAATCCCCCTTGAACCATACGGCTATGGCTCGGCGGGCGATTGTCCGACCTTGTTTGCCAGATTTTCCCTGAATTTCGTTCCCTTCATACAATATACAGGCTAAACCCATGATCATCGCCAGCGTCGAGACCTTCGCCACCGAGTTCGTCGCGCTGGTGCGGGTCCGAACCGACGACGGCGACGAGGGCTGGGGCCAGGTCTCGCCGTACAATGCCGACCTGACCGCCGAAATCGTGCATCGCCAGGTCGCGCCGCACGTGCTCGGCATGGACGCCGGCGATATCGAGGCGGTAACGCAGCGCGTACTCGACCGCGAGCACAAGTTCCAGGGGACTTACCTCTACCGGGCGCTGTGCGGCGTCGATACCGCGCTGTGGGATATCCGCGGCAAGCGTGCGGGCAAAAGCGTGAGCCGCCTGCTCGGCGGCGACCGCAGCGAGTTCCCGGTCTACGCGTCGAGCATGAAACGCGATATCACCCCCGCGCAGGAGGCCGAGCGTATGCTCGCGCTGCGCGAACGCTTCGGCTATCACTCGTTCAAGTTCCGCATCGCCGCCGAATGCGGTCACGACGTCGACCAATGGCCGGGGCGCACCGAGGAAATCGTCAAAACGATGCGTGAAACCCTCGGCGACGACGTGACCCTGATGGTGGATGCCAACAGCGGCTATACGTCGGGCAAGGCGATCGAGGTCGGCCGCATGCTGGCCGATTACGGCGTGAGCCATTTCGAGGAGCCCTGCCCTTACTGGGAGCTCGACTGGACGCGGCAGGTGCGCGAGGCGCTGGCGCCGCTGGACCTCGACGTGACCGGCGGCGAACAGGACAATAACATGATCGTCTGGAAACAGATGATCGACAGCCGCGCGGTCGATATCGTGCAGCCGGATATTTGTTACATGGGCGGCATTACGCGTACGCTCGCGGTTGCCGACTATGCACGCCAGGCCGGGATTGCGTGCACGCTGCACTCGGCCAACCTGAGCCTGGTCACGCTGTTTTCGATCCATTTCATGGCGGCGATCGAAAACGCCGGCAAATACGTCGAATTCTCGATCGAGCGCGGCGACTATTACCCGTGGGCCGAACGCATATTCACGCCGGAATTCGAGATCAGGCAGGGCAACGTGCTATTGTCCGACCAACCCGGCTGGGGCATCGAGGTTAATCCCGAGTGGATTGCCCTCAGCGACTACCGGATCAGTTATAATCCTTCCAGCTCCTAAACGCGACGATGGTGACCGAAAATGGAAACGTATAACTCCGTGCTCGAACTGATCGGCAACACGCCGGTGCTAAAACTCAGCAAGTTCGATACCGGCCCCTGCGAACTCTACATCAAGATGGAATCGGAAAACCCGGGCGGATCGATCAAGGACCGCATCGCGGTATCGATGATCGAGGCCGCGGAAAAAGACGGCAAGATCAAGCCCGGCGGCACCATCATCGAAGCCACCGCCGGTAATACCGGACTCGGTCTCGGACTGGTTGCCGCGCAAAAGGGCTATAAGCTGATCCTGGTGATTCCGGACAAGATGAGTCCGGACAAGATCCGGCATATCCGCGCGATGGGCGTCGACGTGCGCCTGACCCGCTCCGACGTACAAAAAGGCCATCCCGAGTATTACCAGGATTACGCCAAGCGCCTGGCCGCGGAAATCCCGAATTCCTTTTTCATCGACCAGTTTTCCAATCCGAACAACCCGAAAACCCATATGGTCGATACCGGCCCCGAAATTTACCGGCAAATGGACGGCAAACTCGATGCCATCATCGTCGGCGTGGGTTCCAGCGGCACCGTGACCGGGCTCGGCAAGTATTTTCACGAAGTGCTGCCCGATCTCGAAATGATCGTCGCCGATCCGGTCGGCTCGATTCTCGCCGACACCATCAACACCGGTAAAACGCCGAAGGCGTCGTCATGGCTGGTCGAAGGTATCGGCGAGGATTTCATGCCGCCGATCTGCGACATCAGCCTGGTCAAAAAAGGCTATTCGATCAGCGACCGGGAAGCTTTCAGCACGCAGCGCGAACTGCTGCGTCTCGAAGGCATAATCGCCGGTTCGTCGACCGGCACCCTGCTGTCGGCGGCGTTGCGCTACTGCCGCGAACAAACCGAGCCCAAGCGCGTGCTCACCTTTGCCTGCGATACCGGCAACAAGTATCTGAACAAGTCGTTCAACGACTCCTGGCTGGCCGACCAGGGCTTGCTCGAACGCGAAAGCCACGGCGACCTGCGCGACCTGATTGCACGGCCCGCCGACGGCGGCGACATGGTTTCGGTAACCTCGGACGACAACCTGATCACAACCTACAAGCGCATGCGCATGTTCGACGTGTCGCAGCTGCCGGTGCTGGACGACGGCCACATCGTCGGCCTGATCGACGAATCCGATATCCTGCTCGGCATCTACGAAGACAAGGACAGTTTCCAGATGAAAGTCGGCGAAGTCATGGTCACCGACCTCGTCACCCTGCCGCCGAGCGCGCGCATCGACGACGTGGTGCAGCTGTTCAAACAGGACAAGGTCGCGATCGTTGCCGAGGACGACAATTTTTACGGCCTGATCACCCAGATCGACCTGATCAATCACCTGCGCAAGGCGATGTTTTAAGCCACCGCCGGAGTTTCCGGGGGCACCAGCCGGGCCGGCCGCCGACGCATCCTGCAACCCCGCCCCGCCCCCTGCGGCGGGTCGCGGCGCATTTTGACTTAGCCGGTAAAAAATTATTAAATGCTCTGGCCAGTTGCGCCGCAGAATGTTGCCTAGTGCAGCCCGAGTTATAGCGATTACCAGCCGAGAACCCGCCATGGATATTCAGCGACTGCTGACCAGTCTAAGTTCCAAAATCATCGTCCAGTTTGCCCTGGTGATCGCCGCCGCGGTGGTGTTGATCGCGTTCAATTTCAACGTCATCTACCCGTTTTACTTCGAAAACCAGATGACCGATGTCGGGATTCTGATCAACAGCGCAATCCTGGTACTGCTGATCATCGGGCTCGGCAGCATTCTTTATCACCTGCTGCGCTACCGGCGCGAGGAAGCCGCGATCGCGACCTTCGTCAACAACGTCGAGGCGCTCAAGCCCGACCTGATGGATGGATTGCCGGTCGAGTCCATCGTCGCCCAGCGGCACATGACGATGCGCTCGATCCAGAGCGCCAACGGCGAAATCAACCACAGCGCGCTGGCGGCGATGCTGAACGCCGACGAGGCCACGCGCTTCGGCCTGATCCGCTTCATCAACAACATCCTGATCCTGACCGGTGTTTTCGGCACCATCGTCGCGCTGTCGATCGCCCTGCTCGGCGCCTCCGACCTGATCGACTCCGCCGACGCCAGCCTCGGCGGCATGGGCCTCGTAATCCACGGCATGTCGACCGCGCTGTCGACGACGATCACCGCGATCATTTCCTACGTCATATTCGGGTACTTTTACACTCGCCTAAACGACGTGCAAACCCATTTTCTGAGCGGCGTCGAACACCTGACCTCGGTTTACCTGCTGCCGCAGTACGTCAAGACCGAAACCGAGATCGTGCACCGCATGAGCGACCTGATCAAATCGGTAATCCACGCCGCCGACAAGCTCAGGTCGACCCAGGACACCTACCAGGAGACCGCGCTCGGGCTGCAGCAATCGATTGCGGGCAACCAGCAGCAAATCGACGCGCTCGGCGCTGAACTCGAGAGTATCAAGCGCATCCTGCGCGAGGGTTTTCGCCTGCCGGCCGACAGCGCCTAGGTTATGGACACGAGTTTTCCGCAAATCGGCGGCAGCCACGCCGGCATCGGCGGCGAAAACAGTTTCTGGCCGTCGTTTACCGACATCATGATGGTCATCACGATGATTTTCCTGATGGCGACGAGCCTGCTGGTGGTGCGCAACTGGCAGTTGGTGGCTGAACTGCAGGAAAGCGTTGCCGCCGAGCGCCTCGCCGCGGAAATGGTCGAAACCACGGAGCAGGAAAAACTGACCCTGGAGGAGCGCCTCGCCAACGCCGAGCAGAGCAACTCCATCCTGCGCCTGCGGCTGATGAAAAGGGACGAGGAACTCAACGAGGCGCAAAGCGCGATACGCGAGCAGGATACGAAAATCTCGTCTCTGGAGCTGCGGAATACCGACCTCGCCGCCTCGCTGGACCAATCGCAGTCGCAGCTGGCGGCGGCCAACCTCGAAATCGATGCGGCAACCGCGCAAAACCAGGAACTCGCGCAGCAGATCGCCGCGCTGAACCGGCAAATGGCGTCGCTGAACCAGCAGCTGACCGAGCAGCAGGCCGCGGGCGAACAAACGCAGCAGCAGCTCGAAAGCGCGCGCATCCAGATCGCCGAACTCACCGAATCCAGCGCGGCCCAGCAGCAGAACATCAGCCAGCTAACCCAGGAAAGAACCCTGCTGAACCGGGAAATCGAGTCTTATAACCAGCAGCTGCTGACGCTCAAGGGCGATTACGAAACGGTCAAGTCCAAGTACGAGGAATTGATCAAACCGGCGCGCACGGCCAAGGGCAAGTACATCGCCGAGGTGTATTACGTCAAGGGCCAATCCGGCAACGTCATTCGCTACCGCCAGCCGGGCGACAGCGACTACAGCCGCCTGAGCCTGGCCGAGGTCGAAGCGCGCCTGGCCAAACTCAAACAGGAACAGGGCGACAACCTCTACGTCAAAATCATCATTCCCAAGGACAGCGGCCTCTCCTACAACGAAGCCTGGCAGTTCATGCGCAACCTGCTGGTCAAGTACGACTACTACTACCAGGAATAGAACGACCGCCCCCGGCGCTTTTCCTCGTATCGCACCGTTGGCGATAT
>JAAUYF010074329.1_pt1 | contig 10913 bp, 12 predicted proteins | sample 7278051 | NCBI WGS metagenome assembly JAAUYF01 (sample SAMN14350202, study PRJNA611818) | marine sediment metagenome | isolation source: surface marine sediment (0.6m) | place: French Polynesia: Moorea | collected 2018-08 | reverse complement strand
ACCGAGATCAACTACGGCCCCAATCTCATTCCCGATCGCGGCTGGGCGCGGCATATCGATTACCACTGGGACCGCAACCAGCTGCAAAAGACGCTTGCCAAATTGCCAGGGCTAAGGCTGCAACCGGACATCGATCAGCGCCGCTTCAAGTTGAGCTACTTCGTGGATCCGGATCGGGTGCCCGGCACGAAAGAGATCAAGGCCCTGCTCGCGCAGCAGGGTTTGCAGGCCAACGTCATTTATTCCCATCACGAGTTTCTCGACCTGTTGCCGGTGCGTGCCTCCAAGGGCGCGGCCATCCGCTACTTCTCCGAGAAGTGGGGCATACCGATCGAACACGTGTTGGTCTCGGGCGATTCGGGCAACGATGAGGACATGATTCGCGGCAATGCCTTGGGCGTCGTCGTCGGTAATTTCCATCCGGACCTCGAAAAGCTACAGGGCCTGAAGCGCATTTATTTTGCCGAGGGCGAGTATGCCGCGGGCATCCTCGAGGGCATGGCGCACTACGATTTCCTGGGTGCCTGTCACGCAAGCGACTGAGCCGAGGTCGTGAACCATGGCGGCCCGCGTTCCCTGTAACCTCATCACCGGCGCCCTGGGCGTCGGCAAGACCACGGCCATTCTCGAGCTCCTCAAGCGTCGCCCCGGCGAGGAGCGCTGGGCGGTGCTAGTGAACGAATTCGGCGAAGTGGGCATCGATGCCGCGGTGATTGGCGCCAGTGGGGATGAGGGCGTCGCCGTGCGGGAGGTCCAAGGGGGGTGCATTTGCTGTACTGCCAATCTGCCGCTGCGGGTCGCGCTGACCGAGCTGCTGCGCCGGGCGAAACCCCACCGCCTACTCATCGAGCCCACCGGCCTGGGGCATCCGGCCGGCATTATCGACACCCTGCGGGACGAATGGCTCATCAAGGCGCTGGAGCTGCGCGCCGTGGTCTGCCTCGTGGACCCTCGCGAGTTCTCGTCCGAGCGGATCGAAGCCTCGCCGGTTTATCGCGATCAGCTGGATCTGGCCGATGTGCTGCTCGCCAACAAGGCGGACCTTGCGAGCGAGCATGAGCTGCGGCACTTTCTGGATTACGCCCGGGCGATGTATCCGCCCAAGTTGCAGGTGGGCGCGGTTGAGCATGCACGGCTTGAGCCAGATTGGTTGGATCTGACCCTCGATGCTCGCAGGTTTGCCGCCGCGCCCACGGATGCTGTAGCGGCCTGTGAGCTAACCGTGTCCGGGGCTCGCTCAGCTCACCACGTCGAGACCAGCGATCAGCGGGGTTGGACGTTTTCCGCGCAGACGCTCTTCGACCGAACCCGCTTGCGCGCCCTGCTGGAGGGGCTGGACCCCGAGGCGTTCCAGCGTGCAAAGGGGGTCATGCACACGGGGCGCGAATGGGAGTTGTTCAACTGGGCGCGTGGCGAGCTTGACGTGAATGTCATTGCCTACCGGCGTGACAGCCGCGTGGAGTTTATTGCGCACGAGGGCTCACGCGTGGATTGGGATGCCTTAGAGGCCGCCCTGGTCGCAGCGATCAAAGCCTGAGGCTAACGCGCCTCCACCTTGGTGGTGCCGCAGCGCCGGCAGCGATAGACGGTGACCAGCCGGCCCTCTTTGACGTCGAACTGCCTTTCCTTCAGCACCTCCCACTTATGGAAGTTGCGTTTGCACAGGATGTTGCCCTTGTGCTTCTCCGAGGCCTTGCGGCGTTTGAAGGGGACGATCTCGCCCATCGCAGCGCGTATCCTGCGGGCTAGTCCTTGCCCCCGCCCAGACAGGGCGGTGACTCGGGGACCTTGCCGGCCTTCTCGAAGTACTCGTCCGGCGTCAGGGTGTGCAGCGCGAGGGCGTGAATCTTGCCAGCCAGCTCCTCGGCCAGCAGGGCGTTGACGCGTTGGTGGCGGGCGACCAGGCGCTCACCCTCGAATCGCTCGGAGACGACCGTCACCTTGAAGTGGGACTCGGAGCCTGGGGGGACGTTGTGCATATGGCTCTCGTTCACCACTTCCAGAAAGCTAGGGCTCAGGCCGTCGTTCAGCTTGTGCTCGATGGTTGCTTGGACGGACATCTCTTAGGTTCACTTCTGTCGGGGTTCGCCGGCCTAGGATACACCAAACCCCTCGCGCATAAGGCCTAGGAATTCTGGGGTTTGGTGGCCGTGACCCGGGCGAGCTCGTCGTCACGATAATGTACGTCCACCCAACACTGCGGGAGATTCTCACCCGAGGGGAACATTACCGTCGCCTTCTCGAAGGACTCGGGCTCGGGCATTTCCTCTCCGCGGTTATAGCGTCCCAGGAAGCTCGACTTCATCGGGTCAAAGAGATCATCGATCTTCAGGACTTCGACGAGATGCTTGGTGTTCTTCTCTCTTAGAAACATAACAGGCTCCTTAGTGTTTCTTATAGCGGTTCTTATGTAAGTATGATTGCCCAAGGCCACATTTCAAATCATGATCTAGGGCAAGCGGACCTCGCATTCTCGAGGCCCGTGCCGGGCGCTTGGCCTCAGGGCTCGATCAAGGCATAGAAGCGCTTGGCCGTCCAGGTGGTCCCCGCCGCCACTTCGCTTGCTGGCTTGCCCATGGCCTGCGCGAGGCGGGCGAGGATATACCCTAGATAGGCGGGTTCATTGCGGCGCGACTTGGGCCTCGGTTGCAGATCGTGCGGCAGGAGGTAGGGCGCGTCGGTCTCGATCATGAGCCTGTCCATGGGGATGCGCCCCACCAGTGTGTTGAGGTGTGCGCCGCGGCGCTCGTCGCAGATCCACCCGGTAATGCCGATATGCAGGTCCATCGCCAGGTAGGCATCGAGCTCATCGCCCGTGCCCGTAAAGCAGTGTACGACCGCCGCCGGCAGGCGGTCGCGATAACGCCCCAAGATTTCTATGAAACGCGAGTGAGCGTCGCGCTCGTGCAGAAACACCGGCATCTGTAACTCAACCGCCAGCTCCAGCTGGGCCTCAAAGGCCCGCTCCTGTGCCGCGGGTGGTGAGAAATTGCGGTTGAAGTCCAGCCCCATCTCCCCCAGGGCCTTCACCTTTTCGTGGCCTGCCATCTCGGCCAGCGCGCCTTGCGTGTGCTCGGTCCAGTCTTTGGCGTAGTGCGGGTGAATGCCGGCCGTGGCATAGAGGTGTTGAGGGTATTTATCGGCCAGCTCGATGCTGTGGGCGCTGTCCTCCAGGCTCGAACCCGTGACCAGCATGAGCGTAACGCCCGCGTCCACCGCACGGCGGACCACCTCGGCCTCGTCCTTGCGAAAGGACTTGTGAGCGAAGTTGAAGCAGATATCGACCAGTTCCATGGTTTTTATCGGTAACCGCAGATGGACGCGGATGAACGCAGTGTTTGGGCCGTCTTAACTATCCGTGTGCATCCGCGTGACTCTGCGGTTTATTTCGTGTCGCACAATGAGGACAACAGACTGCGGGAATAAAATCGGGCGTTTGCTGTTGCTCGGCGGTGACCGCCTCCTGGCAGGCCTCGCAGATGAGCGCGCCGGTGGCCTCGAGCCGGGCATCGAGCCCCACGCGCTGGTCGAAGACGAAGCACTCGCCTTCCCAGTGGGCGCCGCCGCATTCTTCGAAGTACTTCAGGATGCCGCCCTCGAGCTGATAGACCTCCTTGAAGCCCTGGTCGAGCAGGTAGGGCGAGGCCTTCTCGCAGCGCACGCCGCCGGTGCAGAACATGACCAAGGGCTTGCCCTTCAGGGTCGCGTCCAGTTGCCGCACCGCAGCGGGGAAGTCCCGAAAGCTTTGGATGTCCAGGTGCTTGGCGCCCTTGAACGTGCCCAGCCGCACCTCGTAGTCGTTGCGCGTGTCGAGGATGGTGATATCGCGTCCCTCGTCCAGCCAGCGTTTGAATTCCGCGGCCGGCAGTGCGGGGCCGGTAGAGCGCGCCGGGTCGATCTGCGCTACGCCGAAGCTGATGATCTCCTTCTTGAGCTTCACCAACAGGCGATCGAAGGGCTGGGCCCTGGATAGGCTCTGCTTGAACTCGAGATCGGCCAGCCCCGGTTCGGCGCGCAGGTGGGTCTTAATGGCCTCGACGGCCTCGGCCTCGCCGGCCAGCATGACATTGATGCCCTCCGGGCTTAGCAGGATGGTGCCCTTGAGGCCAAGCGCCAGGCAGCGCTCGCGGTAGGCGGCGCGGCGCTCGGCGAAATCGGGCAGGGGGGTAAACCGATACCCGGCGATATTGACGATGGGGGGTGTGTTTTCCACGGCGTTAAAGGGTGAAATAGCCAGAACGTCCTTGTGGCGATATGATCGCTTAAATACGTGATCGAGTACAGAGACCGGCCCGCGGCCGATGCAGGAGTCGTAAGCAATAGTATGAAGAAGGGTAATCCGCAGACCATCTACCTCAAGGACTACACCCCACCGCTTTATTTGATCGACACCGTCGATTTACGTTTCGAACTGGGCGAGGACCAGACCGTCGTCCACTCCAGGCTCGCGATGCGGCGCAATGGGGGCGCGGATGATGCCAATCCCCCGTTGGTACTGAGCGGTGAGCGACTCGAGCTCTGCGCTGTGACACTGGACGGCATGCCCCTGGCCGCGGATCGCTACACCGTCGACGAGGAGTGCCTCGCTATCGAAGACCTGCCCGAGGCCTTTGTGCTCGAGATCGAGACGCGCATCAAGCCGCAGGAGAATACCTCGCTCGAAGGGCTCTACAAATCGAGTGGGAACTTCTGTACCCAATGCGAGGCCCACGGCTTTCGCAAGATTACCTACTTCCTCGATCGCCCGGACGTGATGGCGGTGTACACCACCACGCTGGTTGCGGATAAGGCCCGCTATCCGGTGCTGCTCTCCAACGGCAACCTGGCCGACGGCGGTGAGTACGAAGACGGGCGGCACTGGGCCACCTGGCAGGACCCCCACAAGAAGCCCGCCTACCTGTTCGCCTTGGTCGCCGGCGACCTGAAGTGGCAGGAAGACACCTACCTCACGCGTTCGGGCCGCGAGGTGAGGCTGCGGATCTATGTACAGGCCCACAATATCGACAAATGCGACCACGCCATGGCCTCGTTGAAGAGGGCCATGCGCTGGGACGAGGAGACCTACGGGCTGGAGTACGACCTCGATATCTACATGATTGTCGCGGTGGACGACTTCAACATGGGGGCGATGGAGAACAAGGGCCTCAATGTCTTCAACTCCAAGTACGTGCTGGCGCGCCCCGATACCGCCACCGATGCCGATTATGTCGCCATCGAGGGCGTCATCGGCCACGAGTACTTCCATAACTGGACCGGCAACCGCGTAACCTGCCGCGACTGGTTCCAGTTGAGCCTCAAAGAGGGCCTGACGGTGTTTCGCGACCAGGAGTTTACCGCCGATATGAACTCCCGTCCGGTCAAGCGCATCGACGACGTGCGCATGCTGCGCACCCACCAGTTCGCCGAGGATGCGAGCCCCATGGCCCATCCGGTGAGGCCCGATTCGTACATCGAGATCAATAACTTCTACACGGTGACGGTCTATGAGAAGGGCAGCGAGGTGGTACGCATGTATCACACGCTGCTGGGCGAGGAGGGCTTTCGCAAGGGGTTGGACCTCTATTTCCAGCGCCATGACGGCCAGGCCGTGACCACGGACGATTTCTGTGCTGCCATGGCCGATGCCAACGGCGTGGACCTCACCCAGTTCAAGCGTTGGTATGAGCAGGCGGGTACCCCGGTGCTCAAGGTCACGGATGCCTGGGACGAAGCCAGTGGTACATACACCCTAACGGCGGAGCAGTCCTGTGCGCCGACGCCTGGTCAGGCGCAAAAGCAGACGTTACTGATACCCATTGCCCTGGGGCTGGTCGGTCGCGACGGGCGGGACCTGCCGCTGCAGCTGGAGGGGGAGGCCGCGGCGCAGGGCGAGAGTCGAGTCCTGCAGTTCACCGAGACAAGCGGCTCGTTTCGCTTCGTCGGCCTGCCGGAGCGGCCCGTGCCGTCGCTGCTGCGGGAATTTTCCGCGCCCGTGAAGCTCGAGTACGACTATAGCGATGAGGCACTCATATTCCTCATGGCGCATGACAACGATCCCTTTAACCGCTGGGAGGCCTCCCAGCAGCTCGCCATCCGCACCCTCGCGGGCCTCATGGAGGACTACTCCCATCAGCACGCGCTGGGCATTGCACCGGAGGTCGTCGACGCCTACCGGCGGCTGCTGGAGGAGAGGGAGGAGGACCCGGCCTTGATTGCCGAGGCCGCTGCGTTGCCTACGCAGGCCTACCTCGCCGAGCTCTTCGAGCCGGTAGACCCAGGCGCCATCCATGCCGTGCGACAGTTCATGCGTCGCACCCTGGCGGCCTGCCTGGAGGATGTCTTCGTGCGCCTCTATGAGCAAAGCCACGACGCGGGCGAGTACCGGTTCGATGCGCGGGCCGTGGCGCGCCGACAGTTGAAAAATACGGCGCTTGGCTATTTGATGGAGCTCGATGATGCCCGGATACACGAGCGCTGTTTCGCGCAGTTCGAGCAAGGTCACAATATGACGGACGTCCTCGCGGCCCTGCGTGCGCTCTCACATGTCGACTGTGAGCAGCGTGAACAGGCCCTGCAACGCTTCGAGGCGCAATGGCGTCACGACACGCTGGTGATGGACAAGTGGTTCTCGCTGCAGGCGATGTCACAGCGGCCCGGCACTTTGGATGAGGTGCGGCGGCTGATGTCGCACCCGCTGTTCGAGATCAAGAACCCGAACAAGGTCCGTGCGTTGGTCGGCGCCTTCGCCCAGGGAAATCCGGTGAACTTTCACGACCCCCGCGGGGCCGGCTATGCCTTTCTAGCGGATCAGATCCTCACGCTCGACCCGCTCAACCCGCAGGTCGCCGCGCGGCTCGCCAAGGCGCTTAGTCGGTGGCGGCATTACGAGCCAAAGCGCCAGGCCCTGATGAAGAGGCAACTCGAGCGCATCGTCGGTGCAGGGGGGCTGTCCAAGGACGTCTACGAAATCGCCTCGAAGAGCTTGAGCGACTAGTGTCGCTTGCCCGTGCGTATCGCCATTTAAGGGTTCGTATCCCGGGGTGAGCGCGTAGGGGTTTGGGCGCACCCGGCCCTCTTCCTTACGAGCTCTGCTCTAAGTGCTTCTGCGTGAGTGCCCGAAACTGCGGCATCGGGCCGATGTCTTCGAATATCGGGTCACCCTGTTCGTCCTCGCTCACCACCTTGGTCCCGGGGACATAGGGCATGGTGGCCTCGAGCTCGCTGAGGGCGGCGACCATCAAGTCGCGCGCGATATCGGTGGGGGTCTTGCCGGGGTACATCTCCGCCAAGGCCGCGATCTTGGCCTTTTCCCGGCGGGTTAATTGGATAAGGAACTCTTGATCGTTTGTCTCGCTTTCAGTGGATCGTTGCCATTCTTTGAGGAGATCACGGACTCGCATGCGTCGCTCCTGAGTAGGACCTTATCATAGTGTCTGAAACGAATTAGACTGTAAACTCAGAGTGCCTGCGACATATTAGAGTTCACAAAAAAGCAGGTCGACCCCCGCGCCTGCTTTTTTGTGCGCGTGCTGCGGGGGATTAATGCCTTAACGGGGGGGCGTACTCGTGACGAATGTGATCCGTCGCGGTGGATGGCTCGACGCCGGCAGCCCGGAGCATGCGCTCGAGCTCCTCACCCAGCTCCCCGAGCTCTTTGCGGTGCGCGATCAGGCCATCTAGCAGGTCCTGGGCCTTGCGCCCACTCGCGCGGACGACAACCTTCTTGTCGCCTTCTCTCTCGATGTTCATCTCTATGTCTCCTCTATGGATGGTGGCCGGGGGGCCTGCTCATCGAACGCGTGCTCGGGCTGACGGAAATGGTTGTTTGCATTGTACGAGGCCTCGCTCAGCAGGCTTGCCAGCTCCAGGCAGCCGTTGGTGATATGACGCGCATGCTCGCGGATGAGGTGCGCGAGTTTCTCCCCTTCATTGACGTCGAATTCCATTAGCACATGCCCTGACTCGGTCCTGTCGACTTTCATAGAAACGTCTCCTATTGACTAATGATTCGCCCGATGGCCGGGTTCTTCGAACTATGTAGACCACAAATCATCACTATTCCAGCTCGCTCGATTGGCAATGAGGGTGTTTCCAGGGACAATAGGGGACGTTCGCGGTAACTTCCTTCGACTTGAGAGTGACATCATGCAGCCCGACGTGCGGACGACGAGCGCCCCTTGTGAGCCCAATCAGAGCTTCGTTCACGACCTGAGCGCGCAGGCGCTGAGTGCCCTGCAGCGCAAGAGCGCAGAGCGGCTGAAGGTCCCTGTGCTGTTTCAGGACGCCATGGCACGAGGCGGTCAGGGACCCGAGATGGTGGTTATGCCCCCGGGGACCTTCGAGATGGGCTCGCCCGAGACCGAGTTCGGTCACCGGCCCGAAGAGGGGCCCGTGCATTACGTCTGTATCCAACGGCCCTATGCCATTGGCCGCTATACCATCACGGCCGAGGAGTTTGAGCGCTTCCGCGAGGCCACGGGTTGGTATCTGCGACCCGAACTGATTTGGGCACGTGGACGCTTCCCCGTCATCAACATTCGGCTGAGTGACGCCACACGCTATGCGCAGTGGCTGAGTGCCGAGACCGGCCAGCGCTACCGCCTGCCCACCGAGGCGGAGTGGGAGTACGCCTGTCGGGCCGGTACGCTCACCCCCTTCCACTACGGCGAGTCGGTCTCGTGTCGCGATGTGCACTTCAATCCCACGTTCCCCTATGAGGAGGCCCGCCAGCGCAGGCGTTGGTTTATGCCGCGGTGTCTACCGCTGTCGAGCGCCCTGGAGGTCGGTAGTAAACCGGCCAATGCCTGGGGTTTGCACGAGATGCACGGCAATGTCTGGGAATTCACGGCCAATCCGTGGACGAGTTCGCATATCCACGCGTGCCGGGACGGTAGCATCAACGCCGATGTGCGCAGCGACTGGGTCGTGGTGAAGGGGGGCTCCTGGTTCGATCCGGCGGTGCTTGCCCGCAGCGCGGCGCGCCGCCCGCGTCTGCGCGACGAACTCGATACCAATCTCGGCATGCGTCTGGTGCGTGAGCTGGAGGATTGAATACGCCGCCGATGCCGCCGTGCGGCATGTCGCAGGGGAGGGGGATGGAACAACTCAGGGCTCAAGACCTAAAAGACGAAAATCGCCAGCTCAAGGCGCAGCTCAAACAGTTATTTGCGCAGGCTCATGAGAATGAGCAGAAGCATGTGCAGATGCTGGAGGTGGAGAACCGTCTGATTGCGGCCGCGGGTCTGCAGGACCTGTTGGAGGTCGTGTTGCACGAGTTGAAGGACGAGAAGAATCTGGATGCCGTCGGCCTGGCCGTGATCGACGAGGACACGGAGATCCGCCGGCACGTGGACGAAGAATACCCCGAGGCCCCCGAGACGCTGTTCTTGCTCTCCCCGGCGGAGGCCTCGCACGCCAAGCTGGGGCGCTTCTACGTCGGCCACTACGACGAACAGCTGCACGGCGGCTGGTTCGACGGCGACCATGAGCTGCGCAGCGTGGCGCTGGTGCCGCTGGTGCGCGGGGAGCGTCTGCTCGGGCGCTTGCATTTGGGCACCAACGACCCCGCGCGTTACACCCGCGACGTGGGAACGTACTTCCTGGAGCGCCTGGCCGCCGTGACGGCCATTTGTATCGAGAACGCCGTCAATATCCAGCGTCTCAGGCAGTATGGCGTCACCGACACCCTCACCGGCATCAAGAACCGCCGCTACTTCGACCAACGACTGACCGAAGAGGTGCAGCGGGCCCAGCGCGAGCTCGAGCCGCTCACCTGCCTGTTCATCGATATCGACCGCTTCAAGCGCATCAATGACAACCTCGGCCACCCGGCCGGTGACCAGGTCATTGCCGAAGTCGCACGTCGCATCGCCAGTCACCTGCGCCAGTTCGACGTGTTGGCGCGCTACGGCGGTGAGGAATTCGTAGTGTTGTTGCCGCGCATGGAGAGTGCGCCCGCCTTGGAGATTGCCCAGCGCATCCGCCTGACTATCCAGCAGGATCCGGTGTGCCTCAAGGAGGGCGGCGATCTGGAGGTGACGGTGTCGATCGGGCTGGCCTGTATCAACCCCCGGGCCGCAAGCGATGCCGCAAGGCTGGGCGAGCACCTGCTCAAGCGTGCCGACGACGCCTTGCTGGAGGCCAAGGAGTCCGGGCGTAACCGCGTCATCACGGCGGATTGCACCACGGTTTGATCCCCGCCCGTCGCGCGGCCGGAGCCAATTCCTTCGGTTGGATCGTTCCTCGCTGCTTGCACCGCGTCCTTGAAACTAAGAATTCACCGCCGAGGCGCAGGGAACGCGGAGAATTCTCGAGATGAAGAATTCACCGTAAAGTGCGCAAGGGTTTGAACGATTTCGGAGCGGTGTCTTCGCCGCGACCCGCGACTGGAATCGGATCGAGAGCGTTCTTCCCACATTACGATACAACGGTCCCCGCACACCAAGATTCAAGGTCTTCTTCGCGCCCTCTGCGCCTCTGCGGTGAATTCATTCTGTTGGTATTACTGGCTGGCTATAAGCACTGGCTCGCGCGTAAAGACCGATGTACTAGGGCGCGTCAGCGTCTGAACCGCAGCCGCTGTCCGCGGACAGTGCCGTCGACGCTGCCGTTGCGGTAGACGGCTTGGCCGTTCACCCACGTCGTGTCGATAGACGACTTAAAGGTGTACCCCTCGTAGGGTGACCAGCCGCATTTATAAAGAATGTTGTCCCGGTTCACGGTATGCGGCCGCTCCAGGTCCACCAGCACCAGGTCGGCCCAGTAGCCCTCGCGGATGTAGCCGCGCTCTTCGATGGTGAAGAGCTCGGCCACGGCGTGACTGGTTTTATTGGCAATGAACTCCAGGCTGAAGCGGCCCTGGTGGTAGAGCTCCAGGACCGAGAGCAGGGCGTGTTGCACCAGCGGCAGGCCGGACGGCGCCTTGAAATAGGTGT
>JAAUYF010050797.1_pt1 | contig 10916 bp, 8 predicted proteins | sample 7278051 | NCBI WGS metagenome assembly JAAUYF01 (sample SAMN14350202, study PRJNA611818) | marine sediment metagenome | isolation source: surface marine sediment (0.6m) | place: French Polynesia: Moorea | collected 2018-08 | reverse complement strand
CTGGTTGTGGCGCTCCTGCCACTCCTTGCGCACGACCTCCTTGTGCGCCTCGCCGTCGACCTCGGCGAGCGCCGCATCGAGGCTGCCGCCCAGGACGATATCGGTGCCGCGGCCGGCCATGTTGGTCGCGATCGTTATCGAACCGGGACGACCTGCGTGTTGCACGATCAGCGCCTCGCGTTCGTGCTGCTTCGCGTTCAGCACCTCGTGCTTGATCTTTTTCTTCTTCAGGAAATTCGACAGCAATTCCGACGCTTCGATCGAGGTCGTGCCGACCAAGACGGGCTGGCCGCGCTCCTTGCAGTCGACGATGTCCTCGACGATCGCGTCGTACTTGTCCTTCTCGGTCAGGTACACGAGATCGGGCTGGTCGTCGCGAACCATCGGCATATGCGTCGGGATCACGACAACCTCGAGACCGTAGATCGACTGGAATTCGAACGCCTCGGTGTCCGCGGTACCGGTCATGCCCGACAGGTTCTGGTACAGGCGGAAGTAGTTCTGGAACGTGATCGATGCGACGGTCTGGTTTTCCTGCCGGATCGACACGCCTTCTTTCGCTTCGACCGCCTGGTGCAGGCCGTCGCCCCAGCGGCGCCCGGGCATCGTGCGGCCCGTGAATTCGTCGACGATGACGACCTCGCCGTCCTTGATGATGTAGTCGACGTCGCGCTGGAAGATCGCATGCGCGCGCATCGCGGCATTCAGGTGATGCAGGAGGCGGATATTGCCCGCGTCATAGAGGCTTTCGCCTTCCTTGAGCAGGCCGCTGCGCGCCATCAGCGCCTCGACTTTCTGGTGGCCCTCCTCGGTCAGATGCGCCTGCTTCGCCTTCAGGTCGAGCGTGAAGTCGCCGCGCGGCAGGAGCCTGACCTTCGCGGGCTTCTCACTGCCATCGACGAGGACGATGTCGGCATCGTTCGCCTCGGCAAGATCCACCGCCTCGTCGAGCTGCATCGGCTCGTCACCGTGTCCGGCGACGATGACCCGGTTGAACGGAATGTCGTAGTTGGTCGGCTCTTCCGTCTCTTTCTGGGCGTTGAGCTTCGGGATCAGCTTGTTGATCTGCGCATACAGGTCGGTGCTGGCTTCGGCCGGGCCCGAGATGATCAGCGGCGTCCTGGCCTCGTCGATCAGGATCGAGTCGACCTCGTCGACGATGCCGAAATTGAGCTTTCGCTGAACCTTGTCCTCGATCGAAAACGCGAGGTTGTCGCGCAGGTAATCGAATCCGAGTTCGTTGTTCGTCGCGTAGGTGATGTCGGCCGCGTAAGCCGCCCGTTTCTCCTCGGTCGACTGGCCGGCCTTGGTCACCCCGACCGTCAGGCCCAGGATCTCGTAGATCGGGCGCATCCAGTCAGCGTCACGCTGCGCCAGGTATTCGTTGACGGTGACGATGTGCACGCCGTCGCCGCTGATCGCATTCAGGTACGCGGGCAACGTCGACATCAGGGTCTTGCCCTCACCGGTACGCATCTCGGCGATATTGCCGTCGTGCAGCACCATTCCGCCGATCAGCTGGACGTCGAACGGGCGCAGGCCGAGCGTCCGAACCGAGGCCTCGCGCGCTACGGCAAACACTTCGGGAAGGAGCTGGTCCAGATCCTCGCCATCGGCATATCGCTGCCTGAACTCGTCCGTTTTCGCGCCGAGTTCGGCATCGCTGAGCGCCTTGAGGCCTTCCTCGAGGGAATTGATTTTGTTGACGACTTTCGAGTACTGGCGCAGCAGGCGCTGGTTGCGGCTGCCGAAGATGCGAGTCAGGAAATTGGCCACGCAGGGCTCCCCGGTCAAACGAAGGCCGCTATTCTACGGCCAATTAACGAATAATGTCGCGATTTATGGGCATTTTTCGCAAACACAAGTTCCCTCGGCGGATGCCGCTCGAGGAGTGTGTTCTTTGGGTTTCGCTAGCCTACTTCGACGTTTCGCGGATGAACTTGACCGGGTTGACCCGACGGCCGTTCTGCACGACTTCGAAGTGGAGATTGGGACCGGTAGCACGCCCCGTTTCGCCCATGAGGGCAACAACCTGCCCTTTCTTGACCTCGTCGCCTACCTTGACGAGATTCTCGGAATTGTGCGCATAGCGTGTCGAGTAACCATTGCCGTGGTTGATCTCGACCATGATGCCGTAGCCGTAACGATCGCCGGACCAGGTCACCACCCCGTCGGCGACGGCGACGATCTCCGCGCCGAGCTTGCCGGCAAAGTCGATGCCGGTGTGGTTGGCCGGCTTGCCGGTGAACGGGTCTGTACGCTTGCCGAAGTAGGACGACAGCCACCCCGACTTGACCGGCCTGCCCTGCGGGTAGACGCGCTCTTTGAGGTTCTGGTTCATCAGCACTGACTCCAGAACGCCCAGTTGCGCCTCGCGGTTGTCGAGCTGGTACCCGAGCGCTGTCATGGCCTCGAGGACCTCGGGGACAGCCACGTTCGAACCGGCTGCCATCGGCTCTTCCGGGCCACCGAGGGCCGGTTCGGAATCGAAGTTGAATTCGCTGTCGTCGATGTCCGCCATCTCGGTGAGCCGGCGGCCGACTGCGTCGAGGCGAATCATGCGCGCATTCATTTGCGCGATGCGGATCGCCAGCGCGTCGAGCGTGTCTTCGTTACCCTGGCGAATCGAATCGATGTACTCCTGCTGGGCCCCGATTTCTGCGGCCAGGCCATCCAGCTCGGTTGCGCTTACGCCCGACCCCGTAGCAGAGGAATACCAGTAACCGCCGGCAAACCCCGCGACCATTACGACGGCAGCAACGGCGCACGCAGCCAGGCTGGCAGCGAGGCCAGACATGCTGAGTTGTCGAGGTTTACCAAACCCCTTGCCGAAAATTACTACATTCATCGAGTGTGCCCCGGGTGCGCGGTCATCGCTCTTGAGTTCCTGTTGCAAGCGGGCGAGCCGCTGAAATCACCGTGGCGGCTGCTTCTTTGCGTTCTTATGAACTTGCAATCCCTGCTCACTTCGGTAGCCCCGCTGCCCTGTTACTCCCAAACAGGACCGGTGGTTTTGCGTCCCCGCCTCACGACGGGTTTGCCCTTTTCGTGTGCGACAATATGCATAATGTCGGAATTCATTACAAGGTCTTGAATCTCAAGGGCGACCCCTGTCGCAGGGTTCGGGACAAAAGCGCCAACTGCGTCACATTTTTATGGCCTCTGAAGAGCTCAAAAACCTGTTAAATTCCCGTTCCGGCGGGGACTTAGCCGCGATAGTTCGGCGCGCCCGGACCATGGGCGAACTGACGAGCGCGCTGTCCAGTGCGCTCCCGGACGACTACGCGGGCGCGATCGTTGCGGCCAATGTGCGCGAAGACGGGGACCTGGTCGTCATCGCCGCGTCTTCGGCCTGGGCGAGCCGCCTGCGTTTCGAGACCGATGCGATGCTCGAGGCAGCCTCCAGGGCGGGATTCAATGCGACGAAATGTCGGGTGCGGGTTTCTCAGGGCTAGCGCCGGAGGCTGCGAGTCGCTCCCGAAGCACGGGTGCCAGCGAACGCGCAAAGGCCGCCGTGAGATGATCTGAATCCCGGAATACCGCGACACCCTCCATCGTGCGCGCGGCGCAGCGGCCCTCGGGGCAAACGACGTCTCCCATTTCCAGCACGGCCACGTTTTCAAACCCGGTGGCCGACGCTTGCAGGTACCGGGCTACGTCATCGTGCAGCGTCGTCCGGAGCGCCTCTTCGCACTCGCGCTTCCCGTCGATGAGTCGAAAAGAGAAGCGCCAGGGATCTTCGAGACAGCTGGGGCCATCAAAAGTGATTCTCGGGATACCGGGGATAACTACGACACGTTCCGCGACAGGTGCAATGCGCTCGAGCACTCGAGCGGTCCCTTCTGTCCAGTCACCGGCCGTGAAATCGTATCTTGTCGAGCTACCGATGACGACGATCTCCGCCCCGGCATCGGCGATAAAATCGAGGGCTCTGTCGCGCCACTCGTCACATACCAGGTAGTCACCACCCACCTTGTCGTAATAATAGGTCTTGTCGACGATCGCGCAACCTGACTTCGTGAGGACTTTGACCTCCCAGTCCGGCGACGAATACACGGCCTCCATGGCCGGAGACCACTGGGCACCGACGCTATCGCCTATCAGAATTGCCAGCCCGGGTGCCCCTCGGTTGCCCAGCGAACAGGGCACAATCTCGGGACTGACCCACCCCGTGTCGCAATCCAGACCGGCCTTGTAGACACGCGTATCGAAATCCATGCGCGGATCGTATTCAGGCGCAGTCACCTGCGCCACGCGTTCACCAAAGACGGTACGTTCCAGTGCAAAGAACGCCGTCATCGACAGGAGGATCGCCGCCAGTGCGTACGGAATCGCGTGCCGAGGAATTACCGTACGAAACGTCCCCTTCCAGAAGGGATACTCGATATAGCGATAACTGAACATGGCGAGCGCTACCGACAACGCCACAATGCCGATTACGCCGGTCGTCGAATCTGCAATGCCCATGGAGGAACCGAGGATAAGCGCCGGCCAATGCCAGAGATATATCGAATAGGAACGGTCCCCGACCCACACCATCGGGCGGGCCTCGAGGACCCTGCTCGCGACGTTGCGCCGTGACAATGCGCCGGCAGCAATAATCAGTACAGCGCCGATTGAAGGCGCCACCGCGTACCAACCCGGATAGGCGACGCTGTCGTCCAGCAAGTACGAACTGCCAAACACCAGGGCGAGCCCTGTCAGGCCCGAGAGCAGCGCCCAGCGCACGCTGGCAGCACCCGGCTTCGCTGGCCGCATGTGCAGACCGACGAAGACGATCGCCCCTGCCGCGAATTGCCAGATGCGGGTCGGCATCATGTAGAACGCCAGAATCGAATTCGATTCGGTCAGGCGCAGGCAAATAACGAAGCTTGTGACCGCGATCGCGCTGAGTGCGACCAACATGTTGCGAGCCAGCGAGGTCTGACGCTGGTCCCTGATACGCAGGCCGACCAGCACAAGAACCAGCCAGGGCCACAGCAGATAGAACTGCTCCTCGACGCCCAGCGACCAGGTGTGCAGGAACAGGTCGTCCTCCTGGAGCGCCTGAAAGTAATCCCTTTCGCCAAACGCAAAGAAGAAGTTACTGATCCAGGCCGCCGCGAATGGCAGTGAACGCGCCTGCATCCGCATCTCGAACGCGGTCAGCAAAACACTCGCGATCGCCAGAACAAGCAAGAGCATCGTCAGCATCGCCGGCAGCAATCGCCGCAGGCGGCGCGCGAGGAACTCCAGGTACCGGATTCGGCCGGTTGCCAATCGTTCCTCGATCAGGAGCCCTGAAATCAGGTAGCCAGAAAGGACGAAGAAGACATCGACGCCGACGTAGCCGCCGCTGAAACCGGGCGCACCGGCGTGCGCAAGCACGACGAGCGACACCGCGATCGCGCGCAGGCCCTGAATATCAGGCCGAAACTTGATTCCTGATGAGATTGTCTTTGGCAACCGTCAGGCGTAGGCCGGGGTCGCGTAGGAAATCGGCGCTTTCTTCGAGTCCCTGAAGGTGACCTCTTCCCAGGCTGACGTATCGTCGAGCATCGCCCTGAGCAGCTTGTTGTTGAGGTCGTGCCCGGACTTGTAGGCCCGGAGCTCGCCGATCAGGCTGTGGCGGAGCAGGTAGGCATCGCCGATGGCATCGAGGATCTTGTGGATGACGAACTCGTTCGAGTAACGCAGCCCGTCTTCATTGAGAATGCGGTAGTCATCGAGAACGATGGCGTTGTCCATGCTGCCGCCGAGCGTCAGGTTGCGTTCGCGCAGTGCTTCGACGTCTCGCAGGAAGCAGAAGGTCCTGGCCCGGCTGACCTCCTTGAGGAATGACGTCGACGAGAAATCGATGATCGCCTGCTGGGACAGCTTGTTGAACACCGGGTGATTGAAATACACCTCGAAATTCACCTTGAAGCCGTTGAAGGGCCGCAACTCGGCCCACTTGTCCCCGTCCTCGACACGGATCTTCTTCTTGATGCGGATGAACCGCTTGGCCGCGTTCTGCTCCTCGATCCCTGCCGACTGCAGCAGGAAGACGAACGGGCCGGCGCTGCCATCCATGATCGGCACTTCCGACGCGGACAGGTCGACATGGATATTGTCGATCCCGAGACCAGCAAGCGCCGACATGAGGTGTTCGACCGTCGCAACCTTTACGCCATCCTGGATCAAAGTGGTGCCCAGCATCGTCTCGCCGACCAGCCTCGGGTCGGCGGGGATGTCTACGGGGGGATCGAGGTCGACACGTCGAAAAGTGATTCCGGAGTTCTCCGCCGCAGGACGCAGCGTCATGAAAACCTTCTCGCCCGAGTGCAGCCCGACACCTGTCGCCCGAATGGTGGTTTTAAGGGTGCGTTGTCTCAGCATATCGCGCGCAAGATTATCACAACAGGCAAAAACTCAATACCAAATCAAACTCTTAGCGAGGGGGCCGGCCCGGGATTCCCGGGCCGGCGAAGCGGAGGAGTGGGCCGGCGGTGAGTGAGTAGCACCGCGGGCTTCGGTCCCTGCCCTAGGCCGCGTTGTCGCACATCCATGTGATACGCGGCACAGGGCCGTCCCTGCCCTAGTCAGACTGGCGCCGCAGGAATGCCGGGATGTCGAGCAATTCCTCCTGCAGACCCGCTTCGTCCAGGCCGTCGCCCACCGCGCGCTTCCTTTGCACCGTCGGCTTGTCGAGCGTGTGGTAGTTCGGCTCGGCCTGCGCCTGTGTACGGCGCACGATGCGCATCGGCGACTCCGCGCTGGCCGCGTTCTGCCCGAGTCCGGTCGCAACAACGGTGACGCGGATGCGGTCCGTCATTTCGGGATCGATCACGGTACCCACTACGACAGTCGCATCGTCCGACGCGAATTCCTTGACGGTCGTGCCGACCTCCTGGAACTCGCCGATTGACAGGTCCATGCCCGCCGTGACGTTGACGAGGATGCCGTTCGCACCGGCCAGGTTGATGTCCTCGAGCAGCGGGCTCGAGACGGCCGCCTCGGCTGCCTCGCGCGCGCGGTCTTCGCCCTGCGACACACCGGTGCCCATCATCGCCATGCCCATCTCGGACATGACCGTGCGAACGTCGGCGAAGTCGACATTGATAAGTCCCGGCCGCGTAATCAGTTCGGCAATGCCCTGGACCGCGCCCTGCAGTACCTGGTTCGCCGAGCGGAAAGCATCGAGCAGCGTCGTCTCGCCGCCGAGAACGGTCAGCAGCTTTTCATTCGGAATCGTGATCAACGAGTCGACGTACTTACCGAGTTCGCCGATGCCGTGTTCGGCGATCTGCATGCGCTTGCCGCCTTCCATTACGAACGGCTTGGTAACAACAGCGACAGTCAGTATGCCGAGTTCCTTGGCAACCTGGGCAACGATAGGCGCTGCACCTGTGCCTGTACCGCCGCCCATGCCGGCCGTGATAAACAGCATGTCGGCGCCTTCGATGACCTCGTGAATCCGGTCGCGGTCTTCCATCGCGGCCTGGCGGCCGATGTCGGGATCGGAACCCGCACCGAGACCCTTGGTGATGTTGCAACCGATCTGCAGCGACGTCCGCGCTCGCGTGCTCTTCAGTGCCTGCGAATCGGTATTCGCACAAATGAAGTCGACGCCCTCGATACCGGTGTCGACCATGTGTCCGACGGCGTTGCCGCCACCGCCGCCGACGCCGATGACCTTGATCACCGCGCTCGAGCTATGCGCATCCATTAATTCAAACATTGAGTCTTCCTCCGCTTCTTTGCTTTTCCCTGTGGGGCACTCACTACACCCCGTTCATAAATACTGTTCAGAATCTCCCCTGGAACCAGCTCTTCATGCGGTCCCAGACCTCACCCAGGTTGCCGCCGATCGGTGTCGATCGCCGGTCGCGCCGCGTGAGGTTTTCGTAGCCGTACAGGAGCAACCCGACGCCCGTGGCGTGGATCGGGTTGCGCACGACGTCCATGAGCCCGTTGACGTATTGCGGGGCACCGAGCCGTACCGGCATGTGGAACACCTCTTCGGCCAGCTCCACCGCGCCTTCCATCTTCGAACTGCCGCCCGTGATGACGATGCCCGCCGCAATCAGTTCCTCGAAACCGCTGCGCCGCAGTTCGTCGCGAACCAGGCCGTACAATTCCTCGTAACGCGGCTCGACGATCTCGGCGAGTGTCTGCCGGGCGAGCCTGCGTGGCGGCCGGTCGCCCACGCTCGGCACCTCGATCGTTTCGTCCGGGTTGGCAAGCTGCGACAGGGCGCAGGCGTACTTGATCTTGATCTCCTCGGCGTACTGGGTCGGCGTGCGCATGGACACGGCGATGTCATTGGTCACCTGGTCACCCGCGATCGGGATGACGGCCGTGTGCTGGATCGCACCTCCGAGGAAAACGGCCAGATCGGTCGTGCCACCGCCGATGTCCACGATGCAGGAGCCGAGCTCCTTTTCATCGTCGGTCAGGACCGCGTAACTCGACGCAAGTTGCTCGAGCACAATGTCGTCGACCTCGAGGCCGCAGCGCTGCACGCACTTGACGATGTTCTGGGCGGCGCTCTCCGCGCCGGTCACCATGTGCACCTTCGCTTCGAGCCGGACGCCGGACATGCCGATCGGTTCGCGGATACCTTCCTGGCTGTCGATCAGGAATTCCTGCGGCAGGATGTGCAGGATCTTCTGGTCGGCCGGGATCGCGACAGCGCGCGCCGCGTCGATAACACGATCCACGTCGGTAGCGCTGACCTCCGAGTCGCGGATAGCGACAATGCCGTGCGAGTTCAGGCTGCGCACGTGGCTGCCCGCGATGCCCGTGTAGACCGAGTGGATGTCGCAGCCGGCCATCAACTCGGCTTCCTCGACGGCACGCTGGATCGAGTGCACCGTGGACTCGATATTGACGACGACGCCTTTCTTGAGACCGCGGGACGGGTGCGAGCCGATCCCGACGACCTCGATGTTGCCGTCTTCATTGACCTCGCCGACGATCGCCACGACCTTCGACGTGCCGATATCGAGTCCGACGATCAGGTTTTCAGGGCGCTTGGACATTCACTCCGTTCCTCTGGATGCGAGCAGCTTCCGTCCGTTCTGTCCGGGATCGGCGACCGGGGTCTTCGATCCGCTTTTCCAGCCAATCGTGAATCCGTTGCCGTAGCGCATGTCGACGTAGTCGATATCTGCGGCACGGCCCGTGATGATGTTCGCGACCACGTCGAGAAAGAGCTCGGTCCGCTCGGTGACGTCTCGACGCCCGAGGCGAATCTCGATGCCGTTCGCGAGCGTCATTTCCCAGGACCCGCGCGCATCGAGGTGCACGCGCCTGAGGTCGAGCCCGACCGGGATCAGCTGGTCGCGCACCGCAAGATAGCGGCGTGCAACGTCGGCCGAACTCGCATCGGGACCGCTCAGACGGGGTAACTCGGCCGGGATGTGGCGCGCTTCGGTCACGAAGAGTTCGCCGCGCGTGTTGAGCAATCCGCGCTCGCCCCAGATTGCGGCAGGCACCTGCTCGGTCACCGTAATTGCTATCCGGCTCGGCCAGCGCCTGGCGACGCGGGCCTGGTCGATCCAGGGCAGCGCGACGATCCGGGCCTGCATGTAATCGAGGTCCGCGCCGATGAAGCCCTGCTCGATCTCGTCACTGATGGCTTCCTCGATCTGCAGTGCCGTCACGCGCTGGAACGGCCCGTTGATCTCGATCGACGAGATCCTGCGATCGAGCATCACGATCGTCAGGTGATAGGTCGCGACGATGATAGCGATGGCGACGACCGGAGCGACGATGCGTCCGATACGGATCTTCGGCATCGTGATCTTCTTCGCCTTCTTCTGTTTGCGTCGTCTGGCCTGCTTACGCGCCATTCGCTGCCACCTCCGCAATTGTTTCGGCACTGACGCTCTCGCAGCTCGTCTCGAGGATGCGCCAGCACAGTTCTTCGAAATCGATGCCGTCCTGTTTCGCGGCCATCGGGACCAGGCTGTGACTCGTCATGCCAGGCACGGTGTTGATCTCCAGCACGAGCGGCTGCCCGTCTTCCCCGGTCATGAAGTCGACCCGCCCCCAGCCCGAGCAACCGAGTTCACGGAACGCGGCCATGGCGATCTCGGCGTACACGGCCTCCTCCTCGTCACTCTCTGTGCCGGGGCAGATGTACTCGGTGCGGTCGGATTCGTACTTCGCGCGGTAGTCGTAGAACACGCGCGGCGTCTCGATGCGAATCGTCGGAAGCGCCCTGCCCTGCAGGACGCTGACCGTGTACTCGCCGCCGGTGATGCAGGTCTCCAGCAGCGCCGTATCGTCGTAGCTCAGCGCAGCCGTTACGGCGTCGTTGAGCTCGGAGCGCTCGAACACCTTGGTCATGCCGACGCTCGACCCTTGTCCGGACGGCTTGATGATCAGCGGGAACCCGACCTGCTCGGCGGCAACCGATGCTTCCTCGCGGGACCGGATGATCGAGTAGTCGGGCGTCGGAATCCCGGCGGCGCGGAACAGGTGCTTGCTGCGCACCTTGTCCATCGCGATGGCCGAGGCCATGACGCCGCTGCCCGTGTAGGGAATGTCCAGCCACTGCAGGAGCCCCTGCAGCGCGCCGTCCTCGCCGCCGGGCCCGTGCAGGGCGATCCAGACACGGTCGAATCCGGCCGCTGCGAAATCGCTCATCGACTTCTCGGCAGGGTCCCAGGCATGCGCATCGACGCCGCGGTTCCGCAGTGCCTCGAGAACGGCTGCACCGGTATTCAGCGACACTTCCCGCTCGCAGGAATGTCCGCCGAGCATGACCGCGACGCGGCCGAATGCGGCGGCGTTCGAAACCTCGTGGCGCTGTTCCTTCAGCGTGCTCATGCGGGCGCCTCGCCGACGATGCGCACTTCGTGGACCAGTTCGACACCGTGCGCATCGAACACGGTATGGCGTACGTGTTCGATCAGCTCCTCGATGTCGGTCGCCGTCGCATCGTTCCT
>JAAUYF010049460.1_pt1 | contig 10921 bp, 8 predicted proteins | sample 7278051 | NCBI WGS metagenome assembly JAAUYF01 (sample SAMN14350202, study PRJNA611818) | marine sediment metagenome | isolation source: surface marine sediment (0.6m) | place: French Polynesia: Moorea | collected 2018-08 | reverse complement strand
CTGGACGCCGCACTCTTCGGCAATCCGGGCAATCTCGACGCCGTTGCGGTGCTCGGGGTCCCAACCGGTGCGAATCTTCAGCGTCACCGGGACATCCACGGCAGCAACGACCGCCTGCAGAATTGCCGCCACGAGCGCTTCGTCCTGCAACAGCGCCGAGCCGGCGAGCTTCCTGCAGACCTTCTTGGCCGGGCAGCCCATATTGATGTCGATGATCTGCGCGCCGCGGTCGACGCAGGCGCGCGCCGCGGTCGCCATCTGGTCCGGCTCGGAACCCGCGATCTGCACCGCAACCGGCTCCGCGTCGAGATCCAGGTCCAGCCGGCGGCGCGATTTCGCCGTCTGCCAGAGGCTCGTGTCCGCGGTGGTCATCTCCGACGTCGTCATGCCGGCGCCGAATTGCCGACACAGGCGTCGGAACGGTGCGTCGGTGACGCCCGCCATCGGGGCGAGCACGAACGGGCTCGCCAGCGTGTAGGGGCCGATCTTCATTTGAAGTCGTGGTCGGCGCAGCGCAGCCGGCCGCCGGCGAGGCGATAGCAGACGTTGAGCTTGAACCCGGTCGCATCGGGTGAGGGCGACTCGATGGAAATGACGGCATTGAACGAGCTGCCGGGCGGCACCGACCTGCGCGGGTCCGCGTTCTCGGCGAGGTATTCGGCGGGCTCCATCAGCGCGCTGCCGATGATGTCCTCGAAACGGTCTGTCAGCGACAGGTGCACGAGCGGGTAGGGCAAGGGTTCGTCGGAATTGTTGCCCACGCGGGAGTAAATCGTTAGCAGCTCGCCGGTCTCGTCGGTATCGCCCTTGGTCGCCTCGAAGCGCCAGCCGCCGATGTTCCATTCCGGCGTCAGCGGGCGCCCGAGCATCCGGTAAACAGGCCCGATGGCCGAGTTGAACGCCGGTACGGTGGCGAGCGCCTCGCGCGAATGGTGGATGAACTGCACTCCCAGCAGCAGGACGAGGGCAATGACGCCCGCCCAGGTGCCGGCGCCAGACGGTGCAGCCGTCATCTCCCGGCGGCGGGCGTAGTCGTCTTTCTCGCGGTTAAGCGAGATCGAGTAGGCGGGCTTGTCCGACGTATCCGGTTCCTTCGCAGCCGTATCCGCCTCCAGCTCGCGATCAATCTCGCCGCGAATGAAATCGCCTTCCATGATGATCGTCTCGACCGAGGCGTCCTCTGCCGGCTTCGCGTCTTCTTCGGCGGACTTGTCTTTCTTCTTTTTCTTCTTGTCTTTCTTCTTCCCGGTCTCGTCTGCGGCGTCTTCCTTGTCGGCCTTTTCGACAGGCTCGTCGTCAGGCTGCAGCTGCACGATCGTCGATGCGAAGCCGTCTTCGTCCTCGACGGCGACGTTGAAGAGTTCCTCGTCGATCATCATGTTGATCGTCTTCTCTTCCTCGCTCATCTCGGGGATGACGTGATCTTCATTCTTGGTCGCAACCGGTTCCTCTACGTCCTCGTCGAGTGACATCGACAGCGTCTCGATATCGCGTTCGACGCTGTCATCGAAGCCCATCGCGATATCTTCGACGTCATCTTCGACTTCCGCTTCTTCCTCGACCTGCAGGTCTAATTCCAGCTCGGCATCTTTTTCCTCGGCTTCATCTTCGGCTATCAGGAGGTCGTCGGAGGAGAGCTCCTCGAGATCGGGGGCTTCTTCCGGAAGAGGCTCCTCAAGGTTCCTGGCGGCCGCTTCGGTTTCGAAGGCAGCCGCAATCAGGTCCTCCTCGATTGAGGTTTCTGTCAGGTCTTCGGCCTCGAATTCCGGTTCCGGTTGCGGCTCGGGTTCGGGCTCTTCCTCGATTTCCTGCTCCGCTTCAGGCTCCTCGTCCAGTTCGAGTTCGGCCGGCGTCTCCTCGTCCGTGGTCTCGTGGACACCACTCAGGTCGATGCCCATGGCCTCGGCCTGGATTTCGAACTGCGTGTCGACGTCCAGCGGCGCTTCTGAGGGCTCGGCTTCCATTGGTACCGCGTCCTCGCTGTCGCCCTCTGTGGGGGCCGCCTCGGGTTTGTCGTCGAGATCGCCCAGCAGGTCGTCCCATTCGCCAGGTTCGCTGAGGTCCAGGTCGAATTGAGGTTTTTCGGGCTCGGTCGGGACGGCCGCCACTGGCTCCTCGACGCGCGGCGGTGATGGCGCATCGACGACCTCGTCAAAGTCGTCAGGCAATACCGTGTTGTCGTCGAACAGCATTTCGTCGATGACCTGCGACGGCTCGTTCGGCCCTTGTTCGACGGCCTCGGACTCTGGCGACTCCGGTTCCGGCGTGTCGGGTTCCGGCTCCTCGTCAATGACCCGCCATTCGACGCCCGTGTCCTCGATGCGAATGTCCTCGCCGGCCAGTTCATCGAGTGTCTTGAGCAAAGCGGCGCTTTGCTCGGCAGAAATCGACTCGGGCGGAGTGTCGGCCTCGAGCTCAGCCGGTTCGTCGGGCCGCAGTTCCGGCAGATCGGGATCCGGCTGCTCCTCCTGGAGCGGAGGCGTGGCCGGCTTGGTTTCGGACAGGTGCTCGAGCGCATTGAAAGCCACGCCGCAACCGCCGCAGCGAACCTGGCCGGCCGCCATCTTCAGCACTTCCGCGGTCACGCGGAAGGCAACGCTGCATTCAGGGCATTGGGTATACATCGCTCAGCCCCCGGTCCTGCGACCGCTCAATCGCACCCAGGTTTGTCCGCCTTGCTCGCGCTCGACGGGCTCGTCGAATTCGATCCACGGCCGGTAAGCCGCGAGCACTTCTCCAACCTGCCCGGAGAGTATGCCGGATAACGCGAGAGGACAACCGCTGCGAACGCTCGCGGCGATCGGCTCGGCCAGATCAATCAGCGGCGACGCGAGTATATTGGCGATGACAACGTCGAATGTCCCTTCAAGATTGCCAGGTACCGGGCTGGTCTCCAGTCTGTCGCTGACGTCATTGGCCGCGGCATTCTCGCGCGTAGCGATAATCGCCTGGTGGTCGATATCGGCGGCGACAGCACTCGCACAGCCGAGCTTGAGTGCCGCAATTGCGAGGATCCCGGAGCCGCAGCCGTAGTCGAGCAGGGTCTTGCCGTCGAGCGCCTGGCTGTCGAGCCATTCGAGGCACAGAGCCGTCGTCGCGTGAGTGCCTGTGCCAAACGCGAGACCGGGATCGAGGCGGACAATCACGGCCTGATCGTCATCGACGCGACTGTCGCCCGGACAGATCCAGAGCCGGTCGCCAAACCGCATCGGGCCGAAATCTCGCAGCCACTCCCGTTCCCAGGGGCGATCTTCGAGGTCGGAAATCTCGTGGCTCGGCAGCTCGGTGATGTCGAAGGAGCTGAGGATATCGTCGCGCAGCGCCGCGAAGTCGGCGTCGACCGAAAACAGGCCCGTGATACGAGTGTCGTGCCACAGCGGCGTCTCGCCGGGCGCCGGCTCCAGCAACGGCTGATCGCCGGCATCGGAGTACGTCACCGAGTGGGCGCCGTGGCGCAACAGAATTTCCTCGACTCTGTCCGGACTGAGCGTTTCGAGATCCATGACAAATTGTCGCCAATCCATCGCTATTTCGATGTGCGCTCTGTCACGCCAGGCCCAGACGTTTCTCCAGGTAATGAATGTCGGTGCCACCCTGCTGGAACGCGGCGTGCTGGCAGATCTCCTGGTGCAGCGGCACGTTGGTCTTGATGCCCTCGATCACGATCTCGGTCAGTGCGTTCTTCATGCGCGCAATCGCCGCGTCGCGATCTGCGCCGTGCGTAACGAGCTTGCCGATCATCGAGTCGTAGTAGGGCGGTACCTTGTAGCCACTATAAATATGGCTGTCGATGCGAACGCCCGGGCCGCCCGGCGCGTGATAGAGCGTGATGAGTCCCGGCGACGGCATAAACGTCTTCGGGTCCTCGGCATTGATGCGACACTCAATCGCGTGTCCCTGGATCTTGACGTCTTCCTGCCGGATGCTGAGTTTCTCGCCGGCCGCGACGCGCAGCTGCTCGCGCACGAGGTCCACGCCCGTGATCAGTTCGGTGACCGGGTGCTCGACCTGCAGGCGCGTGTTCATTTCGATGAAGTAGAACTCACCATCCTCGTAAAGGAACTCGAACGTACCCGCGCTGCGGTAACCGATCTCCTGGCATGCCTTGACGCAGCGCTCGCCGATCGCGTTGCGCTGCTCTTCGGTGAGTCCCGGCGCCGGCGCTTCCTCGATGACCTTCTGGTGACGGCGCTGCATCGAGCAGTCGCGCTCGCCAAGGTGCACCGCGTTGCCGTGTGAATCGCAAATGACCTGGATCTCGATATGCCGTGGCTTCTCGAGAAACTTCTCCATGTACACCGTGTCGTCGCCGAACGCGGCGCGCGCCTCGGCCTTGGTCACGGTAATGGCCGCGGTCAGTGACGCCTCGGCATGCACCACGCGCATGCCGCGCCCACCGCCGCCGGCGGCAGCCTTGATGATGATCGGGTAGCCGATATCACGCGCCATCTTGATGACTTCGTCGACGTCCTCGCCGAGCGGTCCGTCCGAACCGGGCACGGTTGGCACGCCAGCCGCCTTCATGGACTGGATCGCCGAGACCTTGTCACCCATTAGCCGGATCGCGCTCGCGGGCGGGCCGATGAACGTGAAGCCGCTGGACTCCACGCGCTCGGCGAAATCCGCGTTCTCCGACAGGAAACCGTAGCCGGGATGGATGGCGACGGCGTCAGTCACCTCCGCCGCGCTGATGATTGCGGGCATGTTGAGGTAGCTCTCGATCGAATTCGGCGGTCCGATGCACACGGTTTCGTCAGCGAGCAACACGTGCTTGAGATTGTTGTCGGCCGTCGAGTGCACGGCCACGGTCTTGATGTCCATCTCGCGGCACGCGCGCAGGATGCGCAGCGCGATTTCGCCACGATTGGCTATGACAATTTTGTCGAGCATATTGTGTTGCCCGTCAGTCGGATTGCCGCTGGTCGATCACGATCAGCGTCTGGCCATATTCAACAGGTTCGCCGTTCTGAACGCGGATCGACTTGACCACGCCGGAGACGTCGGCCTCGATCTGGTTCATCATTTTCATGGCTTCGATAATGCAGAGCGTGTCGCCCTCGTTCACGCGATCACCGACCTGTACATATGGTGCGGCGCCGGGAGACGACGCTGCGTAAAACGTCCCGACCATCGGTGCGGTGATCAGGAAGCCTTCCTCCTCGGCTTCTGCCGGGGCTGCGGCAGCTGCCACATCGGCAGGCGCGGCCGCGGCCGCTGGTGCCGGTGCGGGTGCGGCGACAGCAACCGGCGCCGGGGCTGCGGGCGCCGGTGCAACCGCGGCGCCCTGCGGATAGCGGCTGATGCGCACGGCTTCTTCGCCCTCGGTAATCTCAATCTCGGCGATGCCGGACTCGTCCAGTAGCTCGATCAGTTTCTTTACTTTTCTTATATCCATCAGTCTTCCTCGGCGTCTGCCATCAACTGCGCAGCTGCATGTAAGGCAAGTTCGTAGCCCATAGCTCCAAGGCCGATCACACAGCCTTCAGCCACATCGCTGAAGTAACTGGCATGCCGGAACTCCTCCCGGGCAAACGTATTGCTCAAATGAATCTCGATAAACGGTATGTCCACGGCGAGTAACGCATCGCGCAGGGCGACGCTCGTGTGCGTAAACGCGCCGGGGTTAATCAGGATAAAGTCGACGCCGTCGCGGGCTGCTTTCTGCACGCGGTCGACGAGCTTGTGTTCGGCATTGCTCTGGAAGCAATCGAGCGCGTGGCCGAGCTCTTCGGCCAGCTCGATGCAGTTCGCCTCGATATCATCCAGGCGCGTCGCACCGTAAACCTCGGGCTCGCGCGTACCGAGCAGGTTGAGGTTGGGACCATTGAGAAGCAAAATGCCGGCCATTTCCCGCCACTTTCAACCACTTTCTAGGAGATGGCGGCAAGTTTACCCCTTTTACGGGATGTTCGGGCAAGTTTTACAGGAAATTTAGCGCCTCGCGCGCACTGGCCTTGTCGATTTCGCCATTGTCGAGCATGCGCAGCACGTCCGCGATGTGCGCGAGGTCGGCTTCGACGATCTCCCCGAAGTGCGCGTTGAGCAGTTCGCCGTCCGCGGCGACGACCATCGTGAAGGGCATGCCGATGAACTCGATGCCCGACGTCTCGGCGATCTCCATCGCATCCTGTTGCCCGACGAGTACCGGGTAATTGAACTGCGCCTCTTCGGCGTACTTCGAAACCGGCAACGGATCATCGACAGCGATGCCGATGACCTGGATGCCGTTCGCCGCCTGTTCTTCATGGAAGGTCTTCAGGAGCGGAATCTCCCGGCGGCACGGAGCGCACCAGGTTGCCCAGAAGTTCAGCAGTGTGTGCTTGCCGCTCCATTCGCTGAAGTTGCGCTCCGTACCGTCCATATCCGGCAGGCTGAACGCGACGCGAACGACCTCGGCGGCCGGTTCTGCAGTCGGGGCTGCCGGCGGCGGCGCTTCGGGCGCCTGCACGGGAATTCTCACCGCATAAAGGAGTGCGCCAGCCATGAGCGCGACGAACGCGGTCGCGAAGACGAGAAACGATCTGTTCACGGATTTTTCCCCTGAATCGCCCGCCGGGGCGGGCTGCTACGAACCAAACGCGAGGTTCACGTGATCGGTAAAGTCCTTTGCTTTCATGAAGCCCACGACTTCGTAGCCGTGGCGCTGCTGGCCATCCGTGCCAAAGAAGATGATTGTCGGTGGTCCAAAGACCCCGAAGCGCTGCAGAAGTTCCTGATCCTGTTCGTCGTTGGCGGTGACGTCCGCCTGCAATACTACCGTGTCGGCCAGCGCCGCCTGCACGCCGGCGTCGGTAAACGTGTATTCCTCCATCTCGATGCAGGACACACACCAGTCCGCGTAGAAATCGAGCATGGCGGTCTTGCCGGCCGCCGCGGCAGCCTCGATTTCACGATCCAGGTCCGCGACGGTCTTGATGCGTTGAAACTCGAGGTGTTTTTCCTCGACGGCCATCATTCCGCCGCCAAAGCTCACTGCTGCGAGTGGCTTCAGAGGGTTGGTGCCGCCCGACAGCGATCCGAGAAACAGCAGCAGCCCGTAGAGGATGGCGAGCAGCCCGAAGCCCTTGCCCAGCTTCTGAGCGATCGACGAATCGGGACCCAGCGATGTCAGGCCGCCCATGAAGACGCCGGACATGAAAACCAGCACCGCCCACAGCGCCAGCGTGACGCCGCCCGGGAGGATCCGCGACAGCATCCATACAGCCAGGCCGAGGAACATGAAGCCGAATGCGCCTTTGACCGCCACCATCCACGAGCCGGCTTTCGGCAGCAACTGCCCCTGGGCGGCGCCGACCGCGAGCAGCGGTGCGCCCATGCCGAGGCTCATCGCGAACAGCGCCGTGCCGCCGCGCAGCATGTCGCCGCTCTGGGCCATGACGGTCAGTGCGGCGATCAGGGCAGGTGCAACGCAGGCTGTGACAACCAGCGCGGACAGCGCGCCCATGACGAACGCGCCGATGGCCGTGCCGCTCTTCTGGTTGCCGCTGACCGTAGCCAGTTTGCTCTGGATCGAGCTGGGCATCTGCAGGTCGAACGCGCCGAACATGCCAATGGCGAGGAACACGAACAGTCCCGAGAACAGCACCAGCACCCACGGCTGGTTGAACGTCGCCTGCAACTGCAGTCCGGCTGCGGCGGCCGCCACACCGGCAGCCGTGTAGACGAGCGCCATTCCCATGACGTAGGTGAATGCGAGGAAAAAGCCGCGTGATGGACTCACGTTTTCGCCTTCGCCCGCGATGATGCCCGACAGGATGGGGATCATCGGCAGCACGCAGGGCGTTAATGCGAGAGCCAGCCCGGCAACAAAGAAGACGCCAATCGTGACCCAGATACTCGACTGTGTAATGACCTGGGCGAGCTTCGCCTGCTCCGAAATCGGCGCATTGCGATCGGGCAGGGCGGCAAGGTCCGTGACGGTCGTGGCCTCGGGCAACGTCGTCGAGACAGTGCGCGTCGTCGGCGGATAGCACAGACCGCCCTCGGCGCAGCCCTGGAAATTGACTTCGAGTTCGAGCTCCATCGATTCGGGCGTCGCGCGGGCCAGCGGCAGCGTGGCAAACACGTCGTCGAAATACACTTCGGACTCACCGAAGAACTCGTCGTACTTGAGCTTGCCGTCGGGAAGATCCAGCTTGCCGAGCTGGACATTGTCGGACACCGAGTTGACGGAGATCTTGTCCTTATAGAGGTAATAGCCTTCGAGAACCTCGAAGGTCACCTCGACCGTGTTGCCGTCGATCGGAATCAGGATCGGCTTGAAGGCCTCGTCAACGGGCACGAACTCGCTGTTGCCCAGCCCGCCGAGCGTGCTGGTCTGGCCCATTGCCGCGAGATCGAGATTGTCGTCTTGCGGCTGCTTGAGCTCGACCTTCTCGGTCCAGATCTGCGGCGGGTAACACAGGCCGCCGTCCCAGCATCCCTGGCTCTTGATGACAAGATCCATCGTCTCGGGCCGTTCGCCGTCGACGATGTAGGGAATGCTGACGTAGAAATTCTCGCGGTAAACCTGCTGCTTGCCGAAGAACTCGTCTTCATGCGGCAGGCCCTGCGGCAGCCGGGCCTGGCTTAGTTCGATGCTGTCCGTGGCGCTCTCGAAGGAGAGCTTGTTGCGGTACAGGTAATAGCCCTCGTCGATGGCCCAGTCGACCTCGAGCGCATCGCCCGTGTCGTAGACGGCATAGCGGTAGACCTCTTCCGGTTTTTTCGGCTCTTCGTCCTGGGCGAACGCGGCGGGAGCCGCTGACAGGAGCAGGAACAGGAACAGGCTATGGATGAATTTTGTCATTGGATTTCCGGCGCTTGCGACAATCTAAGACCCGCCGCAAGCCGCGAATATTACGGCAAAAAAGGGCATCGCGGCGCAGGATACCGAGGGGGCCCGGGGTTGTCATCGACCCAGGTCCGGTTTTCGGCCGTTTCGGGGTCGAAAATGCCTTGAAATTTGGGTTTCGATGCCTATTATTAGCACTCCTTGTGGCCGAGTGCTAACAGTAAGCGGCCGGAAAACCGCCAGAAGTCGGTTAAAAATCAGAAACTTATAGGAGATATGCCCCATGAAGATTCGTCCGCTTCATGATCGAGTCATCGTAAAGCGCATGGAAGAAGAGCGCACATCCCCCGGCGGAATCGTCATTCCGGATGCCGCGACCGAAAAGCCCATCAAGGGTGAGGTCATCGCTGTCGGCAACGGCAAGATTCTCGATTCCGGCGAGATTCGCGCACTCGACCTCAAAGAAGGCGACAAGGTGCTGTTCGGCAAGTACGCCGGCACCGAGGTCAAGGTCGAAGGCGAGGAACTGCTGGTGATGAAAGAAGACGACATCATGGCCGTAATCGAAGGCTAAGACCGCACTAACGAATTCAAGTAGAGGAATAAACTCAATGGCTGCTAAAGAAGTACGTTTTTCAGACGACGCGCGCCAGAAGATGTTCGCTGGTGTGAACGTCCTGGCAAACGCCGTCAAGGTGACGCTGGGTCCCAAGGGCCGCAACGTCGTGCTCGACAAGAGCTTCGGCGCTCCGACCGTAACCAAGGACGGTGTCTCCGTAGCGAAAGAAATCGAACTCGAAGACAAGTTCGAGAACATGGGCGCGCAGATGGTCAAGGAAGTCGCTTCCCAGACATCTGATGTCGCCGGTGACGGCACGACGACCGCGACGGTCCTGGCGCAGGCGGTACTGCGCGAAGGCCTGAAGTCGGTTGCGGCCGGCATGAACCCGATGGACCTCAAGCGAGGTGTCGACAAGGCCACCGCCGCTATCGTCGAAGAGCTCAAGAGCTTGTCGCAGCCCTGCGAAGACGAGAAGGCGATCGCCCAGGTTGGCTCGATTTCTGCCAACTCGGACACGGAGATTGGCGAAATCATCTCCGAGGCGATGCAGAAGGTCGGCAAGGAAGGCGTCATAACGGTTGAGGAAGGCTCAGGCCTGGCCAACGAACTCGACGTCGTCGAAGGCATGCAGTTCGATCGCGGCTACCTGTCGCCGTACTTCATCAACGACGCCGACAGCCAGCAGGTCGAGCACGAGAACCCGTTCATCCTGCTGCACGACAAGAAGATCTCGAACATCCGCGACTTGCTGCCGGTGCTGGAGGCCGTTGCCAAGTCGGGTCGTCCGCTGATCATCATTGCCGAGGACGTCGAAGGTGAGGCGCTCGCCACGCTCGTCGTCAATAACATCCGTGGCATCGTCAAGGTCGCGGCCGTCAAGGCCCCTGGCTTCGGCGACCGCCGCAAGGCCATGCTGCAGGACATCGCCATCCTGACCGGCGGCCAGGTCATCTCGGAAGAGGTCGGCCTGTCGCTCGAGAAGGCGACGCTCGATGATCTCGGTGAGGCCAAGAAGGTCCAGATCTCGAAGGAGAACACGACGGTCATCGACGGTGCCGGCCGGGCCGAAGACATCCAGGGTCGCGTCGAGCAGATCAATCGCGAGATCGACGATTCGTCGTCGGACTACGATCGTGAGAAGCTGCAGGAGCGTGTCGCCAAGCTGGCGGGCGGTGTGGCAGTCATCAAGGTGGGCGCCGCCACCGAGATCGAGATGAAGGAGAAGAAGGCCCGCGTCGAGGACGCGCTGCACGCCACGCGTGCCGCCGTCGAGGAAGGCGTGGTCCCGGGTGGCGGCGTCGCGCTGCTGCGCGCCGTTGACGGCACCGGCGACCTGTCGGGCGACAACCACGACCAGGACATGGGCATCAAGATCCTCCGCCGCGCGGTGGAAGAGCCCCTGCGCCAGATCGTGGCCAACGCCGGCGACGACGCCTCCGTGATCCTGAACAAGGTTCGCGAGAGCGACGGCGCCAACGGCTACAACGCCGCGCCGGCTGGTCACCTCGAGGTCCGGCTTCTCGTAGCCGCTCACGTTCCTGAGCCAGGCGGACCAGGTCTTGGGATCGGCGATCCGGTACTGGTAG
>JAAUYF010061272.1_pt1 | contig 10937 bp, 10 predicted proteins | sample 7278051 | NCBI WGS metagenome assembly JAAUYF01 (sample SAMN14350202, study PRJNA611818) | marine sediment metagenome | isolation source: surface marine sediment (0.6m) | place: French Polynesia: Moorea | collected 2018-08 | reverse complement strand
CGCGAAGCGATCTTGAGATTGCTTCGCGCAGCCTGTAGCGAGCGCAGCGCGGCTGCTCGCGACGACAGAAAATAATAAGGGGTAGGGACGTGGGCAACTACATCGGCATTCTCGGCATCGTCGCGATTCTCGCGATCGCGTTCGCATTCTCGAGCAATCGCAAGGCCATCAACCTGCGTATCGTTGGCGCCGCGTTCGCGCTGCAGGTGGCCATCGCGGCCATCGTGTTGTTCTGGGATCGCGGCCAGGCATTTATCGGCATGCTGAGCAGGGGCGTGCTGGCGATCATCGAATTCGCCAACGCCGGCATCGACATGGTGTTCGGGCCGCTGGCCGATACCGACATCGTCGGCTTTAGCTTCGCGATCAACGTGTTGCCGATCATCATCTTCTTTGCGGCCCTGATGTCCGTGCTCTACCACTTGCGCATCATGGAATGGATCGTCAAAGGCGTCGGCGGGGCGCTGCACAAGATCATCGGCACCGGCACGATCGAGTCGATGAATGCGGCGGCGAATATCTTCGTCGGCCAGACCGAGGCGCCGCTTGTCGTCAAACCCTATCTTCGCGGCCTGACGGAGCCACAGATGTTTGCCGTCATGGTTTCGGGTCTCGCGTCGATTGCTGGAACAGTGCTCGCCGGCTACACGCTCATGGGCGCCGAGCTCAAGTACCTGCTGGCGGCCGCCTTCATGGCTGCGCCGGGCGGCCTGCTCATGGCCAAGATCATCATGCCTGATGACGAAGTGGCGCCCACGAGCGCACCCGAGAAGTTCCAGATGGAGCCGAGTCACCACAAGAACGTGATTCTCGCCGCGGCATCGGGTACCAGCGATGGCCTGAAGCTCGCCGTCAACATCGGCGCGATGCTGGTCGCTTTTGTTGCGCTAATCGCGCTGTTCAACGGGCTGATTGGCGGATTGTTCGGCCTGTTCGGCATCGAGGGCGTCACGCTGCAGCTGATTCTCGGTAAGATCTTCCAGCCCCTGATGTACCTGTTGAGCGTGCCCTGGGAAGAGGCGCAGGCGGCCGGCGCGCTGTTCGGCGAGAAGCTGATCCTCAACGAATTTGTCGCGTTCTCGCATCTCAACGATTACCTGGCGGGCATGAGCCCGCGCACGATTGCGGTCACGACGTTCTCGCTGTGCGGTTTCGCCAACCTGTCGTCGATCGCGATACTGCTCGGCGGCCTCGGCGTGCTGGTGCCCGAGAAGCGCGAGCTGATCGGCGTCCTCGGCATCAAGGCCGTGATCGCTGCGTCCCTGTCCAACCTGATGAGTGCGGCCCTCGCCGGACTGATGCTCACCTTCTGACGCGGTGAGCCACAGGATTATCATCGACTGCGATCCCGGGCAGGACGACGCTGTTGCCCTGTTGCTCGCTTTCGCTTCTCCGGAACTCGACGTGCTCGGCATTACGACGGTCGGTGGCAACGTGCCGCTCCAGCTGACGCACCGTAATGCGCGCATGATGTGCGACATAGCCGGCAGCGATGTGCCTGTGTTTGCCGGTTGTGACAAACCGATGCGGCGGCCGCTGACGACCGCGGAGTATATCCACGGCGAAACGGGTATCGACGGCATCGACGTGTTCGAGCCCGAAACGCCGCTGCAGCCACAGCATGGCGTGGACTTCATGATCGAGACCCTGCTTGCGGCTGACGACAACTCGGTCACGCTCGTGCCGACGGGGCCGCTGACGAATATCGGTACGGTCATCGAGCGCGAACCGGGCGTGCTGCCGAAGATCGAACGCATCGTGCTCATGGGCGGCGCAATGCGTGAAGGTGGCAACCGCACGCCGTCCGCCGAGTTCAATATCCTCGTCGACCCTGAAGCGGCAGACATCGTCTTCGGCTGTGGTCGCCCGATCACCCAGATGGGTCTCGACGTGACCCACCAGGTGTTGTCGACGAAGGAACGCGTCGACCGTATACGCGCGCTCGCTAATCCGGCCGCCGACGCCACGGCTGGCATGATCGGCTTTTTCGAGCGCTACGACATGAGCAAGTACTCCGCGCCGGGCGCGCCGCTGCATGACCCGTGCACGGTGGCCTGGCTGATCAGGCCTGAGCTGTTCACGGGCAAGGACTGCAACGTCGCCATCGAGACGCAGTCGGAGCTCACGCTGGGGCACACGGCCGTGGATTTCTGGCACGTCACCGACAGGCCGCGCAACGTGCACTGGGTGTACCAGGTCGACAGCGACGGATTTTACGAACTGCTGACGGAGCGGCTCGCCACCTACGGAGATACGGCATGAGCAACATTGCGGTCATAGGGTCGGTTAACCTCGACCTCGTCGCGACCGTCAAGAAACTGCCGGCGCCGGGGGAGACTGTCACCGACGCCGAACTCAACCGGTTCCCGGGTGGCAAGGGCGCCAACCAGGCACTTGCCGCGAGACGGCTGGGCGCTGACGTGCAGCTGATCGGCTGCGTTGGCGACGATGCCGCGGCCGACGAGGCGCTGGCGCTGCTGCGCGAAGGAGGCGTCGATCTCGGTGGCGTGGATGTTGCGAAAGACGCTCCGACGGGCACGGCCCTGATTGCGGTTGCGCCCTCAGGCGAGAACCACATCGTCGTGGCGCCGGGTGCGAATCGGAGCCTGACCCCCGACGTGCTCGAAGTGCCCCTGGCCGATGCATTGATCTGCCAGCTCGAGGTTCCGACCGATACCGTCGCGGCGGCAGCCGCTGCGTTCGAAGGGTTCTTTTGCGTCAACCTTGCCCCGGCCAAACAGGTAGACGTCACGGTTCTGCAGCGCGCGGACCTCGTCATCGTCAACGAAGTCGAATCGGCCTGGTACGGTGAAACCCTGAACGCGTGCCCGGGCATGATCGCAACGACGGTCGGCGCGGCTGGCGCCACGATCAGCAAGGGCGGCGAGGACATCGCGGTAGCGAGGCCGCCCCGAATCGAGGCGGTCGACACCACCGCGGCCGGCGACACGTTTACCGCGGCGCTGACCATGGCGCTCGTCGAAGGGCAGTCGCCGCAGGAGGCGCTGGAGTTCGCCTGTGCAGCCGGCGCCGCAGCGTGCCTGAAGCTCGGCGCGCAGCCGTCGCTACCGACCCGCGACGAAGTAACGTCATTGCGAGGAGCGTAGCGACGAAGCAATCTCCGCAGGAGCCCGCCCCAGCGGGCGGTATCGCATCCGTTTGCATCCCCCAGGCATCAAATACCCAAAGCGGTAGTTAATCCTGGACCAGGGGGTATTGTGGACGAGACGTTACCGGAAGGAGCTCAAGCACAGCTGCGACGCCAGCTCGCGGCATTCTTTTTGACAACATTTGCAATTTCGTGGGGCATATTCGCGGGTGCACTGGTACTGGGCTTCACCGAGTCGCCAATTGTGATTCTCGGCGTCTGGGGCCCCACCATTGCGGCTGTTCTCGTCACGGCCCTGTTCTACGGTAAGGCAGGCCTGAAACGGTTCTTTGCCCGTTTCGATGCCAGGACAGGGCTGAAGTGGTTCCTGCCGCTACTCGTGTTCTTCCTCGCGATCGGACTCGCAGGGCGCTTCATCGGCTCCCTGGCTGTCGGCATCGAGTTCGATCCGCAGTTCTGGGGTTGGGCGTGGGTCGCGTCAGTCATGATCAAGCAGCTGCTGATTCCCGGGTTGGGCGAGGAATTCGGCTGGCGCGGGTTCGCGCTGCAGCGGCTGCAGCACATCACAACGCCATTGAGGGCAACGCTCGTCATCGCGCTCTTTCACCTGCTGTGGCACGCGCCCACTTACTGGCTGGGAACCGGCATGCACAATGTGCCAGCCATCTGGGCCGCCTTGTTCATCGTCCCCTGGAGCATCCTGTTTACCTGGGCTTACAACCGGTCGAACGGCAGCATACTGGTCAGCGTGTTCTTCCACGCGACCATGGGCGCGACGCTGAGCTATACGGCCTTCCTTCCCATGGAACATGCCGTTCCCATCACGCCGGACCTGATTACCATGTTGTGGTTACCGGATGGCCTGATGGGGCCTTACCTGGGAGTGCTCGGCCTCTACTGGGTGCTCGCTCTTTATGTTCTGCGCGGCGGGTTCGGCGGCCTCGGCACACCGCCAGAATTCGAACATCCCTACTCGTGATCCCTTAGCTCAAAAAGGCCGATGGCCAGCCTGTCTGCACGAGACAGTGGCCGCCTGGCCAGGAATACCGCGGCGACCACGGCGACGAACCAGTAGATCAGGTCGCCAAAGGACAGGTACGACATCGCGCGCTCGACAAGCGTCGGGAATGAACTGCCGCCAAGCACGTCGATGGGTGAGGTCGAACCGGCTTGCGCCAGTCGCATGACAACTCCAAAAAAGTTGCCGAGCAGCAAACCGATAATCGTATAAAGCGTGGCTAATACAGAGAACTTCGTCGCAATCCCGCGCCCGAGAAACCCTATGGCCAGTCCAATGACAATGCCGGCGCCTGCCGCAGCGAAACCGTAGGCAACGGGCCATATGGAGACCACGATGCCGTAGGCGGTAGCGGCAAGGAGCGTGGCGATGCCTCCTGCGATCGCGGCGGCGACGAAATTCTGTTCGGCAAACAGCCGTTTCGCGCGCTCGTAGTTCTTCTGTCTGTCCTCGTTACTCATGCAATGGGCATCCCGAACCCTACAGGTGGAATGACGAGGGCAGCAATTCGGCGACCGAGTAGCTGTGCCAGTTTTCGTCGTTGTCCTTGACGATGATGCGCGTGTTCTCGTCAGCGAACTCGTCGATGCGCTGACGGCAGCCGCCACACGGCGTGCAGGCTCGCGATTTCTCGCCGCTACTGCCGCCAGCAACCGCGATCTTGACGATGCGCGTGCCGCCACCCGCAACCATGGCGCTGATGGCGCCGGCCTCGGCGCAGCTGACGTTGGAGTAGGCGGCATTCTCGACGTTGCAGCCGAGGTGGACGTCACCGTTCTCGTCGATGAGCGCGGCGCCGACGCTGAAGCCCGAGTACGGGCAGTGCGCCTTGTCGCGCACCTGGCGCGCGAGGTCGAGCAGTTCGTCGTCGGTCATCAGGCTTTCCTCATCGGGTTGTTCGGGTGACGGGTCCAGTCGAGTGGCGGATTGTCGTCGGGGACGTGCCGCATCGTAATGCAACTGTCGACGGGGCATACGCTGACACAAAGGTTGCAGCCAACGCACTCTTCATCGATCACCTCGAAGCGGCGCTCGCCGTTCACGGTGTGGGTGATCGCCTGGTGCGAGGTGTCCTCGCAAACGATGTGGCAGCGCCCGCACTTGATGCAAAGGTCCTGGTCGATGACCGCCTTCTCGACGTAGTTGAGATTCAGGTACTGCCAGTCGGTGACCGACGGCACGGCCTTGCCGACGAGTTCGTCGACCGAAGTCATACCCTTGTCGTCGAGGAACGTGCTCAGGCCGTCGGTCAGGTCGTCGATGATCTTGAAGCCGTAAACCATCGCGGCCGTACAGACCTGAACATTGCTGGCGCCCAGCGCGAGGAAGTCCACCGCATCGCGCCAGTCCGTAATGCCGCCGATGCCCGAGATCGGGATATCGGAGGTCTCGGCCGTGCGGGCAATTTCGGCGACCATGTTGAGCGCAATCGGCTTGACGGCCTCACCGCAATAGCCGCCGTGGGTGCCTTTGCCATCGGTCGTCGGGTACATCGTCAGCGTGTCGTAGTTGACGCCCATGATCGAGTTGACGGTATTGATGAGCGACACGCCGTCGGCGCCGCCATCCTTCGCGGCCCTGGCCGGCGGCAGGATGTTGGTGACATTGGGAGTAAGCTTGACGATGACCGGAATCGAGGCCGCGGCCTTGGCCCACTCGGTCGCCATCTGAATGTACTCGGGCACCTGGCCGACGGCTGCGCCCATGCCGCGCTCGGACATGCCGTGCGGGCAGCCGAAATTCAGCTCGAGCGCGTCGGCGCCCGTGTCCTCGATCATCGGCACGTGGTCGGTCCAGGCCTTCTCGTTCATCGGCAGCATTACTGAAACAACCAGCGCCCGATCAGGCCAGTCGCGCTTGATTTGCCGAATCTCCTCAAGATTCGTTTCCAGCGGCCGGTCGGTGATCAGCTCTATGTTGTTGAAGCCGATGACCCGGCGCTCATTGCTGTAGAGCGCGCTGTACCGCGGTCCACTGACGTTGACGATCGGCGGGCCGACCTCGCCCAGCGTCTTCCATACGGCGCCGCCCCAGCCGGCCTCGAACGCGCGATTGACGTTGTAGGCCTTGTCGGTTGGCGGTGCCGACGCCAGCCAGAACGGGTTGGGGGACTTGATGCCGAGAAAATCGGAGGTCAGGTCAGCCATTGTCGCCTCCCAGGTAGCGGTCGATGGCCAGTGCGGCCACTTTGCCGTGCTGCACGGCGCTCACGGTCAGGTCGTCGCCGCCGAGCACGCAGTCGCCCCCGGCCCAGACGCCGGGCAGCGACGTGGCCTGTTCCTCGTCAACCAGGATCTTGCCGTACTCGAGGTCGATGCCACGGAGTTCGTCGGCGAGTTCCCGGTCTGCCAGGCGCTGGCCGATGGCCTTGAAGACAACGTCCGCGGGCATCGTCACGGGCTGGCCGTTCTTGTCGAACTCGACGGCCTCGACGTGCCCGGAGCCATGCACGGCCTTGGGGTGCAACCAGTGATGCACGGCGACGCCGCTGGTTTGCGCGAGCTGCTGCTCGAATTCGGATGCGCTCATGTCTTCCGGTCCCCGTCGGTAAACGATGTCGACGTGTTCAGCGCCAAGCCGCTTGGACTGCACGGCGATATCGATTGCCGTCATGCCGCCGCCGATTACGATGACGTTGCGCCCGACCGGCAGCGTCGTCTTGTCCTCGGCCTGGCGCAGTTGCGCAATGTAGTCGATCGCGTTTTCGACGCCTGGCAGGTCCTCGTTGTCGATATTGAGTTCGTTGACCAGCGCAAGGCCAATGCCGAGGAATACGGCGTCATAAGCGTCGCGCAGCGCCCCCAGCGAAAAGTCCTTGCCGAGCGCAACGCCGTCCTCGAACTCGATACCGCCGATCGCCAGGATGTACTCGACTTCTCTCTGGGCGAAACCGTCGACGGTCTTGTAGGCGGCGATGCCGTACTCGTTGAGGCCGCCGCGCTTCGGGTCGCGGTTAAACACCTTGACGTCATGACCGAGCATCGCGAGCCGGTGCGCACAGGAAAGTCCGGCCGGACCCCCGCCGACCACGGCCACGCGTTTGCCGGTCGCCGGTCCGCGCTCGAAGAGCTGGGTACCGGCGTCGATGACCGGGTCGGTGGCATAGCGTTGCAGCAAACCGATCTCCACCGGCTTGTCCTCGTGCGTGTTGCGCACACAGGCTTCCTCGCACAGGACCTCTGTCGGGCACACGCGCGCGCACATGCCACCCATGATGTTCTCCTCGAGGATCGTGCGCGCCGAACCGCGGACGTTGTCGGAACGTATCTTCTGGATGAAGGCCGGAATGTCGATGCCGGTCGGGCACGCCTGGGTGCAGGGTGCGTCATAGCAGAAGTAGCAGCGGTCAGCTTCGATCAGCGCTTCGGAGCGCCGCAGCGGCGGGTGCAGGTCGCCGAAGTTATCGTCGATCTCGGCGCTGCTGAGACGCGCCGCGCGGATGTCAGGCGCGTTTCTTGGCATTCTGCTGCCGGTCGACCGGCACGGGTTCGGCCAGGTCCGCCTGGATCTTCAGCGCGCTGTAATAGTCGGCAAACGGCGGCCGATCGACGTAGCGGCCGGCGCCGCGTTCGACATTGAGCTTGCCGTCCGCCCACACGATTTTCCCTCTGCTGATCGTGTGCGACGCGCAGCCATTGACGGTCATGCCCTCGAAAATGTTGAAGTCGACGTTCTGGTGATCGGTCTTCGTTGAAATCGTCTTCGTCGCCGCGGGATCCCAGACCACGATGTCGGCGTCGGCGCCGACCGAGATGCTGCCCTTGCGCGGATAGACGTTGAAGATCTGCGCCGCGTTGGTGGACGTGACCGCGACGAACTCGTTCATTGTCAGGCGGCCTTTGTTGACGCCATGCTCCCAGAGCACCTCCATGCGGTTTTCCACGCCGCCCGTGCCGTTGGGAATCAACCTGAAATCCTCGGCGCCCATGGCTTTCTGTTCAGCCATGAAGCAGCAGTGGTCGGTTGCCGTGGTCTGCAGGTTGCCGGATTGCAGGCCGCGCCACAGCGCTTCCTGGTGTTTGGGCTCCCTGAATGGCGGGCTCATGACGTGCGCCGCCGCAACGTCGAAGTCGGGGTCGCGATAGACCGAGTCATTGATCAGCAGATGCCCGGCGAGCACCTCGCCGAAGACGCGCTGACCCTCGTTGCGGGCCCGCGTGATTGCCTCGAGCGACTGAATGCAGGAGTTGTGGACGATGTACAGCGGGCTTTTCAGGACTTCGGCAATGCGAATCGCGCGATTGGCTGCTTCGCCTTCGACCTCGGGCGGGCGCGATAGCGGGTGGCCCTCGGGGCCCGTGACTCCTTTCTCGTAGATCTCCTTCTGCAGCCGGAACACGAGCTCGCCGTTCTCGGCGTGCACCGTCGGGATGGCGCCGAGCTCGAGCGCCCGTGAGAAGCTGTTAACGAGGACCTCGTCGTCGCACATGATGGCGCCCTTGTACGCCATGAAATGCTTGAAGCTGTTGACGCCGTGTTCCTTGACCAGCGTACCCATGTCCTCGTGGACGATGTCGTCCCACCACGTGACGGCCACGTGAAAGGTGTAATCGGCGCAGGCTTTTTCGGCCCACTCGCGCCATTGCATGTAAGCATCGAGCAGCCGTTCCTGCGGCGCCGGAATGGCGAAGTCGATGATCATCGTCGTGCCGCCAGAAAGAGCCGCGGCCGTGCCTGTGAAGAAGTCCTCGCTGGCGACCGTTCCCATGAACGGCAGCTGCATGTGCGTGTGGGGGTCGATGCCGCCCGGCATCACGTACTGGCCGACCGCGTCGACGACCTCGGCACCGCCAGGCGCGTCGAGTTTTTCGCCGATCGCGACGATCTTGCCGTCGTCGCATAAGACGTCCGCAGCAAATGTCTGTTCCGCGGTGACCACGGTGCCGCCTTTAATCAGTACAGTCATTTTTCACTCCCACGTTGGGGTCAGAGTATTTACTCTGACCCCATTGATGCAGCAAAGAAGTAAATCAGGCCACCGAGTATCGACCCGGTAAACCAACCATAAGTATAGAAGCCGTAGAACCAGCTAGTGTTTCCCATTACCAAAGCGGCGATGGTCAATGTGACCGGTACGCCGAAGGCAACGAAGCCCGGCAGGTTCCAGGCCGGGTAGCCGGCGTTGTCCTTATAGAGCGCGATCACGTCGTACTGCTGGCCCTTTATGAGGAAATAGTCGACGACCATGATGCCTGCGATCGGCCCGAGCAGGCTCGAGTAACCGATCAGCCAGTTCGAATAGAGACCCTCGACTGAAACGTCGGTTTCGATCCAGCCCAGCTTCTTCAGGAGTTCCCAGCTCATCAGCGCGATGCCGATAATGCCCGTCAGGATGACGCCCTTGTTCTCGTTAACGAGCTTCGGTGCGACGTTCTGGAACACGTTGGTCGGCGATACGATGTTGGCCGCCGTATTCGTCGAGATCGTTGCGAGAATAATGACGAGCATAGACAGCACGACCCAGAACGGGCTCTCGATGCGGCCGATCAGGTTGATTGGATCGGAGACCGTTTCGCCAACGAGTTCGAACGATGCGGCAGTCAGCACCACCCCGAGCCCGGCAAACAGGAACATCGTTAGCGGCAAGCCGATGATCTGGCCGATGACCTGCGATCGCTGCGAGCGGGCGTAGCGGCTGAAGTCAGGGATGTTGAGTGACAACGTCGCCCAGAAGCCGACCATCGCCGTCAGAGCGGCAAAGAAATACCCCCAGAACGAGGCGCTGTCGGGGCGGTTCGCCGGCGTCGCCAGTACTTCCGTGACCGAGATCTTTGGCGTCGCCCAGAAGATCAGGCCAACGGCGACGGCCAGCAGCAGCGGCGCGGCCAGTGCCTCGAGGTGCTTGATCGACTCCGAGCCGCGAATGACCACGGTGATGTTCGCCGCCCAGAAGATGAAAAAGCCCAGCACCTCGCCGACACCGCCGAGCGCGGCCCAGGCGGGGAACAGCGCCGACAGCAGCAGGTGGATCGCGATGCCGCCGAACAGGGTTTGCACGCCGAACCAGCCGCAGGCCACGAGCGCGCGAATCAGGGACGGCACGTTGGAGCCGATGATGCCGAACGACGCCCGCAAGACGACCGGGCAGGGGATGCCGTACCGCGTGCCCGGGTAGGCGTTCAGCGTTAACGGAACCAGTACGACGATGTTGGCGATCAGGATCGTCCACAGCGCCTCCGATACCGACAATCCGAAGTAGGCGGTCAGCACGCCGCCGAGCGTGTAGGTTGGCACGCAGATCGCCATGCCCACCCAGAGTGCGGCCACGTTCCAGCGCGACCAGGTGCGTTGCTCGGCGCGTGTCGGCGCGATGTCGTCGTTGTAGCGCGGGCTGTTTCTCAGGTCATCGCCGACGTCGAGCTCGATGTGCTCGCCGACAGTGCGCAGGATGCTGACCGATTCACTCATCCGTGAGCGGACCGTAGGTCTCGGGGCGTCGATCCCGGAAGAACTGCCAGAGGTCGCGCACCTCGCGCACCATGTCCAGGTCGATCTCGTGCACGAGCAGTTCGTCGTCACCGTAGCTGGCCTGCGCTTCTATCGTGCCGCGCGGGTTGACGATATAGCTCGAGCCGTAGAATTCGCCCATGTTGTGCGAGGTCGCCCAGGGTTCCTCGGCGCCGACGCGATTGATGGCCCCGATGAAGACCCCGTTGGCCGCGGCCGAGGCCGGCTGCTCGAGTTCCCAGAGGTACTTGCTGAGTCCGGCGACTGTCGCCGACGGGTTGACGATGTACTCGGCGCCGTTGAGCGCCAGCGCGCGCCAGCCTTCCGGGAAGTGCCGGTCGTAACAGATATAGACGCCGAGCT
>JAAUYF010084960.1_pt1 | contig 10938 bp, 8 predicted proteins | sample 7278051 | NCBI WGS metagenome assembly JAAUYF01 (sample SAMN14350202, study PRJNA611818) | marine sediment metagenome | isolation source: surface marine sediment (0.6m) | place: French Polynesia: Moorea | collected 2018-08 | reverse complement strand
GCACAAACTCGTCGGCGAACGCATCCGTCGAAATGTCTTCCACACCCTTGGCCATGTCGTCGAACATTCGAATCGCGACGTTGCGCGGTGATTCCTTGTCAATGTCCATGCCGGCGGCCATGTCGGTATCGATCGGCCCGGGATACACGCCGAATACCGCGACGCCCTGCGGCGTGAGTTCGGCGCGCATTCCCTGCGTGAGCGAGTGCGCCGCGGCCTTGGAGGCAGAGTAGGTGGCGGCCATCGGGAAATTGGTCAGTCCGCTTACGGATACGACCGTGGCAACCGCGCCGTTGCCATTGCGGGTCAGGCCGTCGGCGAAGGCGCGGGTCACATTCAGCGGCCCGTAGTAATTGACTTCCATCTCGAGGCGCGCCGTGTCGGGGCTGTGGTTGTAAATGAAGCCACCAAACCCGGCGACACCGGCGTTGTTGATCAGTACCTGGACGTCCTGCGCCTGTGCCGCGGCCGCCTGCACCTGGTCCTGGTTCGTGACGTCCAGTGAGACGGCGACCACCTGCTCCGGATGCTGCTCGACAAGATCCTGTACACCGGCGACATCGCGGGCAGCGGCGTAGACTTTCTTCGCCCCCCGGGACACGGCTTCCTCAGCGATGGCCCGACCGATCCCCCGGTTGGCCCCGGTGACGAATACCACGGCGTCTTTGATGTTGATAGCGGACATACAGTTCTCCTCTCGCGGCTGACCGCGATCATTTTAGCCAGTTGGTTGTTAAGCCCGGATGACGGTCAGCAACGTCAAAGATCGAAGCTGATCCCCTGGGCGAGCGGCAGTTCCTTGCTCCAGTTGATCGTGTTCGTCTGCCGGCGCATGTACGCACGCCACGAATCCGATCCGGCCTCGCGGCCGCCGCCGGTCTCCTTCTCGCCGCCGAACGCGCCACCGATTTCGGCGCCCGAGGTGCCGATGTTCACGTTGGCAATGCCGCAGTCCGATCCACCGTGTGACAGGAAATACTCAGCCTTCTGCAGGTTGTCAGTGAAGATCGCCGAGGACAGCCCCTGCACGACACCGTTCTGCAGCGCGATGGCCTCGTCGAGCGTCGAGTAGGGGATCAGGTAGAGGATTGGCCCAAAGGTTTCGCTCTGGACGATGTCCCAGCTGTTGTCAGCGACGGCGATCGCGGGCGAGATGAAATTACCCGGACCGTCAATGCGTTCGCCACCACACAGAATTTCACCGCCGCCATCACGGACCGCCTGGCAGGCGGCCTCCACGCGATCGACCGCGGACTCGTCGATCAGCGGACCCATGAGCGTGTCGGCATCCAGCGGGTCGCCAATGCGGACCTGCCCGTACGCTTTCACCAGCGCCGTCTTGAGCTCCTCGAAGCGCGACTCGTGAACGAGGACCCGGCGAGTCGTCGTGCAGCGCTGGCCGGCCGTTCCGACCGAGCCGAAGACGATCGAGGGGACGGCCAGGTCGAAATTGGCCTCTTCGTCGACGATGATGGCGTTGTTGCCGCCCAGTTCCAGCAGCACCTTGCCCATGCGGGCCGCAACGCGCTCGCCGACGATCCTGCCGACCGCGCTCGAGCCCGTGAACGAAACCAGGTCAACACGCTCGTCGTCGACAAACGTCTGCGCCAGTTCGTTGCTGCCGTCATTGAACAGGAAGAAGACCGGCGGCAGGTCCTCGCTCGCCAGCGCTTCGTTGATGATCTTCTGCACGGCAACGCCGCAGAGCGCCGCCTTGGGCGAAGGCTTCCAGACATTGACGTTGCCGCACACAGCAGCGATCAGCGCGTTCCAGGAATACACGGCGACGGGGAAGTTGAACGCCGAGATCGTGCCGACCACGCCCAGCGGGTGCCACTGCTCGTACATCCGGTGCTGCGGCCGTTCCGAGTGCATCGTCTTGCCATAGAGCATGCGTGACTGGCCGACCGCGAAGTCCGCGATGTCGATCATCTCCTGGACTTCGCCATCGCCCTCGGCTTTGATCTTGCCCATCTCGAGCGTGACGAGGCTGCCCAGCGCGTCCTTGTTATCTCGCAGGGCCTCGCCAATCAGGCGCACGGCGTTGCCACGCGCCGGGGCCGGAAGCTGGCGCCAGGCTCGGAAAGACTCGCGCGCCATCTCGATCATGCGGTCGTACTCGGCTTTTGAGGTGGAACGAACGCTGGCGATGACTTCGCCCGTCGTCGGATTGACGGACTCGATGAGCCCCGCAGATTCGTCGGTGCTGCTGGTGGCTCCGTACCAGGTGCCGGGATTGGATGCTGCCAGGCCTAGCCTGTCGAGGATGTCCTGCATTGAATCGCTCCGAAAAAACAAATCCGCCGAAGGGCGGCGGATATTTTGGCGCGCATTGTGCCAATGTCCATGCGTGCTTTCCACACGAGCCTAACACATTGATTGCGCGAGAAACTTTTGCAGCGCTCAATGACGCCATGGCATAGTTCGCGGTCTACGCGGGCTGCAGGCCCGCATTTTGACATTGGCAGGCAGGAAACGACGTGAGCAGGACGATTGCAGCGACAAACTGGCATCCGGCGAGTTGGCAGGCCAAACCGGCCGCGCAGCAGGCCAGCTATCCGAACCCGGCGGCACTGGACCGGGCCGTAGCCGACCTGAGCCGGCTGCCGCCGATCGTGACCTCCTGGGAGGTCGACTCACTCAAGGAGCAGATCGCAAGGGCGCAGCGCGGCGAGGCCTTCGTGCTGCAAGGCGGCGACTGTGCCGAGACGTTCGACGAGTGCACGTCGGAAAACATTGTCGCGAAGCTGAAGATCCTGTTGCAGATGAGCCTCGTGATGCTCTTCGGGCTCAAGAAGCCGGTGGTCCGGATCGGCCGCATGGCGGGCCAGTACGCGAAGCCGCGTTCAGCCGATACCGAAACGCGAGACGGCGCTTCGCTGCCCAGCTTCCGCGGCGACCTCGTCAATCGCAGCCCATTCACGGCAGAGGACCGGATTCCCGATCCCAGCATGATCCTGCGCGGCTACGAACGTGCTGCGCTGACCCTGAACTTTGTGCGCTCACTGATCGACGGCGGCTTCGCCGATCTGCATCACCCGGAATACTGGGACCTGGACTGGGTAGGCCACTCGCAGATGGCCGATGAGTACCACGAGATCGTGAAGTCGATCTCCAATTCCCTGGACTTCCTGGAGACGATTTCGGGCCAGCAGGTGCACAAGACGCAGCGGGCCGATATCTATGCCGCGCATGAAGGACTGCACCTGCACTACGAGCAGGCGCAAACTCGTTTTCTCGATCGCCGCGAGCGCTGGTACAACCTGACCACGCACTTCCCGTGGGTTGGCATGCGCACGGCCGCGGTCGACGGCGCCCATGTCGAGTATTTCCGGGGCATCGCCAACCCCATCGGCATCAAGATCGGCCCGGGCATGTCGAAAGAGTGGCTGCAGGAACTGATTGGTCTCCTGAACCCGAACAACGAGCCCGGGCGCCTGACGCTGATTCATCGCTTTGGCGCCAAGGACATCGAGGAGTGCCTGCCGGAGATGATCGCGACGGTCAAAGAGACCGGGTCGCCCGTGCTGTGGGTCTGCGACCCGATGCATGGCAATACCGAGAGCACGGCTGATGGCATCAAGACGCGGCGCTTCGACAGCATCGTCGCCGAGCTTGAGTCAGCGTTCCGCGTTCACCGGTCGATGGGTAGCTACCTGGGTGGCGTGCATCTCGAGCTGACGGGTGAGAATGTCACCGAGTGCACGGGTGGCGCCCGCGGCCTCACTGACGGCGACCTGGCGCGAGCCTACAAGTCGACCGTCGACCCACGCCTCAACTACGAACAGGCCATGGAAGTGGCCATGCGTATCGCCGGCCTGCACAAGGGCTCGGCCAGGGTAAGCCGCAACGGGACGTGATGTCCGGTACAATGCTCGCCTTTTGCGGAAGGCGCCGCCATGCAGTACGACCACATCCGGATTCCCGACAACGGCGAGGCCATTAAGGCCAATACCGACCACACGCTAGCCGTTCCTGATTTTCCGATCGTGCCGTTCATCGAGGGTGACGGGATCGGCATCGACGTAACGCCGGTCATGCTCGACGTCGTCAACGCGGCTGTCGAGAAGGCCTACGGCGACAAGCGCGCGATTCGCTGGATGCAGGTATATGCCGGACAGGCAGCGGCGGACCTCTACGGGAACGACCAGTACCTGCCGGACGAAACGCTGCACGCGCTCGAGCATTTCCTTGTCTCGATCAAGGGGCCGTTGCAGACACCGGTAGGCGGAGGCATTCGGTCACTCAACGTCGCCATCCGGCAGACGCTCGATCTCTATGCCTGCGTGCGGCCGATCCGCTATTTCCCGGGTGTGCAAACGCCCATGCGGCAGTCGGACCTCGTCGACATGACCGTGTTCCGCGAGAACACCGAGGACATATATGCCGGCATCGAATACCCGACCGGTTCGCAGGAGGTGCAGAAGCTGATCCACTTCCTGCAGACCGAACTCGGTGTGACCAAAATTCGTTTCCCGGCGAGCTCGGGCATCGGCATCAAGCCGGTGTCTCGCGAGGGCTCAGAGCGCCTCATTCGCAAGGCCATCCAGTACTGCGTTGAGCGCGACCAGTCGTCGGTGTCGCTCGTGCACAAGGGCAACATCATGAAGTTCACCGAGGGTGCGTTTTGCCAGTGGGGCTACGATGTCGCCCGCACCGAGTTCGGCGCAACCGAAAAGGACGGAGGACCCTGGCTCGCCTTTGATAACCCCGTCACGGGGCGCGAGATCATCATCAAGGACGTGATCGCCGATAACTTCCTGCAGCAGATCCTGATGCGGCCCGAAGAATACGACGTCATCGCGACGCTCAATCTCAACGGTGACTACATCTCCGATGCGCTGGCCGCGCAGGTCGGTGGTATCGGCATCGCGCCGGGCGCGAACATGGCGGACTCGGTTGCCGTGTTCGAGGCGACGCACGGCACGGCGCCGGGTTTTGCCGGCAAGGACCGCGTCAATCCGGGCTCGCTGATTCTGTCGGCAGAGATGATGCTGCGCTACATGGGCTGGACCGAGGCGGCCGACAACATCATGGACGGCGTCGCAAAGACCATCGCCAACGGTGAGCTGACCTTCGACCTGGCCCGCCTGCGTGAGGCCATGCACCAGCCGATTCGCAAGGAACGGCCGCATGGCCGCAAGGACGTGGAAGAAGAGCTCGAGCACCTCGTGCCCGGCGCCAAGCTGGTCGGCACCCGGGGCTTCGGCGAAGCCGTCATCCGCCACATGAATGACTGACGCGATCTTCGACAAGTCGTGTCGCGCCTGTCCGCGGCTCGCGACGTTCCTCGACGACGTCAACGAGCGTTACCCGGACTACTACTGCAGGCCCGTGCCGCCATTCGGCGACGACGAAGCGCGCTTCCTGGTTGTGGGCCTGGCGCCGGGCTTGCACGGCGCCAATCGCACGGGCAGGCCGTTTACGGGCGACCACGCCGGCATCCTGCTCTACGAGATGCTGCACCGGTTCGGGTTCTCGACACAGCGTGAATCCCTGGCGGCCGACGACGATCTGCGGTTACAGGATTGCCGTATCACCAATGCGGTTAAATGCCTGCCGCCCCAGAACAAGCCGGTCGGTGCAGAGATCAACACCTGCAACGCGTTTCTCGCCAACGAGCTGCGTACCCTGGCCGAGGGTTCAGTTGTAATGGCGCTCGGCGGCATCGCTCACCGCGCCATCATCAAGGCGCTCGAACTGCGCCAGGCCGACTACAAGTTCGGGCACGCCGTCGTGCACGACCTTGGCGCCATTCGCCTGCTCGATTCGTACCACTGCAGTCGTTACAACACGAACACGGGACGGCTGACCAGCGAAATGTTCGAAAGCGTGTTTGCGACGGCTCGGGAGATGCTGCAAAACTAGTCCCGTGAGCGACGAGCGCCAATTCGATCAGAAGTCCTTCCTGCGCAGCCTGACGCATCGGCCGGGTGTCTATCGCATGCTGGATGCGAAGCACAAGGTCATCTACGTGGGCAAGGCGCGCGACCTCAAGAAGCGCGTCTCGAGCTATTTCCGGCGCAGCCACGACTCGGTCAAAACCGCGGCCATGATGGAGCTTGTCGCCAATGTCGAGGTGACGGTTACCAATACCGAGGCCGAGGCGCTGATCCTCGAGTACAACCTCATCAAGCAGCACCGGCCGCGCTTCAACGTCATCCTGCGCGACGACAAGAGCTACCCGTACATCTATGTCTCGACGCAGCACAAGTTTCCGCGCCTGCAGTTCCACCGTGGTGCACGCAAGGGCAAGGGGCGTTACTTTGGTCCGTACCCGAGCACGAGCGCGGTCCGGCAAACGCTGAACGAACTGCAAAAGCTGTTCCTGGTCCGGCAATGCCGCGACAGTTATTTCAGCAACCGCACGCGGCCGTGTTTGCAGTACCAGATACGGCGCTGCACGGCGCCCTGTGTCGGCCTTGTCTCCCAGGAGCAGTATCGCAAGGACATCGACTCGGCCATCGATTTCCTGGAGGGCAGAAACCAGGCGGTTATCGATACGTTCGTTCGGCGCATGGAAGAGGCGTCCGATGCGCAGCAGTATGAGCAGGCAGCGCGTTTCCGCGACCAGATTTCGCGCCTCAAGGAGGTCGAGGCGAAACAGCTCGTTTCGCGGTCGGCGGGCAAAGACCTGGATATCCTCGGCTTTGCGTCGAATGGCGCCATTCATTGTGTGACCGTGCTGTTTATTCGTAATGGCGCTGTCGTCGGCAGTCGCGATCATTTCCCGAAGCTCAAGGGCGAGGGCGACAAGCCCAGGATCCTGAATGCCTTCGTTGCCCAGTACTACCTGGGCCGCGACGCGCCTGCCGAGATCATCCTGGACACGGGCATCGAAGACGCGCCACTGCTCGAAGCCGAACTGAGTGACCGGATGGGCCGCAAGGTGGCCATTCGCCACAAGGTGCGCGGGGATCGCGCCCGCTGGCTGGACATGGCGCGAACCAATGCAGGGCAGGGGCTCGACCTGCAGGTGGCCAGCAACGCGACGATCAAGCGTCAGTTCAAAGCGCTGGGCGAGGCGCTGGGGCTCGAAGAAACGCCGGAGCGTCTCGAGTGCTTCGACGTCAGCCACACGTCGGGTGAAGCGACGGTGGCGTCCTGCGTCGTGTTCAACGCAGCGGGGCCTTTGAAAAGCGACTACCGCCGCTTCAACCTGAAACCCGCTGCCGGTGGCGACGACTACGCGGCGATGGCTGAGGCGTTGCGACGCCGCTACACGCGCGTGAAGAAGGGCGAGGTGCCGACACCCGATGTATTGTTTGTCGATGGCGGTAAGGGCCAGCTCGCCGAGGCCATGACGATTCTCGACGAACTCGAGCTCGACTGGCTCAACGTCGTCGCGGTCGCGAAGGGGCGCGCACGAAAACCCGGTGCCGAGCGGTTGTTCACCCCGGGCGAGAAGAAACCACTGCAGTTACCGTCCGACTCGCCGGCGCTGCTGCTGATCCAGCAGATTCGGGATGAGGCGCACCGTTTCGCCATCAGCGGCCATCGAGCGCAGCGATCCAGGGCCCGCAAGACATCGCGGCTCGAGCAGATACCGGGACTCGGCCCCAAGAAACGCCGCGAGCTGTTGCGGCAGTTCGGCGGCCTGCAAGGCGTGCTCGGCGCCGGCATCGATGATCTCGCCAAGGTGCGCGGAATCAGCCGCAACCTCGCCGAAACGATATACAATGACCTCCACCTGGACGGAAAAAACTAACAACGCCAATACCGGTCCGTGAAAATCAATCTTGCCATTCTGCTGACGCTGTTCCGCATTGCGGCTATTCCGCTGGTCGTCGTGTTGTTCTACAGCCCGCTCGAGCACGCGCGGCCGGTTGCCGCGATCATTTTCGGTATCGCCGCCGTCACCGACATGCTCGACGGCTGGGTCGCGCGCAGATTCGGCCAGATGTCGAAATTTGGCGAATTCCTGGACCCGGTTGCCGACAAGCTCATGGTTGCGATCGTGCTGGTGATGCTCGTCCAGGATAACCCGAGCTGGTGGGTCGACATCATTGCGATGATCATCATCGGCCGGGAGATCACGATCTCGGCGCTGCGGGAATGGATGGCGACAATTGGCGAGCGCGCCAACGTCAAAGTGGCCATGGCCGGGAAGGTCAAGACGGTGCTGCAAATGTTCGGCATCGGCTTCATGGTTTACGAGAACGAGTTCCTGGGCCTGGATATCTACGGGATCGGCTTCCTGCTGCTGATCGCCGCCGCCGTCATGACAATATGGTCAATGTTCGTGTATTTACGGGCGGCATGGCCGTACATGCACCTTGACAGCGAGGCGTAAGCGTCTAAAATCTCGGCCCTCCGCGGGAATAGCTCAGTTGGTAGAGCACAACCTTGCCAAGGTTGGGGTCGCGAGTTCGAGTCTCGTTTCCCGCTCCAGATTCCGAAAGGGGCCCTATGGGCCCCTTTTTCATTGCGAGTCTGGCTTGCCGGGTTGGCAACCTGGTCTATGATAGTGACAGGGGACGACGATGAACCTGTCTGCACTGCAATCCTGCCTTATCACCCTGGCGCTCGGGCTGGCGAGTGCGTGTTCCGTCATGGACATGGAGCCTGCGACCGAGGACCAGGCATTCGGCCAGCCGAAGCCGATCTTCCCCGAGTCCGAATTCACAAAGGGCCACGAAGGCTGGGTGATGGTCGGCTACGAGGTCGCGCCATCAGGCCTGGTTACCTATGTCGGCGTCCTGGATTCAAGCGGCAGCGAGGCTTTCGAGCGGGCGGCCACTGACGCACTGGCAAAATGGCGTTTCGCCCCCGGGGATGTGCGCCAGCAGACCGGCCTGGTCAACTTCGAGTTCGATCAGACGATCGTGCGGCTGTCACGGCGCTTTACGAGCCTGAACAGGCGGGCCCACGAGCTGATCGAGGCCGGCGATCTCGATGCGGCGGAAGAGATGCTCGAGAAGATTCGCAGTTACGACGATCTGACCGTTTACGATCTGGCCTATTCCTACCTGACCGAGGGGCGCCTTGCCGGCGCACGTGGCGATCACGCCGGCCAGTTGCGGCTGTTCCGCAAGGCCGCGCAGAGTGAAGGCCGCTGGCTGGACCGCAGACACTACCTGTCCGCCCTGCGGGCGATCGTCATCATGGAGATCGAGCAGCAGGATTATGCATCGGCGGTTCGGGACTACGGCTTACTTTCGGAGACGTCCGTGGGCAGAGAGCGCGCGGCTGATCTCGAGGAACTCGTGCTTTCGATAGACGAGCAATTGCAGGAAAAAGGCGTCGATACGCCGCCCTACATGGCGTCGAATGTCAGCGTCACGGTCGAGCGCGTGCGGCCACCCAACATGTCCCCGGTCGGCGAGCGCCCGTCCGACAGGGACCGCGGGGCGTACCCACCCATCAAGCCGTCCAAGAAATAGTAGCTAGAGTGCTGCAGCCGGCACTCGGGCGCCGTGCAGGCTGTTGACTTCATCTTCGGTCTGGGTCCAGACGAATACCAGGTCGTCGCCCGCCAGCGCAATCTGCGGAAACGAAAATGCGCGTGCATTCGGTGCGACGAGACGCACAGGGCCCGGCGTCCCGTTTGCCGAGTAGCGCCGGGCATAGACCGGGTGCGCGCCTTCCTCGCCGGATTGCAGCCAGCTGACGGCCACATCGCCATCCCCGAGATAGGCGAGGCCGACCCGTCCCTGCACCTTGCCTTCCGCAACTTCGATGGGTGCTGAAAACGAGGCGCCGCTGTCGGTCGACATCGCGAGCTTTACGACCGGGCGTCCACCTGCAGCCGTGAACCACGCGGCCGCGACAAAATCACCGTCGGCGACAATCGCGGGGCCATTAACCGGGCAGCCGGGAATCTCCCAGTTGTCCGTGGCAATTGGCTTGCCGGGCATCCAGCGCCCGTCGATCCGGCGTGTGACCGAGATGTCGCGAATTTCTGTCGTGCTGCGATCCCGGTAGACCGCGATTGCGCCGGATGACGCGACGGCAATGTCGGTCTGGCAGCAGTCACAAATGAGCTCATCGATGAGTTGTTCGTTGCGAACCGCGGAGTCGTTGTCGATTGTCGCACCACGCAGTGTCATGCCGGTGTCGGTCGGGTCGTCCGTCCTGTCTTCGCCCGTCTTGCGGCCATCGAGCCAGATCAGCCCGGTACCGGCGCCGTCACCAAACATGGACACGAAGCCGTGCTCCGTGGGCGTGCCGTCGTCGTGCGGCCGAAGTGGCCCGGACCAGGTCGTGCCGCCATCAAGAGATTGCGCGACGACGACATCGTACGAGTAGGTGAGGTCGGCCGACATCTCGAGCCAATGGGCTACGAGTTTGTCCTCGCCCATGGGTTGAACCGACGGCATGTCGGCCCAGTTGACGAACATGTCGACACCCGCGACGACGGTATCGGGCTCTGACCAGCTCGTACCGGTCCACCGCGAATAGAGCAGGGCGGCACCGGTGTCGTCCTTTTCCATCCAGCTCAGGACGAGACCGGATTCGGATGAACCGGCAATTCGAGGCCCATTGGCCCCGGCAGCCGAGGGCACGGCGATGGCCGCCGGCTCGAATGGCGGGGGAGTCTCTGCGCACGAAGTGAGCAGGACAATTGCGGAAAGGGCGGATGCAGACTTTGGTAAACGCATATCCCCATTATCCGGGAATTGCGGGTATACTGCACCGCCTGCAACACCTGAGGCTAGGTGGCAGAGTGGTTATGCAGCGGCCTGCAAAGCCGTGGACGCCGGTTCGATTCCGACCCTAGCCTCCATTTCTTTTCTTGCGTCACGCCCGGGTGGCGGAACTGGTAGACGCTACGGACTTAAAATCCGTTGTCCGCAAGGACGTGTGGGTTCGAGTCCCACCCTGGGCACCATCTGATCAGGTTCTCTTCGCAGCAAACAGGACCCGGCTTCTTAACGAGCTGTAGATCGCGGGGATAAAGCCAAACACACGCATCAACGGGGCAATTTTCCGCCCCCG
>JAAUYF010022673.1_pt1 | contig 10939 bp, 17 predicted proteins | sample 7278051 | NCBI WGS metagenome assembly JAAUYF01 (sample SAMN14350202, study PRJNA611818) | marine sediment metagenome | isolation source: surface marine sediment (0.6m) | place: French Polynesia: Moorea | collected 2018-08 | reverse complement strand
CGCATACCGTCTGCAAGCTCTACGCCGTCTACTACTGTGCCTGCAGGCTGTCCTTCTACGTCTACATAGATCTCATTATCAGCCACTACGTCAATTTCTAGTAGATAACGATTACCGTACTGATATAGCTGTAAGTCACGTGTAAACTCTAGGATTGGACGTTCACCCTTGTTGCTGCGATCAATAGCAGACGCTAGTGTAATGCTAATAATAGCATCCTGTCCGCCACCACTTGTGATTACTTCGTCCCACTCAAAGCTTGTATCCCAGCTTTCACCCGATGGTGTTGGAGTAGGATCTTCTGCGTCCCATAGTACTGTATCTGTTGTGCCCTGCGCGCCTGTTTGATCTATGCCGCCGAAGCTATAGCCCTGACCGCGACCACTTACACGAATGCCTGTAATTGCGCCTGCGCCGTCTGTAGACACAACAGTAATGATACCGTTGATGCCGTCACCAGCTACTGGTAGCTGATCGCCTACGTTATAATTGATACCACCCTGCACAATAGTTGCGTCAATAATCTGTCCTAGATTCTGTGCTGTGGTTACGATGTCTACGTTGAACCAGCGGTTTGTGCGAGCCCATACGCTACCTTCACAAGAGCCACGCTCGATTGTTAGATAGTCTGCATCTGTTATAGTGCTTGTTACGGACTTATCGAAGCCGGGTTCGGTTACGCTATTATCCCATAGCTCACCTGTGTCGCCGTTTTCATATAGATCGACTTGCAAGCCAGTGCCTGTACCTGCAGATGTAGTCGTTGCTGGCGCCACTGGAAATACTGAGTAATTACCACGATCAATAATCTCTGCTTGAATGACAGCACCCGAACCATCAACTTCTATTGGACGCAATGTTGCTGCCACCGTAAATGTGCCGCCATCTACTGTTACAAGCTCGCCTTCGATTGGTAGCGTAAATGTAGCGCCGCTGCCCTTTTCGTTGTTGTCGCCCAGTGTTAGCGTAAAGCCAACACCTGCACCTGTTGTGCTTGTTTGCGTTAGCGTGTCGTTATATAGCTTCGCACCCGTTGTTTCTGTTGTAATGCTGAACTGCGTAATTACGCCGCCTGATATTGCATCAACTGTAACAGTGGTGCCGTCCGACATTGTAATAACATCTGATACCGCGTGTCCGGTACCGCCTACAAACGAGCCGTTGTCGCCGATGCCATCAAAGAATGTTTCGTCTTGTGCGTCATTCGTTGTGCCCACAATGCCGATTGGTTCTGCTGGCTTGAACAGATAATCACCTGCACTCGTTAGTGTGTAAGCTGTAATGTCACCACCACCGCCAACGGTGTCGATTGTAATTGTTGCTGGCGTTGTTACACCTACGTTACCGGGGCTTAGTACAGACACAACATCGCCTGCCTCATAGCCACTGCCTGCAGACACCAGCGTACTAGAACCAGCAACCGTCATTTTAATTTCGTAGCCTGTGCCAGCTGCACCTTCAGCAATGATGCCGTTATCCCAAGGAATACTTGCTACTGTGTCGCCAGGCTGAATTGTTGTTAGCTCTTCCACTAGACGCATTTCACGTCCAACACCCTCTAGCCACAGCGGACGATCGTAAGATGCAGAACCTTCGAAACGAAGACGCATTCCGCTTGATAGGTCTAGTCCACGTGGACGTAGGTCGTCGTTCTCGGAGGTGTTGAACTGCGTAGCACCAATGATCTGATTTTCAACGATGCTATCGAACTCAGCACCACCACCAGAACCTGCGTACTGAATATAAATGATTGGGCCGCCGTCTTCTAGCCATAAATAGTTCTGATAGTTGATGTATTTGTCAACATCAATTGGCGGAGCAAAGCTGTAGAAGTTATCTGCAAACAGTCTGTCATGGTTGCCGAGGTTGCCGCCTTTCTGTTCGATATAGTTGAGCAGGTCCTCATAGAACATTTCGTTTGTATCTTGTAGTGCTGCGTTGACTGCATATGCAATCGGCTCTAGCTGATACGCCGCACGTAGCTTGGTAGGTTCACCGAGATAGTTGTCTTCTCGTGGCTGAAACACCTTACTAGAACGCTGTCCGATAAAGCCCTGTGCCTGCTCTACTTCAGCAGGACTGAATAGTTGATCAAACGTTGCTGCGAAGAATTCCTTCTGCGTGTCCGTTTGCAGAACTGTCGGTAGCTTGTTTACAAATCTCTTTATCATTTATTGCTTCTTCCTAATATACGCTCTTAGCGTAATGAATTACATTCCCTTCTATAGTGCAATCATGTAGCGTAATTACTTTTCCACGTTCGCTATAATTTAGCACTATGCAGCATGGTTGCCCACACCTTATATATTCTAATACATCGTCGCCGCAATCGAAGTAAAGTGTCTTCGGTCCTAGTACCACTGTGCCGACCGCATCCACGCATTTCAACTTTCCCATATGCGTGTAAATGTGTATCAGCATCAGTTATCCTCGATTGTGACCTTTATATTGTCTAGTGTCAATTCAACTCTTTCTTCACCGGTGATTGTATCGTTTACAAACATCGGATCAGCATCGTCGCTTTGCATGCCTGTTTTTACCCATGTGCGAGAGCAATGCCTGCACATAACGTAATAGTCTCCAGAACCAAAAAACAGCACAGGGTGATCACACTTCTGTTGCCGTTCTAGCATGTCTACGTCTGGACCCATTAGAACAATAGCCCGCCCGGTAGAAACAAGAACATGCAAATCCAGATAATTACCATAAATGCAATATAGGACCACTTAATTCTTTTACCGCCGATTTCTGACACAGGCCAATCAATAAGCCCATTCCACCATGCGAAAAATCCGCCGATGTACTTGTGCAAAAATGCCATTAGTTTATCCATTTTTCTTCGCCTTCTTCTTTTTGTTTTTCTTCTTAGTCTTAGCAGGAACTAGTTCTGCCGACTTCAAAGCTTTCTTAATTAGTTTTGTGTTATAAGTTAATTTCATACGTGTCCTGGGTCGATCATGTTTACTAGTTTCACCCAACGCGCTACACGACGTTTCATCTTTTCGTCGTCGCCGCGCCAGTGTCGCTTCAACCTATCTGTAAATAGGAATTCGCGTGGAAGCTCGCGACAAATAACTGTACCCACTGTCCAATTAAAGATTACGTCGGATACAAGTCCAATCACCAACCACAGATATACAGGAATTTTTAATCGCCACGTAATTTCTTCTATGTGATTATCCTTTAGTCTATGTACTGTTGGATATGCTAGGAAAATACCTCCTAGAATAAGCCACGATATAATGCCTAGTCCAACGAACCAAGCTGCGAATTTTAGTAGTAGTATTTCCATTAGTTTCTGATCCTCAAGTTTGTATCTGTTAGATTGCGTACAATCTCTACATTTGCCACGCCTGCTGTGCTTAAGAACAGCTCGTCTGGCTCTGCCTTAACTTGGAACAGATCACCAAACACAGAGTCTGCCTTAGTTGGCACAATAACGACCGAAGCAACTACGTTAGCTAGGCTTTGGTGAATGTATGCGCTAAGTTCTGTATAGAAGAAGCTCTCACCAAAGTCCCAATTCGCTACGTCAAAAAACTCGTCAATAGCAGTAATAACCGCAGAGCGTATTTCGTTGTCCGTCTCTGTTGCTGTTGGAACCTTAACTACTTTAAACGTAGCCTGTAGCTCTTCCTCTGCACCTGTGCCGAACAGTAGCTTGAAGTTGCCTGGCTTGAAGATGATCTGGTCGGATAGCATCTTGTAGTCTTGCAGTTCAGCAAACTGAATGCGAAGCTCTTCCGTTGTAGGAGCTTCTGGAACAGGCGCGGTGATGTCGTTGCTATTCTTCCATGTAATAACGTCATCGTAATATGTTGTCGTCAACACAACTAAGTCGATAATATTGCTGACGCTAGGATCAATTCGATTCGCACGTGGTGCGTAATGATTCCACTTAAAGAACAGTGGATTCTCTGTAGCTAGGCTGTTGAGTTGGAACGAACGACCAAAGCGATGAATGTAGTTTTGTGTTTCTACAATCGTTACTGTATCGTTTGTTGCTTGCTGCACTTCATAGAAGATGTCTACATCTGTCTCGTAAATAATTGTGCCAGCAAATGCAAGAACACCGCTTTCACCCAGTGCGTCGATCTTGTCCTTGAAGTTTGCATCGACTGTTGGGTCTAACGTCGTTGTAATTAGGTCAACATCACTAATTAGCTGCGTACCTGTGCCACCACTTAGTAGATAGTTGGTGCCGCTTGCTGTAATTGTTAGTGAGTTGCTGCCTAGATCGTAACCGCCATGCACCCATAGCTGGAAGTACTCGTAATCGTCGAAGTCTGTGAAGCGCTCAAAGAATATGCTCTCTTGTGCGTTGCTGCCGTTAGTTAGGTATGCATCAATCGCTAGCGGATCATCTGGAATGCCGTCGGAGTTGCTGTCAACACCTGTCACCGTCACCTTGCGTGGGTCTGTGTACCCATCTTCGTAAATGAATAGCTCGCTCAACGATAGCTTAACAGGATCAACAAGCGTACCGTCTGCTGGTACCGACGTTGCTGTATTTGTGCCTAGGATCTCCACTTCATCGCGTAGCGAGCGGCCTGTTGATACGTTTACAGCAAGGTCTTCTGGATCGAAGAAGAAGCGTACATCGTCTAGACTTTCGAAGATGTAACGCTTACCGCGTGTAGTGAAGGACCACAAGTCATCTACTGGATCATAAGAACAGAAGATTAGCCAGCTGCCTGTTGCTGCTGTATTTGATGTAAACGTTTCGTCGCCTGTTGGTGTTGGTGTAATGTACCAGCCACCTGCTTTGCTATTTGCTTCAATATCGTAGCCAATGCCGAAGTCAGCCTGTGCTGCAATGCGCGTTTCAATAGCTGTAAGTTCGGAAGAGCTAAATGTTGTGCGGAAGTTTGGAATCAAGTCCTGCGCTACCCACTCGTCAATAACTACGTCTGTCATTTCGACAGGACCTAAGTCAGCATCAGAGTCTGGATCGGTAGGTATGCCGTTACTTGTAATAGACTGTGCTACCACCCACTGTTCTTCCGTTGGGCTTACTAGCAAGTCTACGAAGCGTACCTGCGCACCCTCTGTAAGGAATGTGCCTAGCCCGCCGTTAGATAGATCAACTGCATTTACAGCACCTGTCGTGCTGTCTTTGAAGAAACCTGTATCGTTAGCACCCGTCTTAGGCTGTGCTTCCCAATACACAGGTGTACTGCCAAAGTCAACATAGTTAGTGATGTTGAATGCATTAGCGCCGTTTAGTGCTAGGTAACTTGTGCGATAATCGCTGTAGAAGAAGTTCAGTAGCGTAGCGTTACCTGTTATAAAGTTTTGTAAGTTAACAGCACCGATTGTCGAAGCTTCTAGATTTGCATCAACTTCTAGACGCGATGGTTCGCTATCTTCGTATAGTGCGCCATCGTCACCGAACACAAGCAAGTCCTGCGATGTTCCCGTAGGATCGTTAATGTCGATGTAACGACTATGTCCTGCGTGGGTACGGTTAAGTGCTTTCAAGCGTTGAATCTCGTTGCCTCGCGTTAGTGGGAATACGTTATAGTCTTCGCCGTTCACCATACGGTTCTGTGTATAGAACACCTGTGGTGCGCGTTGCTTAATCTCTTCGTTCGTCTCTGCTGCGGAACCGTTAGCAATAGTCTGCTCTAAGCTGAACAGCAAGCGCAGGTTGTACTCCTGTCCGTCAGCACCAAAGTACGGAATAACAATCTCTAAGTTCTGTACGTCCTCTGGACGAATAGCAATCTTCTTGTTGATTGATGTGCGATACCAGCTACGATAAATGCCCACAGGCACGTTACCAAAGTTACCGTCGGTAAACTTCATTGTAATTTGATCGTTCAAGCGCGGAATAACGCTGAAGATGTTGCGTACTTGGTTGTCAATGCTGTTGAAGATAACGTTGTTGCCTACCAAGCTTGGCACCTTCGTCCACTCATTTAGTACCACACCATTCTGGTCAATCTCTTGGAAATATACATCAGTTTCATTAATATTATTCACATTAATGTCTGTTGTTCGGTTGCGAATAGGAAAATCAAAGCGGAAATCTTCTCTTTGTAGCTCGCCTTGCTTAAACAACAGGAAGAATCCTGTGTTAGCAGAGCCCAATCCTTCACCATCGTTTCGGTAGATTAGGTTCATCTTTTCATTCGGATCTGGGTGTCGCTCGAAGAAAAACTCGCCGTCATCGAAGTCTGGATTGACAACGTCGAACGGAACAACTTCGCCGCGAATGTTAATACTTAGGTTGTAGGCGACGGCAACGTTCTCGACGTTGTTGAATTGGTATAGGTCAGTAGGGATGCTACCGATGGTGCCTGCCTTAGTTGGGCGGCCGAACGGATTGCGACTGTTGAACGCAGCATTTAGAATCGTTGTAAATTGTTCAAAGCTATCTGCGTTGTTAGGATCGTTCCAAAAAATTGTGCGTCCGTTAAGATCGCGTCCTAGACTGTCCTGCACAGTCTCGTTTGTCTGCACACCACTTAGCTTAAATAGGCCGCTTGCTGCTAGGTTACGCTTCGGTACGTAAGATAGCATACGTGCTAGGCGCACAATGCTTTCGCGACGTTCTGCTGTGTCGAGGAAGTTTTCGCGGCTGTTTAGATCGGTCCTAAAGTTTAGCGATGTGCCTAGGTAAGATAGTAGCTCGATTACTGCAATAAACTCTGAGCTCTCAATATAGTCATTGAAATCCTCAGGATAGTGTGCGCGGATGTAATCAATTAGTGCGGCACGTAATGTATCAAAATCATATGCACGGAAGTCTACATCTTGGAAGCTTTGGTATATTGCTTGCCAATCTTCTGCCGTAAATAGATTCGATTGTCTTACTGATTGTGACATTAAATTGCGTCCTTATTCTGTCTGTCATACTCAATGAATAGCTGATCGACAACATCCTGCGGTGTAAACTGTATAACAATTTCGACACGAAGAACTTCTTCTAACTCCTTTACGTCGATGGATACAAGTGCTACACGCGGATCGCGTCCAATGATGCGTGTCGCGTCTTCAACCACAAGCGCCTTTGTTTCTTCATCAAACGGATCAAACAAATAGTCGAAGATTTGGCTACCGTAGTCAGGACGCATGACACGCTCGCCCAGTCGCGTATGAAATGCGTTGAGCAAGTCCCTTTTCACAAGTTCGATATCTATTAAGCGATAAGGAGGCTCATCCCTGTCAATAGTGGAAAAGCCTACATATTGTTCACGTTCTGCCATTGAATAATCCCGATATTATCTACTGTTATTTATCGCCATAATTATCAGACACTATAACTCATTGAATGCAAATGAGTTTTAGACTTGACATAAGAAGTGGAATGGTGTTATGCTACAGGCTGTTGTAGCAACTCGCGGTGACGAGAACATGAAATTACGGGACATTGTTAGCTATGCCATCTCGGTATCGCTGATATTTGCTATCATCTTCGCTTACGGCAAACATTCTACAGTTGATGCATTGCTGGTAACAGCGACCTGGATCCTTATTGGGCTTGCTGGCGTAATGGTCGTCGTATTTTCTTTTATTACGTTTGCTATTCGAAAACACGAACGGCGCAATGATAGGGACTTAGGCAATTTCTATAAGGCGCTATCGGAGATGCAAAGCTCTATCCCTAAACGTATCTTCGGCCTCTTTGTAACTGCTGGCTGGCTGTATGCGTTTATTCTTCACGAGTGGACGGTGACGGCAGTGATATATTTCATCATTGTTGTATGGACACAAATCTTTATCTTCCTTACAAAAGACTTAGCTAAGGACTTCTTCCTTGCTCAGCTTAAAGGCGAAGGACTGAGATGAAACACGTTGACCACACCGGCCTTTACATTATGGTCTTCATTGCGATGATTGCATCGTGTGAGAACAAGGAAGACATTCACGACTTAAAGGTAATGACACACGAGTTGCTCGGCGATCATGCTATTCAGCTTGATGAGCCTGTAGAGATTGTCCAGCAAGAATTTCCGCTCCCCGATTTTTGTTTAGAAGAGTATCGCTACCCGCGTTCCGACGACCAGGCGCGCAAGTGCTTTGAGCTTCTTGTCGAGGAGATACAAGGTGACCCATAAACTGGCATGGCTCGGCAATGTTACAACAACAGACGTAGAACCGGATATGAGTAACGAAACGAATAAGAAGCTTGCGGACGGTATCCGCTTCATCGCAGACAAGCTCGACGATGAGGACATCGCAGACGAGCTTCACACTATTGCTGATGAGGTAGAGGTTGACAGACCAAGACTCTCGGCTAAAGGTATACCGCCGGACGGGATAGTAGAAACTACATACCGAAAGAAGATGAACGAGATGAGCAGAGCTATCAGTAGCTTGGTAGATCAGCTTGGCTGGATCATCGACGATGAGGAACTACCTAACAACGATTATGATGCGCCGCGTAAGAAGACACGTATGTCTCGCAACCTTCGCAGAATAATACTGGACACGGTACCTGCAAGCGACCTGCCTATTTGCACACCCTGGCTGCAAGACGAGAGAAAGTATAAGAATGAATAGATGGTTGGCATTGGTGGTACTGGGATTGGCGGGCTGTAGCGCAGGTGGTAGCGGCGAGTATACGTCGTGCTATACCACATACAGTTATGATTACGAACAAGTCGGTGCAACGGGCTTGACGTTGAAACCGATGGACGACGAATACTCGTTTCTTTCGTTTGAAGAAATGGAAGCTGAGTATATCGACCTCGAGGCTTGCGCTGCAAACACAAACACACCAGGCCCGAATGTAGTTTTTGTAGACTTTAAGGAAGCGTGGCCGAGGTATAGTCGCGCACTTTATTATTACGCGATACTGACAGCATACATTGACACGAACCCCGGAGAGCCTCCGCTAGAGCGCAATTGCATCTCCGATCGAGAGTTCCTGCGCCACGAATACATGCACCACGTTCTGCATTTGAACGGCGAGGATCCTAGTCATGCTAATCCGAAGTTCGCGGCGTGTGATGCACTTGGTCCGAAGACTTGCAACGGAGAGTATTGCGAATGAGTATTTTAGGTTGGCTAGCATTTTTCTTCCTTATTATGGGCCACAGCGGCCTAGCTGTCTTCTTTTTCTTTTTATGGTTGATGACTGATGATTAGGCGAAAGGTACGATATACAGACAACGAAGGCCCACAGCAGAAAAAGTCTCCGTGGCATTATGCTACAATGATTGTGCTGATTGTGGTGTTTGCGATATGCACGGTGTCTATGCAGGGTTGCGCTGCACCAAAGTCGCGCGAACACGTTGCAATACTTGAATGGCAGACAGAAGGACACCACGTTTATGATGTAGAAAACGGTGTCGAACATTTTGTGAAGTGTGAGGGCGGGCTAAAATACATCGGTATAAATCGCCCTGCTACCGCTACACAGGATGGCTACTACAATGTAGTTGGGCCTATTGACACTTGCACTGGAGAGGATAATGAGTGAGATATCAACGATACACAAGTTTACAATTTACGACGGCGACTATACTGTCACTGTCGAGCGCACTCCTGAAAAGGATTACGAAGTTGTGATGCGACTGATTGAGTGGTATCGCAAGAACAGCGCAGTAGACGGCGAAGTGATTTTCCAATCCGACCGCTGCCACGAAACAGCATGTGAGCTCCTTGCTGAGCTTGCTGACGAAGTATTTCAATTTGAGGTGAACTATGAAGATGAAGCGTAGATGGAAGGTGATGTTAGTACTGCCGGGATTGTACTTCCTTATCGGGCTGTCGCTTGCTATTCCGTACTTTCAGCATGGCTACGAGGCATGGATTGAAGTATACGATAGTGTGCTGATCATGTTTGGCGGATGGTTCCTCGGTACCATCACAGGAGTGCTTTTATTCTCAGGTGCTATCGACGCCGAGGAGCGTGAGAAGAAAGAATGGGCGTTTCGAGACAAGGTATATGAAACGTATATGTGGAACAGGGATTCAGAGGATCACAGTGAAGAGAATAGTATTAACCATACTGCAATCGAGCATGACATTTCTCCATCGCATGTACGCAGCATTGTCAAGCTTTACGAGGATGAGTAAGAAAGAGGAATTCAAATCGGTATTGAAGTACGGTTGGTGCGAAGGTGGTGACGGGCAACAAATCTTAGGCTATCCGCCCGGCTGTCACGAAAAGAACCCTGGCCGCCCACGGCAGAAATGTCCACAGTGGCCCGAGAAAGAATGTACTTGCTGTCCTACATGCCGCCATAACTGTTCGATGGTGGAGATGGTGCGCAAGCAAGCACACCGTACTATGGAAGAGAAGATCAGAGAGTTGACGAAAGGCATTGATGAAGAGACACTCAAAATATTTCGTGATCGACACTGACGGCGAAGAGGAAGTCGTTAAGGAAGAACACTTTCGCAAGCGGCGCGGAAAGATGGTGCGCATTCCTGATGAGTGGGTAGGGCAAGTTCCGCATCCGCAGACGAAGCGCAAGCGCGACAGTAAGAAGACTCGCCACGCACGTAATAACGATGAGGTGCGGGCATGGCGGCACGGTACAGAAGACTACCACGGTCGCAGCCTGTCGATGGAAAAGCTCAAGCATATGCAGGGCGACTATTTAGACGATGAGATCGAATAGCAAACAATTTGAGCGGTTGAAAGGACGGTGGGTCATATCGACGATTAGCCCGTGGGACAAGAGGCGCGTGTTCTTTACGCAGCGAAAAGTGCCTACGACAAGCATCCTTACTGCTACGTCGTACAAAACAAAAGACGATGCAAACAGAGCGTCGTACTTTTTACGAAAAGCAGGCAAGGGCATAATGAACTGGCGCCCGTACAAAGTAAAAGAGACAGAATTATTTCTAGAGGTATTGAAGCATGGATAAGTGGTACAACAAAGGGCACAAGAGCTACGGTGAAATGCCGCCTGAGGACAAGAAAGAATTTTGGCGCGACATTCGTAGAGAGCTGTGGCACGGTTGGCTGATACTTTTTGTT
>JAAUYF010168277.1_pt1 | contig 10978 bp, 15 predicted proteins | sample 7278051 | NCBI WGS metagenome assembly JAAUYF01 (sample SAMN14350202, study PRJNA611818) | marine sediment metagenome | isolation source: surface marine sediment (0.6m) | place: French Polynesia: Moorea | collected 2018-08 | reverse complement strand
ATCTTCCGGCTGCATAGAAAGTAGCTCGATCATTTTCTGCCGGTCTTTTTCCGCAAAATAAACCCGCTGCCCACTGGTGACAAGCCACATCTTGTGGTGGTCCCAGCCAAGCTGCTCACGGATCTGCTTCTTTGACTTGCCGGTCATCACCCTGTATCGTTCAAGCGCTTTTTGATATACATTCATTTTAAAATGCCTCCTTTATCATTACGGTATCATCATGGCAACATCATGTCAAGAACAAAACGTAATTATTTTGTAGTTATTTTTACTTGTATCGGAAATATCTATGGGAGGTATCGGAAATATCTATGACAGTAAATATAGGAAAGGACGTTTATGGGGAACCCATTTGAAAAAAACTATCCGTGCTGCTATGTAGTTGGATAGAAAAAATCTATAGCTGTTAACCGGGTCGTTTATCGTCCGCCGACTTGGGGATTTTAAATGTTCCCTTTTTTACCCGTATGTGCCTGTCCTTTTAAGAAAGTTGATTCTTTCTTTCAGCCACTATAGACTTTTTTCCCTCGTGCTGCTGTTCTGCACAGGTTGTTTTTCGGGTATGAGGAGCCCTGGGAAAAACGCTGAATAAAAACCATGTTTCTACCATATCAAAAAAAAAGAAAAAAAAGCAATAGAAAATATCTATAGTTTGCTATCGGAAAAATCTATGGAAGGGAGAAGGGCCTGCCAGGGGGGTGACCTAACAAGCCCTTCAGGGGTGAGAGGGTACAGCATACAGCAGCAGCAAGCTAACGGTAACTAACCGTCGGCGGAAGGGCCTTTGTAATAACTTTTTTTCATAAACGGTTTATTGCTTTTAATAAATTTACGCAATTTTTCATCATATTCATCTTCGGTATAGACATGGCTGCAATCTGTGTTTTGACATAACCACCACTGGACAGAGTATTGCCCGCACTCAAAACAATAATCACCAGCCTTTTCCTCGGTCATTTTCTCTTCCCAGTAAATGATTATAGATTTGCTCTATAGGAACAATGATCAACCTTTCTATTACCGGATTAGAATATGCATCTTTACCAATAAAAAAACCTGTTACAATTGCAAATAAAAATATAACCATTAAACTGTAAACTCGGATTTGGACAAACTCTTTTATGTTAATTTTGCGAGTTATCATCTCTTATAATTGTATCGCATGTCACTATACGATCCCTTGCCGTGACCCTTGTGCTTTGACATTTTATAGAACCATCAGCCTGATCTATAGCGTTTAATAAACTCTTTCCACACTCAGGGCAGAAATCCCTTATCTTCTTTGCAGCTTTTCTCTGAGCCTGTCCAAATCCTGCAACCAATTATCAACCTCCTGATTATTTAGTTCCCATAAAATTTCGCCGACAATTGGTGGTGGTTCCGGCCATTCTGGACAAACACTACTTTTTGTTGAACAGCCGCTTATAAAGAGTAGGCCGGTCATGGTCAGGACGACTATCTGTTTCCGCATCTTTAAGCAGTTCATCAATATTAAGCCTATCGTGTTTTGATTGTTTTTTTATACCACCCAATCTATATCCGAAGTAAACCACTAAAGCCAAGAGTACAACTATAGTTAGTATAGTTTCCATTGGCGCCAGCTTATTTTATTTTGGTTTTTGCTTTAATTCTACCGATGAATGAGACAACACCGGCCACAGTTGTAACTAAACCATACAATAAATTTGAGCCCTGTGCAACCTCTTCCGGTGAAAAAGCATAACCGGCGGAACCGGCAATTCCAGCAGCAATAGCAACCAAACTACCCAAAATACCTTTACTCATATACCATTTTTTTTCATCCATTTTCGTTCTCCTTAATAGTTACCGGTTTCTATCATTTTAGATAACCGTTTTGCCCTCGGGCCGACTTGTCTCGCCCACCGTGAATTTAACATTTCGTCAGCCGCCGCAGGGTAATTTTTTTCGGACAAGAACTTAAGCGTTTTCTTAAACTTCAAAAACCTTGAAATGCCCAGGTTGAAACACATATCAACCAATGCTACTTTACGCACACCGTCCATGGTGTCAAAAAAATTAACGTTTTCACAAAGCTCCCTGATAGTTCTCTTGATATCATTCATCAAAAGAAAGTCGGACTCTTCATCGGAAATTCCGATATCTTCTATATTCCTGCCGACCCCTATCGTTACTTTACCGGCGGAACATAAATACGGCCTTAACCTTACCCCCTCATGTTTTTTTAATAGTTCAACGATCTTCTTCATGCGGCCATTACTCATTACTTGACAGTCTTTCATAACGCCCCCCTTTTCCAGTTTTGTTGTTTTTCTTTATCGTGCCTCCTTAAAGGCTTTCCTTATTCTCTGTGCCGCTTTTTTATGGTCAACAAAATGAATACCATCAGGCGCAACAGGATATTTAACAAACGCATCCACCAGGTATATATTCGGTAAATCGACAAACCCGGCTTCCCATTTCATTCGCAGGTTTTCATAACCCGCCGGGTCAATAGCCTGAAGACCGTAAAACCCAAAACCCTCGGCCAGCCGCAATGAATATGCATATGGATATAACAAAACAAAAACAGGAAGTTTATGTGAAAAGCGTAAGGCAGTTTTTACACCCTCATCCACATAGTTTTGTACTTCTATATCGTCACAGGGGAAATTCGGGTCGGTGCTTGCCCAGCAGTCATTCATCGGTGTTATGACCACATAATCAACTTGGTCCACACCGAGCCAAGATCCATGCTGCTCTATCCATGTTGCTTGATAATCATAGCCATGCACAATAACATTAGTACCCATAAACAAATAATCCCATGCCATCGCTCCGCCCTCTGCCGCATTCAAAACACAGTAGTCATCGTTGGCAATTGAATGGTGCAGGTTTAAATGCTTACCGCCCATGAATGATGACGCGTCATTATGTGCCGACGCATAGGAATGACCGATAAGCGCCACAAGCTCACACGACTCTTCGTATTCTGTAAACGTAACCTCAAACGCCGAAGCGCACCCTGCACCTAACATCATAACCAGTACCGCTACCAAAAATTCTTTCATTTTTGTTTCTCCTTTTCCAGTTTTGAGTCAATTTCATATAACTGCTTCATTATAAAATCTTCGTTTCGTTTTCGGGCGCTCCATTCGTCTTCCATCCTGTTAAGGATATCACGATAATACCGCACAGCCTCCACAGAATCATCTATACTGTCCTGGTATTTTTTTAATTCCTCAATACCAACGGCTTGCTGTTCGTGAATTTTTAGAGCGGCGGTTGCAATCTGCTGGTTTAAGGTGGCTGCTTTTTGATAGCTGCTGTTCGCCATGCCAATGCCGGTTAAAATAACAGCACAAATTGCCACCACAGAGCCTATGCATGTAATCAGTATCTTAAAGATACCCTTTTCTACATTGCTCATTTTCCCTTTTAACGCTTGAATTTCATCTGCATGTACCCCTTTTGGGCAATCGTCGCAAATAAATTCGGTTAATGTTTTTTCTTCTACCATTTTTCCACTTTCCCATTTTATTATATCATACAACTTTAAAGGTTCGGCCAACACTTAAATTGATGCACATCGCTATACCACGTTCCGGTTGCCAATATAACCTTGCCCTGCAACGACCATATACCATCCATGTCAAGATCATCGGCAACAGTAGTATATTGCGCCTTGCCATCCGTTCCATCGGTTGTAAAGGTGGTGGTCTTGATAGCGGTGGTATTATTTGACTTTTTAAAAATAAGCTGTTGGGTGGTTGCCGATGAAATATCAACAACCGCAGCGTCCTGGTCTTTATAGGTTAATTCAAAAACCGTTCCTATATCTCCAACATGAATTTCTTCCGCAGCCATTATAAACCTGCCTCCGTTTCATGAAATAATAACAAATATACATCAACATCTTTTCCATCGGTTATATATGTATCCACAGGAACCGCTTCAGTTATTGATGCAACCTCGTTTTCGGTTTGGGTTATGTATAAATCAAACTCAACTTTATCGCTCAAGGGTCAGCCTTATCTTTTGGGTTATATATAATGTATAATATTTTATTTCACGCCAGATCCTTGCAAACGAAAGGAAGTCATAAGCGAGCCCATAAACCATTTGTTTGTTGCCATGATAACTCAAACCCTGGCCAGGATGTAAATTAAACACTTGTACGACCCTCAATGGCAATGACACCGGGTAACAAGTCCGTGATGGCAGCTTGATCTTTGTCTTGTAAAAGCTTTTTAAGTATCGGTGTCGAATCATCAGTATCGTAAATATATAAATACCACTGCCCGGTTTCTTTTATGACCTCCTTTTTGTTCTCTACATATTTTTGCAATAAAACCAATACAGACGTGTTTGATGCAACATCGGTTTGCAGCAGCCCTATATCACCTTCTATGTTGCTGACACTTGTCTGAAGGGTGCCGATGTCTGTCTGGATAGTTCCTACATCCGTTTCAATTTGTGGCACACTCGACAACCAGGTGCTTTCCTGCGCTGTTAAGCCACTTACACCGGTTTCAACCGTTACAAGCTGTAGGCCGGCCGAGTTGCTTGGCACCAAAGAAACACCGGTGGCAATTAAAACATCGACCACATTGTTATTTGAGCCAAGCAAATCAACCCTTGTCGCTGCCCCGGTTACCTGTAACGTATAACCGTTAATCATTTCATCAAACCCTGCATAATCAGATCCGGCAAAATCAAGTTTCGGGTTGGTGTGGTCAAGTATTTGCGGCGCCCACAAACCCTCATTAAAAGCTGATTCAAGTCTCCTTATTTCAATTAGAAAAGCAGACATTTGCAGCTGATAATGAGTACCGGACACAAGGGTTAAGTCACTTGTCGGCACCGATACTATTTTAGCAATCCAATCAACAGAGTAAGCCATATCATGTCTGATCTTCTAACACTACCGTTGTTGTATAACCACCGGAACCGACCGATGCAGAAATAGGCACCGGCTTATCCGGCGTGGTTGGGTCGCCATGCCGCACCCAGCCGATAACGTCTTTATCCGTACTGTATACATAAGTATTTGAAACTGTCTTGTCCGTGCCGGCACCGGTTGCACTTGTATAAAGAATCGCCACAAAAGCAGGATCATTCAAGGTGAAAGCTTCGTCCGTTCCGGTTGGGTGATCGGTTGCATCCAGCGTGAACACACTTCCTGTCCACGATGAAACATGATAAAACTTATACGTGCTTAATCCGGTAGGATAAACACCGAGCCAACAATCCTGCGGTTCGTCACTGGCTATTGACTCATTGATAGTTATGGTTGATGAACCAGACGCTTGTGCCGCCAGGGTATAAACCGTATAATCAGGTGCAGTTACCGCAGCATCTTTTTCCGCAATAAATACATGCGGATCGTCAGCGGAATTGCCACAAGTTACGTTAATTGTAATAGTAACGTTCTGAGGCACAGCCGGGGTGGCGCCGTCAAGTGATGTTACCGAGTCACCAAAGGTTAATTCCGAATCGGCAAAACCTATACCATAAGCCCCGATCCAGTTAGTTCCTGTAAACTGGCCAAGGTGATTAGCCGCCGTTGTAAGCTTGACGCCATCAGCATTAAGCACCGCTGTTGCCGCTCCGTTACCGGTAATGGTCAAGGTGTTTGTCGGTGGCACCCCGGTTTCAAGGTGTAATACATATCTGGTGGTAGATGCGCCGGATAAATTATCAACACCGAGAAGATGACCTGTACCTGCCGTGGCACCTGTACCCCAGGAACAAGTCTCATTTTGAACATGCGTTCCCGTACCGGAACCTATGGAACAATCATAGACCCTGCCGGTCCACAAGTCGCCGTCAATGCCGTATATGGTAGTGGTTGTCCCTCTTCTTAGTGCATGCTTTACAACCTCAAAGAGTGCCTTCTTGTTCTGGTTGCCGGTAAGGGCGTTGTAAGAAGCGGTTCCCAGGAAGGTGTCTGCGCCCAATCCATCAACGTCTATCTGGTCAACACCTTCAAGGGTTGCCATAGCGGTTGCGTAACCGGTATACGCCCCGACAGTCGCAGCCAGTGTATCGTTCTGCGGATCGCCTGTCGTATTAATGGCCGCAACCTTCTCGCCAAGACCGAGAGTGGTCTCCCATGTAGCATAAGTGTCACCCCACTCGGAAGCCTTAACGATAACCACTGAGTTGTCTGTCTCCGCACCAGCCGTATAAGTTTTAACCAAGATACGGAGCAAGGTGTTTGCATCTGTCTGGTTTTTGCCTGTTGACCAGTGGGAGGTAAGCAAGGCACCATTTTGAATGATTTGCAGTTCTGTGGTGCCAAGGTTAACCGAACCAAGAACCTGCAGACCGGAATATCTTTCAGTCTGGCTCGATGCATTTGTCTGCTCAATAGAGCCGCCGAAAAAGTATTCCGCCGCCGTATCGTCAATATTATACCTTACCGAGTAGTTTGTGGTATGATCTCTCAAGGTAATGATCGTACCCAACGCCTCAGATGTAGACGGATCAGGTTTGGCAAGGTTTAAAATATCATCACCGGATGTTGAAAAATCCCACACCTTTTTCTGTAACGCTATGTGCAGCCACTTTACATGAAAGGTGTCGGTGCCTGTACTCCACCGGATGTTGCCGTTCGCACTTAGCGTAAACTGCGCCAGAAAAGCCGTTACCGCAGTTGAAGCTGTTGCGTCACTATCATAGACAGCCATTTTAAATCTCCTTTAATAATTTACTGGCTTTAATCTAACAGTTGCTGCAAAACCATTTGCGTCAATTGTCCCACTTATATCTTTAGGCTCATAATCCGTGCCTGAGATATCCATTTCTCTCGCCCAACCCTCTATGTCTGCAGGGGTTGCACCACTGTAGCTTGCAGTAATAACGCCGCTTGCATTGGTCGCGCCGCTCATAACCACAGTAGTATAATCAGAAGTCAAATAAAGCTGAACATGAGCGAGATTGATTCCTGATCCTGTCGAATCGTCAAGAACAGTAACAGTTACACTTACAGAGCTAACAATCGTTACATCACCGGTTGTTATCCCGCCTGCAAGGTCTAAGTCTGTTGATGTCGGGGTGTCACCGCCATCAACGATATTAATAGTGACGGCTGTTCCTGCTGTGGCTTCTATCCTGATTTTCTTTCCAGATTGCCCGGAAAACTTTATGTTTCTTAAGTTATAAGTAGTTGCTCCAGAGGGCTGTAAAAGAAGTCCATTAATGCCGCCATTAATAACCAAATCTCGGCAAGTATCAGCGGCAGGATCAGTCGGCCCAAAAGATACCGCTGCGCTTGTAGCCGGTGCTACACTATCAACAATCGTGGCTTTCTTTAACTTCGCACTGTTACGGACCCTAATACAGTCCATGTTGGTGTATGTTGTGCGGATTGACTCGGCGTTGGTTTGTTCCCACTCTACCCAACCACCCATAGAAGTGAAACACTGACTCATTACCGGCGAGGTGGTCATTGTGCCACCATCACGCCTTGCCCTTATCCAGTAACGGCTATCTGTATCTACGGTTGTTTTTGCCCAATTATCAGGAATGGCAAAAGATACAGTTTGTAATCCGGTGGTTTTAAAATTAGTGGTTCCGTCTGTTACGTCTATAAGTGAAGCCCAAGTTGTACCGTTCCAATACTCCCACGTAACCGTATAAGTACCAACTCCGGCGGTTCCGGTATTTATTTTTAAAAGTGATATACGCTCGTCATGCCCCCAATAGGCAGCATCGTTTACGGCACTGCCCGTCGGGAAAAGCTCACAATCTGTTACTCCTGGGTCGTTTGCATCCCTTGTGTCATCTACGAAAGAAGAGGCAGAGTTATCCTCTCGCTTAAAGTTTCTTACTGCGTCATCGTATAAAGCTGGAGGGCCGACAAGGTTACAGCCAAACATTTCAGCCGTAATATCAGAATCAAGAGCCTTTATCCTGAAAGGAATATCACCGCCCGCCAGGAATGAATTACCGCTTGAACCTTCTTTTGCTGTACCTGTGCCACTTGATACTCCAAAAGTAGCCCGATTTGTTCCGGTACCACCGACAAACTCAATAACATGCCATGCGGCAGATACAGGCAACCCCTGCCATATCCATGTTTTATTAGTGTCGTCAAAAGCAGAATTAGTAGCTGCTGTCACATCACCGACAGTGACACGACCCATTACATAGAAAGCACCCTTAGCATTGATAAATGTGCCACGACCATTTGTCTTGTCGTTTGCTGCGACCTCAACTGAGCCTCTTGGAGTGGCAGCGCCACCTGTTACTGTGATACCTGTTCCCCGTTTATATTCATCAACAAAATATTTTGAAGCCTCGTCAACAACTACTGTAATATTTACCATTGCTGCAAAAGAACGAATGGCAGTTATTGCAGGGGGTGTGCCTGCTGTAGCGTCAAATGGCTTTATGGGGTCTGCCGCAAGAATAACCCAAGCACCTTCAGTGATAGCAAGGGCATCATCAGGGGTAACAATATCCCACTCGCCATAATTAGTTCCTGCGTCTGAACCCGATGCAATCCTGATACTTGCCTCACTGTATATAAAACCAGCGGCGTATATCCACATTAGAATATGTTCATCGGTGACATCAACGTTAGCTGCGCCTGTGTCAAAGTCAAAACCACCGACACCTGTTACGTTAGGTACTCGTCCAACACTGGCTGTACCTTGTGCCTGCACGTCAGTGTCTGCTGTTGGGTTGCCACCAAACGGGTCGCCAGTACCGACACGGGTAACACCTGTGGCGTTATCCATATCCTTAATAGTGGTGAAATCGTCTGTTACAGTAACAGCCATTTATCCGGTATCCTCTATATAATTTTCACACTCGCATACACGACAATGTGACTCTTGATATTCACCTGTTGGCGTTCCAGCAACGTCTCTTATTTTCAAGCCGTGTTTGTGACGGTGATGTCCACATTCACATATTTTTCCGTCATCAAAATCTTCTAACCGTCTTAAATACCGATTATTAATTTCACATGATAACCCTGCCGCCCTGTTTTGGGTTGCGAAAGTGCCTTCAACCTGTAACAACCCGCCAGATGTATTAAATCCATCAGCCACGCTTAAGGTTAAGAGGTTGTCGGTAACGTCTATGCGCTCAGTCAAGTCTGAATGCCATGAAACAGTAGTACCTGGAACAGCACAGACTGCTCCAACAGCATAACTGAAAGGATTAACTGTCATGTCAAGAGTAGTGAAAGGATTCGGTGTAGATAAACCCGTTAATGCTCCGGCTCTTTCTAAGAACGGCCTTGCTCTCTGGTTAACGCCAGAAAAAACAGCACATGTGATTATGCTCTCACTTGGTGTATTGCTATAGGTAGGAGTAATAACATTATCACTTCGCAATGCAATATCTGTTTCTCTTAAATACCACCCGGAAATATGAATCCTTACGCTCCCGCCAGCACTTACACGTGACCATCCGGTAGGGTTAATCATTTTCTCCCCGCCGTAATCAACCGACTGTACAATAGCATTAACTCCACCACCAAGGCGAGTAGCAACAAACACCAAAGCCATACGCCTATTTCCAGCACTAATTGCCTTTGTAAGTGTAGAGGAAGCGGAAACGCTTGTCCATTCATCTAATTTAGTGACAGCCATTTATATACCATCAACCCTTATACGACTTGCGTTAGTTGTTGTTGCCATTGTTTCTCCTATCTTTTATTCAAATAATAATCGGGCATTTCATTTAATAAGGTCTGAGCAACCCTTATAAGAACAGGCTCCATCTGCTCTATTGTATAAACATCTTTGGCTATGGTGGATATTTTACCAAGCATCGTGCCAAGCTCCGCATTGCTTGTCTGGATATAAACCATGATTGAAAACACCAGTTTATAAAGGTCGGCTATTTTGTCACAATCGTCACCAATAACCGCATTAAGCCTGCCACGCAGCGCCACTTTCAGGTCTTGATTAAACTCGGCATCCGCTTCTGCCTGCAATTCAGCCGGTGTTTTAATCCTGATAGTGCCATCAGGGTCTTTGGTTAAGTTCTTACGATCCGAATAGGTCATGGTAACCAGTTGGCAACCACCCACATCAATACAGTGCAACTCATAGATATTTGTATGTTTCACCCAAATCTGGCCAAGGGTCGCAAGGTCAACTATCCTTGAGCCGTCCCACCGTAACCTGTCCAAGCCTACCGTATGCGGAACCACGCCTATTTCGGTATTACCATGCTCGGTAATATGGACAATTATGTCTTTATCAACTACCGCCTTCAATGTATAACTCCGGCCTTGCTTTTTTTACTACGTCAGAAAGCTTAGCTATATTTTTGGCAGAATTTTCAAGTGCCATAAGGGTATTACCAACCACCTGTATTTGATCGCTCTGCTTAAAAACCTGATTTTTGGTTTTATCAACATCCTCTTGAGTGCCGCGTAACGCCGCTTCTATCTTCGGTAGATAAAAAGCAAGAAAATCAAGAACGTTCCATTCTTCTTCGGCCACCCTTTTTTCAGGGTCGCCCTGCTTGTCCGGCCCGCGTTCTATGGTTATCATGCGGAACAGGGCGCCTTTAAGCTCTTCCTGAATGATGCTTCGTATTTCTTCTTTATCTTTTTTAGTAAGCATTATGTAAGGTCCGGATATTGTAAGGTGCCTGTGGCCGCAGCAGGTCGCCAGGTTGCGTCAGAGTTAACCGCTGGTGTTTTGTTTTCGGACCACCAATCAATATTAATCCATTTTGAGAGTGATTTAAGGTTTCCGTCTAAACCTTGAACGCCAGTCCCTCCCGCAGCGGCTGAGGTTAAGTTTGTTAAAGTGCCGCCAGAATTATAAACTTGGTCTGCTGCTGTGTTCGGATTTGACTCGAAAACCTTGTGGTTATGGCTTGCAGAAGTAATACCACTCACCGTCCAGCTTCCTGCTGTTGCCGCGCCTGTTGTATAGGTCGAGCCACCCTTTAATGATAAAACCTTGTCAGTTACGGTGCTATCAACAACCCAGCCCGTTTCTGCGGCGTTCATATACACCCAAACCTTGAAAGAAGCAGAACCACT
>JAAUYF010130030.1_pt1 | contig 11018 bp, 6 predicted proteins | sample 7278051 | NCBI WGS metagenome assembly JAAUYF01 (sample SAMN14350202, study PRJNA611818) | marine sediment metagenome | isolation source: surface marine sediment (0.6m) | place: French Polynesia: Moorea | collected 2018-08 | reverse complement strand
GTATCCTCTTGTATTTGTACATTTTTAACTCGCTCATCAGCTTGAGGTATTGAAATACTCATCCCATTTCTCCAAAAAATTTTGTTGATTAAATTCGACAATAGATTGAACTTTTCTTAACTCTTTAGGACTAAACCCAATATTCTTAGCTAGAGATACAGAAGATAACCAGAATTTGGCAGAAAGATTATCTCTATCAACATGAATATGTGGTGGTTCGTTTGGTTCGTGACTATAGAAGTAAAAGCGATATGCTTCAAATCTAAGAACAGTTGGAATCTTTTACTACTAAAATTTACTTTATTAATAACATATATTGTCAAGGTTTGCAAAATGTAGAAATAATGATGCAAGATACAGATAGAAACTGCTCAAGGATTAGGACGAGAAATTCCTACACCAAAAATATGGTGAATATTGGCATAATTTATGAATAATTTTTGAGCGATAGCTTCGCTGTGCCGGAGGCAATCGCCCAGCATAACCTAAGAATCACCAAGCATCCTCTAAAAATCGCCTCATCCAAAAAAAAATCAAATTACAAAATTGAACGATGAGCAAATGCAGCAACGCCTTTTGAATTCAATATTAGTTTTTGCGGTAGATTAGAAACGTTTCATCCTATTAATCTCAGACATATTTATAAGCTCGCCTCGCCGTCACTGGGTTAAACTGAGTATCCACAAATTGAACCGGATCGTGGGTTTCAATCCACAAATGAGCGCCACAATCTAAAGGTTGATAGGGCTTATAAACTATACGACACTCACCCTTAAGAATTATCTGATACCCCAAATCATTCCGGTTTCTCTGCTTCACAGATATTACTGGTTTCAATTGATCGGGAGTCATTAGAGGATCGTGCTTGATTCTCTTGCCATTTTTTTTAATTTTCTGTTGATTGACATGAATTATCGTCGGTTTCTTTCGTTCCTGATGACACCAAACACCTTTCGGACCTCTTGTACCTGGTACAACCACAGGCATTTTCCGCTGACCATAAACAGGAATTTGCCAAAATCCTTTATGCTTATAAGCACCTCTAATTCTACCTTGAGAAAGTAGAACTCTTACTCGTTGACAACAAATACCTAATAAAAAAGCAGCTTCTCTAGTTGTAATAGTAGTCATTTGTACTATAGCACTATAGTTTTTATATAATACTAATTATAATTATATACTTCTCAAGTATACTCATCCAATTAAGAAAATGTGTAACGAATCTAACAGATTTTTTGATGACGATCGGGTAATGCTGATGGTGAAACCTATCAGGAAGCACTGCAAAATTTGAAATAATTATGCAAGAATGGATAGACACTGCTCAAGAATTAGAACGAGAAATTCCTACACCAAAAATTCGGTAAATATTGACATAGATAAAACAGGCGATAGAAAGACCTTCCGCTTCGCGACCGCCTTTCTAATAACAAGAGCGATCGCTAATCTACTAAACAAGCTACTTTTTCCATTAAAAATATAACTGTTCGCTCCGCCAAAATGCCCTAACTAATTTAATTTCATCGTAACTATAATGCTCTTGTAAATACTCATAAATAGGCTTCAATTTTTCATCCCCTACTTCTTCTATTGCTGCAATAATTTTTTCTTGACGTTCTGGTTTTACTAACCTATCAATATCTACTGGTTGTTCCTTTTCTATCAACTCAGCTAAATGACTAACAATTCTGCTGGTTCTCACTCCCCTTTCATTAGCAATAGCATTAATACTTAATCCTTTTTTATACAATTCCAATGTTTCTATTTGTGTCATAGAAGGAACATTATCTACAACTTTTGCTAACTCTCGAATAGGTTCCGAATTAGTAGGTAAACCATACTCCGCACAATAATTTCTGATCGCCTCAATAAACTGCTTGCCATACTTATCTACCTTCCTAGTACCTACTCCAGAAATATTCATAAATTCATCGAAAGTTTGTGGTCGTTGTTGTGCCATATTTTGTAATGTTTTATCTGGAAATACCACATAAGGGGCTACCATTTGTGCATCAGCAATTCTTTTTCGCAATGCCCGTAACTCTTCAAATAATCTTTGTTCATCTGCTGCTAAAGAAGTAGTGGTTTTCTCAATCTTATGTTTCTTTTCTATGGCAATTTCTACCTTGATTTTTCTACCCATTACCTCCCAACTATTTTGATTAAGTTTCAACACCGAATAACCATCGGTTGTTTCCTCCATTAAACCTTGATGTAAAAGAGACCTTGCTAAATTTTTCCATTCCTCAATACTCCTATCTTTACCAATGCCATAAGTAGAAAGTTTGTCATGTTTTCTCTCCAAAACTTTCTGATTTTTAGAACCTCTTAAAACCTCAATAATATAAGTCATGCCAAACCTTTCTTTAGTTCTCGCCACACAAGACAAAAACTTCATGGCTTCAATAGTCCAATCTTCAATTGGTTTAGGATATTTACAATTATCACAATTCCCACAATTTCCCGGAAAATCTTCCCCAAAATAGCTTAATAAAATCCGGTGACGACAATCAGTAGCTTCCGAATAATTAATAATTCTTCTTAATTGTTGTTCGGCAATTCTTTTTTCTTGCTCATCATCTTTTTGATCGATTAAATATTCAATACTTTTCTTATCGCCATAACTAAAAAACAGAATACATTGAGCAACTTCTCCATCTCGACCAGACCTACCAGTTTCTTGATAATAACCTTCTATATTTTTTGGCAAGTCATAGTGAATCACAAACCGCACGTCTGGTTTATTAATTCCCATGCCAAAAGCGACAGTTGCCACAATTACATCAACATCATCTCGAATAAATTTAGTTTGATTAATAGTTCTATCTTCATCACTCATGCCAGCATGATAAGGCAAAGCAGATACATGATTTTGCCGTAATTTATAAGCAATTTCATCAACCCGTTTGCGACTATTACAATAGACTATTCCTGAGCCATCAATTGTTTTAATTATTTGCAATGTTTCCGCAAAAGTATTTTTAGCACTACTTTTTTGACGCACTTCATAATATAAATTTGAACGGAAAAAACTGGCGATATGAATATAAGGATTTTCTAAATTTAACTGAGTAATAATATCTCCTCGAACTCGTTTTGTAGCCGTGGCAGTTAAAGCCATCATCGGTACATCTGGATAAGTTTCTCGTAACATTTGCAATTGTCGATATTCTGGGCGAAAATCGTGACCCCATTCGGAAACACAATGAGCTTCATCTATAGCAAAAGTAGAGATTCCTTGTTGGGAGTTAATTAATTCTAAAAATGGGAAAAATTTCTCTGATAATAATCTCTCTGGCGCCACATATAAAAGTTTTATTTTCCCCTGCATAATATCTGTTTCTCGTTTTCGGGTTTCAGTTAAGCCTAAAGTGCTATTTAAAAATGTGGCAGCAATACCATTATCTTCTAAAGATTCTACTTGGTCTTGCATCAAAGAAATGAGGGGAGAGACTACTATTGTTAAGCCTGGTTTGAGTAATGCTGGTAGTTGGAAACATAAAGATTTTCCCCCACCAGTAGGCATAATAATTAATAGGTCTTTTTGTTTAAGTGCTGTTTCAATAATTTCTTTTTGACCAGGACGGAACGAGTCATAACCAAAGTAATTTTTGAGATTTTGTTCTAATGATAGTTGATTTGATTTTGATTGTTTTTCTAATGGCATAGTTATAATTAATTTAATAATTTCTTCTATTGTAGATTGGGTTAAGCGCCAGCGCAACCCAACAAATCAGTTATCAGTTATCAGTCAAAGTTTTGAGGCTATAAAATCTTACTTTTGACTTTTAACTTTTAACTTCCGTGGAATGGTATAATGCTTGCTAAAGATATTTTTCATCAATTAGTCAGTAGGGTGTGTTAGTGCAGCGTAACGCACCGCTCACAATCTGCTGATTGTTAGTATCAAAAAAGTAGTAGACCGATACAACTAAAATGGTGCGTTACGACGGATTGTTGAATCCCTTTTATAGTCAGAATTTAAGCCGTCTAACACACCCTACAAAATTTACTGCTTGGGACTGAGCAACTGCGCCGGCAAATTCTGGGTTTTGTTTTAGGTCTTTTGAAACTTCTATTGCTTGATGTAAACCGATAGTTTCCCGTAGGTTGGGTTGAGCTGCCGAAACCCAACATTTACAAGCTTTTTGGGTTTCTTTAACGTCTTGTTACGAAAATTGTTTATGGGGGAAACCTCCTCAGACGACACTTTTGCCCAACCCAAAAGATAATCTTGGTGTTGGGTTTCGTGACCTCAACCCAACCTACAAAATGCTGAGAATGAATGACGGAATATTTCGCTCGCGCTACCTCAAGAAAATTTACTGTTGTTGTTGACTTGCTGCTTCCGACTGAGCAACTGCGGCGGCAAATTCTGGATTTTGTTGTAGGTCTTCTGGAACTCCTCTTGCTTCATGTAAGATAGTATTTGACCAGTTAGTATACCTATCCCATTTGATATTACTGAGGTTAGCATCACTGAGGTTGACTCCACTAAGGTTGGCACCACTAAGGTTGACTCCACTAAGGTTGGCACTACTAAGGTTGGCAAAAGTGAGGTCAGCATTTCTGAGGTTGACTCCACTGAGGTTGGCATCTCTGAGATCGGCATCTCTGAGATTTATACCAATGAGGTCAGCATTTCTGAGGTTGACTCCAATGAGGTTGACTCCAATGAGAGTGGCATCACTGAGGTTAGCACTACTGAGGTTAGCACTACTGAGGTTAGTAAAACCAAAATGAATACCAGCGGGGCAGGGGCTGACGTTATTCATGTAGCCATCACTAAGGAAGGCACTACTGAGATGGGCACTACTGAGGTCAGCACCACTGAGGTCAGCACTTCTGAGGAACCGACCTACTTTTTCCAGAAAACCAGTAACCTCAAGACATTCACTATAACCAATAATCTGCATTAGACGATTGTCATCAAATTCCTCATTGCCATATTTACCACAAGGATAAAAATGCAACTGCTCCCGCAACTCCTCCTGAGACTGCCCATAACGATGTAACTCAAACAACAAAATCATCACATTCAACCCCGCATAAATATCCACCTGACGTTGCCCAGACTCAATACCCCACTGCTGCAACTGCCTCGCCTTTTTCTGAGGTAAAGTATCCTCCGTTGCCTCAATAAACTTCCCATCACACCAGTCTAGATAAAACCCATGCAACCTCTCAAACAACACCACCAACTCAACCTCACTTTTCACCAACAACGCCATCAAATATTCCACAACTTCCGCCGTCAAATTGCCATAACCAAACAGATTGTAAATCTGCCATTCTAACTCCTCATCAGAAACTATATAAGTCTTACGTCGCTTCCCAGTTTTCTGTGTCAAATCTTCCAGACTTTCTGCTATCTGTTTTGCACAGAGAAACTCACCAAAACTCTTATGAAAAAACTCCACCGAATTTTCTGCCCCTGCTGCCGACTTCAAATAAAAAGCAGCTAAAGCATTTTTCAACCCATCCTCTCGTTTATCTTGCCTAGCTTTTTCAATTAACGCCTGCAACTCCTTATATCCCTGTTTCACCAGTCGGTCTTCAATCATTTTTATTGCAGCATATTCCCCACCAGACTGCATGACACACAACCCCGCTTCTGCCAACAAAATTTCCAAATCTTCTGGCTCCAACGTCGTAATTTCAGGATTAAGATTTTTACCCTCCTCTACTCGCTGTTTTTCCAGCACCCATTCCAACGCCTGCTCATAAATCAAAACTTTTGTTCCACCAACATCAGCAGTAGCAAACATCTCTCCCTGCAACTGCTCATCTCGGTGCATTGCAGCTAGCAAATACAACAAAAGTGGTTCCCGCGCCAACTCCTTAACCTGCTCCGGACATTGTTCGCTGCGCAAAAATTCCCGAAACTTTTCTGTTTCTGCTTCCCCCACTACCATCTGTCACTTTTGAAACCACTGTTGCTGAATATCATCACTCATCGGCAAAATACTAACCCGCTCTAAATTCGGTGGCATAAACCTTTCAATGCCATAAAGTGCTAAAGGTCTACCCGTAATCAACACCCGATGACCGCGCTCCTTATTTTCCTCTGCTCGTTTTTGAAACTGTGCTACCTGGTCTAAAAACACCTTCAACTCATTACTCGCACCGCGCTCCAACAACAACTCATCAAACCCATCGAGCAAAAACAGAAACCGAGTATTGCGGTCTGTCAACCAACCGCTATCAGTCTTGACAAAATCCCAACCCACAGCATCAGCTAGAGTCTCATCAATATTAACTGCAAAATTTCTGACATCCCGCAACCGAATCAAAATAGGCGTATAAATAGGATGTAATTCTCGGCGTACCCAGTCAGCAAACATTCGGCAAAATACACTTTTTCCTCTTCCCGGTCCTGCTTGAATAAATAACACCTGTTTGTCTTTGCTTTCATCCGACAAAATTGTTTTTGCCCACTGCTCAATCTTATGAGGTGTTGCTGTTTCTTCAATTTTCCCATCGGAGTTAACAGATTTAACTTCTAGTGGTACATAAATTTGCCGAAAAGTGAAATTTTCATCAAATACTTTTTCCTGTGGTTTAGTAGCGATCATCTCTTCCAAATACTTATCAATACTGCCATAAATTTCTAAATCTTGCTGCCAACCATACCCATAAATTCCGGCTAATTGTTTAGCATCATCTTTCACCTTTACCACTGCTTCTTTCATATAACGATGACTATTGCGAGAAATTCTTTCAGTGACTATTTTTGCAGTATTTTCATCTAAACCAGATTCTTGTAGACGAGCCAATAAAATCTCATCAAACTTTTCTCTCAAAGGCGAATCATAAAAACAAATCAGAGTCTGCCAAGGATCTCTGTCCTTAAAATAAATTTCTTCATCCAACTTATTAATCTGTTTTTGTACCGCTTCCGATGCCTCAGTTTCTGTCAGCCTATCTTTGATTTCTGGATAGTCTATAAAAAATTGTCTAATACTTTCTAAATAAGCCGCCTGAGCCACCAACTGTACCGCATCTTCTAACGTTGGTTCCTGACGGCTTTGTTTAACAATATAAGAAATAATTCCAGTTGCAATAGGCAAAAAAGGTAGACCCGCCCCGAAAACTTTTCCCAATGGAGAATTTAGTACATCTAAGACTGAATCAATATTTTCAATAAAAGGTTTTAATTCCTTAGCATCCTTATTTTCTTGTAATGCTTTTGCTATTTCAAAAACCGCCTTAGCCGACTCAACTCCACCTTTAACAGTTTCGGATAAATTTAACTCTATTTCTGTGTTGAGAACTCGCCAAATATTCCGCCAAACTTTACCAGCCATAATTACTCAAAATATTAATATTAATGAGACTAATTATAGCATTTCTTTAATCTATGAAGTACACCCCCCTTTTTAAGGGGAGAGTTTTCAAAGTCCCCCTTAAAAAGGGGGATTTAGGGGGATCGTAAATGTACCTTATTAAACAGAGAAATGCTATATAGCACTTCTCAAATTTACAGCAGTTTTCAGATAGACGAACCCCATTGTCACAATCAAAACATTGTAGGGACGTTCCATGGAACATCCCTAATTTGAAGCGCTGTAATTATAGCAATTCTGAATAGGTTGTAATATCATATCCGGTTGAATAGTTATCATTAAAGTTCGTAGTAGGGCTTTAGCCCCATCTATAGTTAGGGCTAAAGCCCTACTACAAACAAAAAGTTTTTTTTACAAATAATTTAGGATTTCTATATTGTATTTCTAGCATAATTTTTATAGCCTAAAAATATTTTTAGATGAAAACAGACAGCATATTTTACAGACTATTTTTAGAGATGCCTGGTGTTTACTTTCAACTCATTGGTCAATCTCCGACTCTGGCAAATTCTTACAAATTTCGCTCAGTGGAAATCAAACAAACAGCTTTTCGTTTAGACGGTGTATTAGTTCCCAACACCGAGTCGCCAACTACTCCCATCCATTTTAGCGAAGTGCAAATGCAAAGAGACACAACATTTTACCGTCGATTTTTTGCCGAGATATTCCTCTACCTGCATCAATACGAGGAAACCAAGCATTGGCAAGGGTTAGTAGTGTTTCGCAACCGCAATATCGAAACAAAAGATACTCAACCTTATCAAGCTCTGTTAAATAGCAATAACGTTACCAGAATTTATCTGGAAGACTTGGGAGAGGAAGCTTACGAGAACTTGGGTTTAGGTATAGTCAAGTTAATAGTAGAAGATGAAGCAAAAGCAGTGCAACAGGCAAAAATGTTAGCTGCCAAAGCAACGGCAGAATTAACAGACGAGACTGAACAGCAGAAAGTGTTAGAATTAGTCAAAACAATTATTTTATACAAATTTCAAGATTTAGAACCAGAGGAGGTAATAAAAATGTTAGGCATGGAGGACTTTAAAAAATCTCGACTTTATCAAGGAATTTGGAAAGAAGCGGAATTATCAACTAAGTTGCGAGTAGTTCCTATGTTTTTAGAATTGGGGTTGAGTGTAGAAGAGACAGCACGACGATTGGAATTAACTGTGGAGCAAGTACAACAAGCTGCTCAAAATCAAAAGAGGGAGTAGGGAGTAGGGAGTAGGGAGTAGTGGGAAATAATGGATGTATCTAGTGCGATAATTGATTCTTTTATTGTTGGAGATGTCTGATTAAAAAACTCAGGGTGCGCTACTACAGCACACCCCTCTATAAATTAGGCTAACTTAAAATATTAGGCTTTGGGTCGGTAGACACAAAATTACATCATTCCCATACCAGGCATTCCCATGCCACCCATGCCGCCCATGCCGCCCATGCCGCCCATGCCGCCCATGCCGCCGTCCATATCAGGGCCAGCACCTTTCTTCTCAGGTTTCTCAACAACCACAGCTTCAGTAGTTAATACCATACCAGCGATGGAACCAGCATTTTGCAACGCGGAACGTACCACCATTGCCGGGTCAAGAATACCAGCACTAATCATATCTTCGTATTCGCCAGTTATCGCATTGTAACCAACACTAAAATCAGTCGAACGTACTTTCTCTACAACTACCGAACCTTCTGCACCAGAATTATCAGCAATTTGACGCAAAGGTGCTTCTAAAGCACGCTTCACAATATCAGCACCAATTTGCTCTTCATCTGTTAAGCTAGCTTTTAGCTCCTCAACTTTAGTAGACAAGTGAATTAAAGTAGTACCACCACCAGGTACAATACCTTCTTCTACAGCAGCTTTTGTTGCATTCAAAGCATCCTCAATGCGTAACTTCCGATCTTTGAGTTCGGTTTCTGTAGCAGCACCAACTTTAATTACCGCTACCCCACCAGCTAACTTAGCGATGCGCTCTTGTAATTTCTCTTTGTCATAATCAGAGTCACTTTCTTCAAGCTGTTTGCGAATTTGACCGATCCGCTTTTTCACTTCTTCTGCTGTATCCCCACCAGCAACAATAGTGGTGTTGTCTTTATTAATAGTAATTTTGCGACCAACTCCCATCATATCCAAGTCTGCCATCTCTAGACTCAGACCAACCTCTTCCGAGATAAGTTGACCACCTGTGAGAATAGCAATATCTTGAAGCATTGCTTTACGGCGATCGCCAAAACCAGGAGCTTTCACAGCAGCAACATTCAATACACCCCGTGCTTTATTCACCACCAAAGTAGCTAAAGCTTCCCCTTCAATATCCTCAGCAATAATCAATAAAGCTTGACCAGCACGAGCAACCTTTTCCAATACAGCTACCAAATCCTGAATAGAACTGATTTTCTTATCAGTGATTAAGATGCGAGCATTTTCAAATTCCACAACCAACCGCTCTTGGTCAGTAACAAAATAAGGGGAAAGATAACCGCGGTCAATTTGCATCCCTTCCACAACTTCTAAATCTGTAGAAAGAGACTTAGACTCTTCCACAGTAATTACCCCATCCTTGGTAACTTTTTCCATTGCTTCAGAAATCATTCTTCCTACTTCTGCATCGCCACCTGCCGAAACTGTAGCAACTTGAGCGATCGCTTCTCCTTCTACTGGTTTAGCAACTGTTTCTATTTCTTTAACTAGCTGATTAATAGTTTTCTCAATCCCTTTACGCACTGCTACTGGGTTCGCGCCAGCAGCTACGTTTTTAAGACCTTCTTTAATCATAGATTGAGCTAAAACTGTAGCGGTGGTTGTGCCATCTCCAGCAATATCTTTAGTTTTAGATGCCACTTCTTGGATTAATCTAGCTCCAGTATTTTCTAGAGGGTCTTCCAGTTCAATATCCTTAGCTACAGTAATCCCATCATTAACAATCTGGGGAGCGCCAAATTTTTTCTCTAATAATACATTTCTACCCTTTGGACCCATAGTGATTCTTACCGCATCAGCTAGGGTATTAATTCCTCTTTCTAGAGAGCGTCTGGATTTATCATCAAATTCTACAATTTTGGCCATATAATTTCTCCTATTGCTTCCAAATAAAAATTTAGCACTCGATGGTGTAGAGTGCTAGTTCGTGGAAACCGTACATTTCCAAGTCAAAAGTTAAAAGTCAAAAGTAGGCGTTGCTGAATAAATGTATGATTTCACAGAAGTCAGGTAGGAGAGCCGTCGGATTGGCGACGTACAGAAGTCATAAGTCAGGGGTCAGTGGGTAGAAACGAGTTTTGCGGTGACTTTAGAGGAAGAAATAAGTATAATTTGCACTATTGTTTTGGCTTAAAATTTACCATCCTTAAATCAATAACACTCAAAAGTTAAAATCTTGCTGTGATTAATGTAGCGCTAGCATCTTGCCTGCGATAGCTGTACTTCACCCTTGATGAAATATACTTTCATTAATGGATAATGGATAATGGATAATGGATAATGGATAATTGATAATTACCTCTGGTTAAAACCGTTCGGGAATTGAATATAAGGAAATTCAAGAGCACTTTTCTCTTGGTCGATTGGATATGGCGAGGAAACCTCGCCATCCCTCGACCGCTTTTTCCCCTTTCAAGGGGAGGCTAATAAAGCTGAATTATTTAATTAATAATTATTAATTATTAATGATTCGG
>JAAUYF010097305.1_pt1 | contig 11037 bp, 7 predicted proteins | sample 7278051 | NCBI WGS metagenome assembly JAAUYF01 (sample SAMN14350202, study PRJNA611818) | marine sediment metagenome | isolation source: surface marine sediment (0.6m) | place: French Polynesia: Moorea | collected 2018-08 | reverse complement strand
GACTGTACAAGTGGTATACGGACTAGTCCAGGAAAATGTACCCGGATTTCTAATACGCCGATGCGCAACAATACGTTTACTGTATGAGCATCGACGAGTGGAAGAGGTATTACCAGACCGAGGCCACCGATTCGCAGAAACAGGCTTTCGAGGATAGCAAGCCGCTGCACGCGAAAATCAGCGGTTACTGAAACGCCGGAAAATCTCTCCCGGCGCAGGGATTAATCGTCTTTGCGTTCGCTGCGGTTGAACGGAATAACCGTCGCAGCGGTCGACTGCAGGTTGGATTGTTCGACTTCGGCGGCATCCGCGGTACACAGCAGATAAAGCTGCTCGCGCAGCTCGTCGAGCATTTCCATCATCATTGACGACAGGCGCATGTTGTACCCAAGCTGCGAGCCGGAGCGTCTCGCCTCCCCCTCCATGCGAAACATCAGACCGCGCAACCGCGGCTTGCTGTCTTCGGGGGCGGAATCGATTAAATCGTTTAACATTTTCAGGCGGCAGGCATCGAAGCGCTCCGGATCGGCTTCGTGCAGCGCACACCATTCGTCGAAGGTGTAATCGTCGAGATTGTCCGGTAGTTCCAGCGCAATCTCCGGGTCGTCTTTACTGCTCATACAGACTACCTCAGCTCGCGGCGTAAGATCTTTCCCACGTTGGTTTTGGGCAATTCGTCCCGGAATTCTACTATTTTCGGCACCTTATATCCTGTTAAATATTCACGGCAGTGGGCGATTACCGCTTCCTCGGTCAGCGCCGGGTCCTTTTTGACGATCACGGCCTTGACTACTTCGCCGCTGGTTTCGTCGGGCGCGCCGATGACGCCGACCTCGAGCACGCCTTCGTGGCCGGCGATGACGGTTTCGATTTCGTTCGGATACACGTTGAAAGCGGAAACCAGGATCATGTCCTTGAGGCGGTCGACGATACGCAGGTATCCCTGTTCGTCCATTTTCGCGACGTCGCCGGATTTGAACCAGCCGTCGCTGGTAATCACCTTGGCGGTTTCATCCGGGCGCTGCCAGTAACCCTTCATGACCTGCGGTCCGCGCACGCACAGCTCGCCGGCCTCGCCGATCGGCAGCAGGTTGCCCGCGTCGTCCTGGATCGAAACCTCGGTCGACGAAATCGGCAGCCCGATCGAGCCGTTGTAGCCGGACAGGTTCAGCGGGTTGATGCAAACCGCGGGCGACGTTTCGGTCAGGCCGTAGGCTTCGAGCAGCGGCGTACCGGTCAGTTTCTGCCAGCGTTCCGCCACCGGCTGCTGCACCGCCATGCCGCCGCCCAGCGACAGTTTCAGCGGCTTGAAATCGATTTGCTCGAAGCCTGGCGTATTCATCAGGCCGTTGAACAGCGTGTTGACCCCGGTAATGACGGTAAAGCGCTGCCCCTGCAGTTCCTTGACGAAGTTCGGCATATCGCGCGGATTCGTGATCAGGTAATTGAGCGCGCCGATCTTCATGAAGGTCAGGCAGTTCGCGGTCAGCGAAAAAATATGGTAGAGCGGCAGCGCGGTAATGATGACTTCCTCGCCTTCCTCGACCACGTTCTTGATCCAGGCCGAGGCCTGCTGCATGTTGGCAACCATGTTGCCATGGGTCAGCATCGCGCCCTTGGCCACCCCCGTGGTACCGCCGGTATATTGTAAAAAGGCGAGATCGTCATGACTCACGTCGACCGGCTGGCGCGTCTGCTGCGCACCGCGGGCAAGCGCGTCCCTGAACACGACCCGCCCCGGCAGATTGAACGCGGGCACCATTTTTTTGACGTGCTTGACCGCGAAATTCACGAGCAGCGATTTCGGAAATTTCAGCATATCGCCGAGCTGCGTGGTGACGACGTGTTCGATCGGCGTGGCGTCGAGCACTTCCTCGAGTGTGCGGCAAAAGTTTTCCATGATGATGATGGCCCTGGCCCCGGAGTCCTTGAGCTGATGCTCCAGTTCCCGCGCGGTATACAGCGGATTGGTATTGACCACGGTAAAGCCGGCGCGCAGCGTGGCGAAGATCGCGATAGGATTCTGCAGCACGTTGGGCATCATGACCGCGACGCGATCGCCCTTTTCCATGCCGGGCAGGTTTTGCAGGTAGCAGGCGAGCTCGTCGGTGTAACGGTCCATGTCGTCGTAGCTCAGCGTGGTGCCGAAATTGCTGAAACAGGGTTTATCGCCGAAGCGCGCGATCGCCTGCTCGAAAACATCGGCAACCGACCTGTAACTGTCGACCTCGATTTCCTCCGGGACTCCCGGCGGATAACTTTTTAACCAGACCTTCTCCATTGACCCCCTCCCATCTGACTGCAGGTTATTTTTCGGGTGCGGGCCCGGCCTGTCATTCTATGGTTTCCGTAACCCGCTTTTTTTTGACCGCGGCCTTTTTCTTCACCGCGCTCTTTTTGTTGATCGTTTTCGGCGCCGACGCCGATTGCATCCCGCCGGTCATTTCGCCGGGCGCGAAATCGTCGACCATGACCACGCGCGTGGTAGCTTCCCAGGCTTCGGTCAGCAGCCTGGCCTCGTCGGCATCGATATGCCCGTCGGCCTGCAGCCGCGCGACCCACTGCTCGTGGTCTTCCATTTCGCCCCGGGTCAGCCGATCGTGGCGCAGGCGCCGCTCCAGCGGCTCGGCGCGGATGACCTTATGCAGCGCATCCTCGAGACAGCCGGTAATATCGTCGGGATCATCACTGATATAAATGCCGTCTGTCAATCGGTCGCGCGCCTCGCCCGGCCGTATCAACAGCGATGCAACGCGGTGACCGAGGTAGTCGTTGGGCTGGCGCAGGCTCAGCCCCAGCGGGAAAATCGTATGGCGCACGATAACACCGAGCCACTTGATCGGAAAATTGCGCAAAATCTCGTCGAGCGCCATCTGCACCTGGTGCAGGCAGTACTTGGCCGACCATTCCAGCAGCGGCAGGTCGCTGCGCGGCTGGCCGTCGGCTTCGAATTTCCTGAGCACCGCCGAGGCGTAGAACATGTAAGCCAGCGCGTCGGCGAAGCGTCCGGACAGTTTTTCCTTGCGCTTGAACGAACCGCCCAGGATCATCAACACCAGGTCGGAGGTTACCGCAAACGCCGCGCTCATCTGGCTCAGGCGCCTGTAGTAGGCACCGATTCGGCCCGAATACGGCGCCGGGGCCAGGTGACTGCCGCTGAGGCCGTAAACAAACGCGCGGCAAAAATTGGTCAGGAAATACTCGGCGTGCCCGCACAGCGCCTCGTCGAATTCACGTTCGGCGGCAGGCAGGTCCTCGCGCGTCGCCGCTTCCATTTCGCGCACCAGGTACGGATGGCAGCGGATCGCGCCCTGGCCGAAGATTATCATGCTGCGGGTCAGAATATTCGCGCCCTCGACGGTAATCGCGACCGGGATCGACTGGTAGGCGCGGCCGAGGTAATTCGACGGCCCCATGCAGATACCGCGGCCGCCGTGCACGTCCATCGCGTCGTTGACGACCTGGCGCATCTGCTCGGTATTGAAGCACTTGAGAATCGCGGTAACGATGGAAGGTTTTTCGCCGCTGTCGAGACCGCTCAGGGTCAGCAGGCGCCCGGCTTCCATCATGTAGGCATGACCGCCGATGCGCGCCAGCGCTTCCTCGACGCCCTCGAACTTTCCGATCGACGTATTGAACTGCTTGCGCACATGGGCGTAGGCGCCGGTGGTGCGCGCCGAAGCCTTGCCCGCGGCGACGCCCATCGACGGCAGCGAAATGCCGCGGCCCACCGACAGGGATTCGACCAGCATGCGCCAGCCCTTGCCGATGTTTTCCTGGCCGCCGATGATGTAATCCAGCGGGATGAAAACGTCTTTGCCGCGGTTCGGTCCGTTTTGAAACGCCGCGTTGAGCGGAAAATGCCGCCGCCCGATTTCGACGCCCGGGGTGTTCACCGGGATCAGTGCACAGGTGATACCGAGTTCCGCCTCACCGCCGAGCAGGCCGTCCGGATCGAAGGCCTTGAACGCAAGCCCGAGCACGGTCGCAACCGGGCCCAGCGTAATATAGCGCTTTTCCCAGTTGAGCCTCAGGCCGAGCACCTCCCTGCCCTCGTGCTCGCCCATGCAGACGACGCCTCGATCCGGGATCGCGCCGGCGTCGGAGCCGGCGTGCGGACCGGTGAGCGCGAAACAGGGGATTTCGCGGCCGTCCGCCAGGCGCGGCAGGTAATAATCCTTTTGCGCCTCGGTGCCGTAATGCAGTAACAGCTCGGCCGGCCCGAGCGAATTCGGCACCATGACCGTTACTCCGGCCGAGATGCTGCGCGAAGCGATCTTGGTGACCACGCTGGAGTGGCCGAAATTGGAAAATTCGAGTCCGCCGTATCGTTTCGGAATGATCATGCCGAAAAAGCGGTGCTGCCTCAGGAATTGCCAGACCTCGGGCGGTAAATCCATGCGCCGGTGGGTAATGTCCCAGTCGTCGAGCATGGTGCACAGCTCTTCCACCGGGCCGTCGACGAAGGCCTGTTCCTCGGCGCTGAGTTCCGGCATCGGGTAGCCGTGCAGCTTGCTCCATTCCGGGTTGCCGCGGAACAGCTCGGCTTCCCACCAGACGTTACCGGCCTCGATTGCCTCGCGCTCGGTGTCGGACATCGGCGGCAAAATCTTGCGCACGCGCCCGAGCAGCGGATTCGACAGCCACTGCCGGCGCAGCTGGGTTACCCCGAACAGCAGCGACGCCAGCGCGTAAACGCTCCAGACCAGAATTCCCCACAGCAGGCTGAATCCGCCGCCGAGGGTAAATACGACAAGGAAAAGGCCGCTTATCACGGCCAGTCTGCGCAACGGCATCAGGCGTCGGGCGACCGCGTACGCCAGAGCCAGGAATGCGCCCAACAGGATCAGGATATTCATCGAGGCAAATCGGGTCTTATCGGGTCAAAAGACAATCGCTAACATTAGCGTATATTGACCCTGGCGGCAATATAAAGTTTCAAATTGAAACTATTTTTTGCACCCTCGATTATTCCGCATCGGACTCGAGCTGCCGGCGCAGGTCCCGCGACACCGGCTCGAGGCCGAGCTCGAGTACATCGTCGGCAAATTCGAGCAGCGGCAGCAGGTTTTGCATCAGCGGGCGCGCGTGAGCCGCGAGATCGGCGCCGCGTCCCGCGGCGATCAACTGCAGCGCGCGGTCGAGCGAATACTCGCGCTGATCGGCGCCGGCGCTGGTGCTGACGACCCGGTTACTCCCTTCCTCCTGCGCACGCTCGACGCCCTCGTCGAGCTTGCGGTAAATCGCTTCGAGTTCGATTCCGTCGCTGGCGATACAGCTGTAAACCGCGCCGCTGAGCGAAACCGAAATTTGGTTGCCGCCGGCGCTGATACTGGCCCTGGAGAGCCTGTCGATAATCCGGTTGAGCGCGGCGGTGGCGCCGATACCATTGGTCGCCGGGTACAGCACGTGGAATTCAGCACTGCCGAGATAACACAGCGTGTCTTCCCGGCGCAGGGTTTGCTGCATGAACTTGGCCACCGCCTTGAGCGTGCTGTAGGCGGCCGCCTTGTCGAACTCGTCGATAATCGCCCTGATATTGTCGACGCGGAGTTTGCACAGGCTCAGATGGCTGCGGTGCCGCTGCGAAAAGGACAATTCCTGCCGCGCGCGCGAATCGAAAAAGTTCTGCTGCGACAATTGCTGCAGGACGTCGACCGCTGCCACCGGTTGCTGAAATTCCTGTCCCGAACCGGCCTGGTGCTGCAGGTACAGGTTGGCATGCAGCCGCGCGCGCACGTCAAGCTCCGAGCTGCTGAACGGCATATTGATAAAATCGGTGGCGCCCATCTGAAACGCCAGCTCACGCGACGAATCGGAATCGGCCTCGCCGACCATCAACAGCACCGGAGTGGCCGCCAGCCAGCTGTCGCTGGCGCTGCGAATCCGCTCGAGCAGCCCGAACTGGTCGATGACCAGCTCGAGTTCGCAGATGACGAGCGAGATTTCGCTGAATTCGAGCAGCGTATCCCAGGCCGATTCAGCATCCTCGGCGGTCATGACCTTGAAATAATCGTGCAAATGCTTGCCGACCAGGCGCGCGGTGCTGGTCGAACGCGTCACCAGCAGCAGGGTATTTTTCTGGTTATCCTTGGGCATAAAGCTATCAAATACTTGTTTTTAATAGACTATAGTTCAATTAAATTTCGGTTTTCGATTATCGGCCGGACTCGCGGGTAAACGGACAAATGCCGCCAACCGGCAAAAATGTTGTCGCGCGATCACCCAAAAAGCTTAATTTTTCCGGACGAATGCCGAGAAACTGAAGACCGAAGCGCCATCGGCAGCAAAACCGGTGCGCGCGCTCTTGTTATACGGACTCCAACAGCCAACGATGCCCGAAACAGCAAAGATTCTGATCGTCGACGATACCAAGGCCAACCTGGTTGCGCTGCGGGTATTGCTGAAACAGGTCGAAGCGGACATCATCAGCGCCGCTTCGGGCGCCGAAGCGCTCGAGGCCGCGCAGCAGGACACCGATCACCTCGCGTTGATTCTGCTCGACGTGCAAATGCCCGAAATGGATGGCTTCGAAGTCGCGCGCCTGCTGCAAAAGAACGAAAAAACACGTTCGATTCCGATCATCTTCATCACCGCGAACCAGGACGACGCGCATATCGAAGAGGCTTATCTGGCCGGCGCGGTCGACTATATTCAGAAACCGATTCGAAAAACCGCGCTGATCTCCAAGGTTCGGGTGTTTCTCGACCTTTGGTCGCTGCGTTTCGGGCTCGAGCAGGAAGTCGAACAGCGGCGCGCGGCCGAACACCGGGTCGAACACCTCGCCACGCATGACCCGCTGACCAACCTGCCTAACCGGCGCGGTCTCTACGAAGAGCTGAACGAACTGATCTACCGCTCCAGGCGTTACCGCTACTCCAGCGCGGTCATCTACGTCGACCTCGACGGCTTCAAAAACGTCAACGATCATTTCGGCCACGAGGCCGGCGACCGCCTGCTGACCCGGGTGTCGGCCAACTTCAAGAACATCGTGCGCCAGACCGATACGGTGGCGCGGATCGGCGGTGACGAGTTCATCGTGCTGATCACCGACATCAACAGCGATAACTCGCTGATTACCAAGATTGAAAGCCTGCTGTACGAGGCTTCGCGCCCGATCAAGTTCAAGGGCCACAATATTTCGGTGGGGGCAAGTATCGGCATTGCCCTCTACCCCGATCACGGCGAGAACGCCGAAACCCTGTTGCACCATGCCGACCAGGCGATGTACCAGGCCAAAAACCACGGTAAGAACACCTTTCGTTTTTTTACCGAGGACATCAACGAACGCGCGCATCGCCAGCGCGAGTTACAGGACAACCTGCGCAAGGCGCTGCCCGCCGACGAGTTCAGCGTCTTTTATCAGCCGATCGTCGATGCCGGCAGCGGCCAGGTGGTTTCGGCCGAAGCGCTGCTGCGCTGGCACAGCGAGAAACTCGGCCAGGTGTTCCCGGACGAGTTCATTCCCGCCGCCGAAAGCGCCGGGCTGATCCCGGAGCTGGGCTGCTGGGTGCTGGAAAGAGCGGTCGCAACCGGCGCCGACTGGTACCGTCGTTTCGGCATCGGTTTGCGCATCGCGGTCAACGCCTCGACGATCCAGTTCCGCAATAACATGCTGTACGATTCGATTCGGCGGCAAATCGATACCCTGCAATGGGATCCGGATTTGCTCGAGGTGGAAATCACCGAGGGCCTGCTGCTCGACGACTCGCCCGAGGTGAATACCTATATCAACGAAATCAGCAACTGCGGCGTACGCCTGTCGGTGGATGACTTCGGCACCGGGTTCTCCGCGTTGAGCTACCTGAAAAATTATCCGGTGAGCACGGTCAAGATCGACCGCAGTTTCGTCATGGACTTACCCGGCGACAAGGAAAACGAAGTACTGGTGCAGGCGATCATCGCGATGGCGCACGGCCTGCGTCTGGAAGTCATTGCCGAGGGTGTGGAAACCATCGAGCAGTGGGATTACCTGCGCAACCTCGGTTGCGACTTTGCCCAGGGCTACTACTTCGGCAAGCCCATGCCGCAGGAAGAATTCGAAGAATACCTCGCGGCCCAGCTGGAAAAGCCGAAGCGCGCGCAATCCTGAGCCCGCTCAGGCGTTGCTGGCGGCCGCCAGCGAACGGCGGGAAAGAAAAAACTCGGCAAACCAGTTGGCCAGCATCGCCGTGTCGGCACGGGCGCCGGCGCGCATTTCACCGAGCGCGGCATCGGCCAGCGGCTGCGGCACGACGCTGCCGCCGTAAGCCTCGAGCAGCGCGGTTTCGTAATCCTCGCCGAATTCGGGATGACCCTGCACGCTGATGATCGACTTGCCATAGGTCAACCCGGCGAAGGGACAGAACTCCGAGCTCAGAAACACCTCGGCCTGCTCGGGAAGGGTCACGACCTGGTCCTGGTGGAAAGCGTAGATGCAGGTTCGCGGCGGATGGTCCGGCATCCAGGAGTGCTGCCGCGCGACCTCGTAACAGTGCACGCCGACGCCCCAGCCCCGGTCCGACTTGACCACTTCGCCGCCCAGCGCATCGGCGATGATCTGATGCCCGAAACAAACCCCGATCAGCGGCACCTCGGCGGCGGCGAGTTCGCGAATAAACTGTTTCATCGGCGCCATCCAGTCGAGGTCGTCGTAAACACCGTGGCGCGACCCGGTAATCAGCCAGCCGTCGCAATCGTGAATCGAGGCCGGGACTTCTCCGCGCACGGAGCTGATACTCGCAAACTCGAAATCGCGATGCGCCAGCGACAGGAAATCCTGGAACATAACCGGGTAAGGATTAAACCGGGTGGCCATTTGCGGGCGCAACAAGCCGGCTTCGAGAATGCCGATTTTCATAACTGGGTACTCGTTTAAACCTGGTCGAATATACCATCGGCGCCAGCGGGCCGACAGGCAGGCCTCAGGTGAATCGATTTAATGTGATCATATTTTATCGGGTAAACCGAAGCGTCGGCAATAGCGCTATTGGAGCCGAATTTGCTTTTGTGATTAAATAATTCGAACCTCGCGCGCGGAAAAATAAATGAAATCCGAAGCTTCGACAGCGCTTAAGCTGTTGATGATAAAAAAAACCGACGACCTCAAAACCCATCAATGGGTGTACCAGTTGCTGCGAAACAACCTGATGTGCGGGCGCATCGAACCGGGCAAGTCGCTCACCATTCGCGGCCTCGCCGAAATTCTGAAAGTGAGCCCGATGCCGGTGCGCGAAGCCCTGCACCGGCTCGCCTGCGAAGGCGCGGTGGAGGTCAAGAACAACCGGCGCGTCATCGTGCCGCTGATGACCGCGGAAAAGTTCAGCGAGCTTTGCGACCTGCGCATTCTGCTCGAAACCCACGCCGCCGAGGGCGCATTACCCTTTATAAATGAAAGAGATATCGAAACCCTGGAAGAACTCGACGCAAAAATCGACGACGCCGTGGAGCGCAACGATACCGACTTCATCAGCCTGCATAACCAGGCCTTTCATCGATACCTGTACAGCGCTAATCCATTCCAGATCTCGGTGCCGCTGATCGAAAGCCTGTGGCTGCAGCTCGGGCCCTTTTCGCGCATCGCGATCAACAAGCTGGAAAAGGTTTACCTCGTCGACCGTCATGCCGAGGCGATCGAAGCGCTGCGGGCGAAAAACGGTTTCGGCCTGCGGCGCGCGATCGAGGCGGACATACGCGACGGTATCGCCTCGATCAAGACCGTCGAGGGAATCCATGATTATTTCAAGGGTGTCGCTTGAATCCGGCTGCAGCGGCGGCGTTACGTGATCACGAAATTGCCGGCGGCGCCGCCCGGCGGGACACGGCAAAATCGATTCTTGCCGATTTTGCGTGATCACAAAAAAGCGAAAATCGGCCGCGAGAAAAAATGTATGAAAGACAGCGAAAGTAAAAAACTCGCCGGCGAGATCAGACGTTTCGTCAAGGCCAATCCCGACCTCAGGCAGGTCGAAGTGCTGGCCACGGATATCAGCGGCCACTTTTTCGGCAAGCGTTACCCGATCGGCAAGCTGGCGGATTTCGCCGAGGTAGGCCTGGCGATGCCGGCGAGCATGTTCGTCCTGAGCGCGCTCGGCGAACCGCTCGAGGGCATTCGATACGGGATCGACGACGGCGACCCGGACGCTCACTTTTATCTCGTTCCCGGCAGCCTCTGCCTGAACGACTGGGGTAACAAGCCGCGCGCCCAGGTTCTTGCAACCACCTGCCGCGACCGGCAGCCCGCCTATTTCGAACCGCGGTACGTTTTGCAACGGGTGCTCGACGCCTACGCCCGCCGCAGGTGGCGGCCGATGGTCGCCTTCGAGCTCGAGTTCTACCTGTTCGACGGCAAGCGCGACCGCAACGGCCTGATCCGTGTCGTGCGCAATCCGAAGACCGGGCGCAAGGACACCGCGACGGTCTTGTCGAGCGCGCGCGTCGGCGATTTCGAAAACGTCATCGACGATATCCTGCACGCCTGCCAGCTGCAGAATATCGACACCGGCGCGATTTCATCCGAGCTCGGGCCCGGCCAGTTCGAAATCAACTTCAACCATCACGCCGACGTGCTGCGCGCGGCCGACGAAACCAGCCTGTTCAAGCGCAGCGTCATCGAGGTTGCGAAGAAACACGGCATGACCGCGAGCTTCATTGCCAAGCCGCTGCTCGAGCAGGCCGGCAACGGCCTGCACATGCACGTCAGCGTGGTCGATGCCAAAGGCAAGAATATCTTCGCCGCGCGCAACAGGGCGCACCCGCGGCTGCATCACGCGATCGGCGGATTACTGCAGACCATGCCCGCAGCGATGTCGTTCTGGGCGCCCAACGTCAATTCCTACCGCCGCTACCGCGGCGGCACCAGCTGCGCGCCGGTGAGCCTGACCTGGGGCAACGAAAACAGCACAGTCGCGTTTCGCATACCGCTCGCCAAGGGCGGCGCCTGGCGGGTCGAAAATCGCGTGCCCGGCGCCGACGCCAACCCCTACCTCGCGAGAGCGGTGACGCTCGCGGGTATGCTGCACGGCATCGAGCAAAAGATCGAGCCGGGCGAACCCACCG
>JAAUYF010104698.1_pt1 | contig 11049 bp, 12 predicted proteins | sample 7278051 | NCBI WGS metagenome assembly JAAUYF01 (sample SAMN14350202, study PRJNA611818) | marine sediment metagenome | isolation source: surface marine sediment (0.6m) | place: French Polynesia: Moorea | collected 2018-08 | reverse complement strand
AGGAATTACCAGTGTGAAGGAGTTCTCGATCCTCTCCGTCTTGGAATCGACTACTTCAAAGAGGACGCTTTTCGATAAAAAGTTGTCAGCCATGCTTTACTCCACATCCACCTTTGTCTGGCCGGGATTGGTAACAGAGACCGACCCGCCGACAGAGCACGCCAGCGTATCCCCAGATTTGAGAAGGGCCGTCCCTTCACATTTTCCCTTGGTAGATCCAGGGGACCAGTTTGACGGGAATACGGCGGCACATGGACCGCTCAGAATAGAGCACGTCCCGGCAATGGATACGGTTGCTGGCCATGCCGTATCCGACACGACTCCTGTCTTCTGAGACCCGGCACTACACTTTCTGGTCGGGAGTACGACCAGCGTCCCGGTCGCCCCTTTATCACAAAGGAGAGTTGCCCCATTGACGACGACTTTCTCCTTGGCCATTACTGCAGAACCTCCAGATTCCCGTTGATGGAGACCTTCGTGGCGTCCATCGTGATAGTATTCCCATTCGCGTCAGTGATCGTTGTTCCAGCCGACGCCAGCTCAATGACATTTCCATCCGGGTCAGAGAGCTTCAACGTTCCACCAGTCTCATCGATCTGAATATACCGACCGCTGGGCGTCTCTATCGTCAGTGTACCATCTTCTTTGACTTCAAACGACGTGCCGCTTTTGAATATCCTCCGGTAGACTTTCCGGTCCACATCCTCCAAGAGCTTGAGAGTGAATGCCTTACTTCCACTGTTTGCCGGGGTCTGGTTGCTCTGATACTTGGGGTTGGTGTACGGGAATATGGCACCCAAGGCCACAGGAGTGCCTTCACTGCCCCCCACGAAGGCAACAAGGAGGAATGTACCTACCGATGGCACCTCCATCTCACCCCAGACTTCTTCGCTCTCCAGCCCAGCACGGGCCATCAGCGGGACATTTTTGATATCCACAGCGTTACTGGTGAAGATGTCCACCGTCATTCGATCCGGGTGTACCGATGTCACCTCGCAAATCGTCATAAACGTCTGGTCCATGTTGGCGTAGACGCCGATCTTTTCCACCGACGCCTGAGTAGCGTTGGTGAACATCTTGAATCGTCTACCGGGGAAGGTCTTACGGTTCATTGTACTGCTCATTCATCGCAAAGAGGCCGCGTCTGAATATCTTGTCCTTCAGCTCAATCGGCTTCGCGTCCCCGTACCCGCGGGTGACGGTCAGGGTGGAATAAAGGGGGCCACCGTAGGTCCACTGGTGGGCTATTCCTTCCACATAGAAGTAGGAACCCTCCAGCCCTTCAAACTCTATCTTGTCCCCTATCCTGGGGTCGAAGTCAGGATTGCTGGGCACATGGATGTCGAATGTGCCAGAAAGGAAGACATCATTCAACTGGTTCCAGTTCTTCAGAGTCTTGGAAGCATCCTGAGCTACAGTGATAATACTTCTCGCTTCATCGTCAGCCTTGGTTTCGTCCTCCGCAAAAAATCTAGAAAAATACTGCGTTTTGACCATGGGCCGGTAGAGATACTTGTCGAATGCTTCTTCATCCAGAGCTTCCGCTCCCACTGAGACAAGCTGGATCTCAGAGAAATTGAGTCCTCCCGGCTGAACCATATAGAAGGTGTATGCCTCATCCATGGATTTGTTCAGGGTAAACTTGCGGAGATATCCTAACGGTATCTTACGGGCGGGTAGTTCGTCCCACTGGGCCTTCTCTTCCCCGTCAATCACCGTCCCATTGAATGGGGTGGACCGGACGACGAGATACGTCTTTTCATTGGATTCTGAGGTAGGAAGATCCACCTCTGCAGGACGACCCGAAAGTCCATTTGATTGTTCAATGAAAACTTTTCTAGGGCCATTATCGAACCAGATTTCATTGAAAGGCGGCTCGGCAACCTTCTGCATAACGGACCACAGGGACATCTGCTGTTGCTCGGCTTGGAACAGCCTCAGCTCCCGCGGGAACCCAGGGATACGTTTTCCCGCAAGTCCAGCCTCGTAGTCAACGAATCGGTTGACGTATTGCGCGTACTCAGAGGCCCCCAGAGCTTCCAGATAGGAGAACCATTCAGCCACCACCGTCTTCACCAGATCAGCGAAGGTCTTGGTATTGTCCCGAACCACGTCAGCAAGAGCCCCAGCAAACGCCTTCATCTTGGCACCAATGTCACCTCGCTGGAGTCGGATAAAGAGATTGAGCCCTATCTGACCATCGATGAATAGGTTCCCGAACGACAGGGCGTTGATCCGCACCGTCCTGTCTGGTTTACCGGCGCTTTCTTCAATAGATCCTACGGCTTGGATGCTCTTAATGAATCCTTGGAACTTCAGAGTCCCGAACTCAAATATCTGCATCACATCCATCGGAGAGAGATAATCTAGAAGATGGGTGCGCCCTACCTGCGGGACACTCACCACCATTGCTCCAGCGTTGGCGGTTTTGATGGTCTTCTGAAACTGCATGGAAACGATGAACTTGGAGATATCCAGACGATCCCGCTCTCTGGCGGCTGTCCAATCCCACCGGAGGAGACGAACTTCGACACGGGGAGTACGGATGATAGTTTTGTTGCGGTCCTCGCCGTAGCCGATTTTTTCAGGCATTACTCTGTGGCTCCTTCATCAGTCACCGTATCACCCTCAAAGTACCGTTCCATGGCAATGAGGAGATCCACTATCGTTACCAGATTCTTCAGGTTGTCGTTGTTCTCCCGATCTACATCGGTGATGATCTCACCGAATCGAGTAATGTTATTCCCGCTCAGAATGGCCTCTTGGATGTTGGGATCGGAGAGCTGTTCCATCAGGAGACCGAACGCGGGCGCGTATTCCTCCATCATTGCCCGTTCAGCGTCACTCATCGGGCCACCACTCTGGAAACGCTGGTATAGGGCCAAGTTCGCCAAGAGGTCTCTACCGACCGTGGTAGGGCCTGTACGAGATTCTACGCCTTGCACCATGGCCCCGAACACCTGAAGCTCAGGAGGCAGAGCCGATATCAGTTCCGCATCACCCGATAGGCCCAACAGATCAGCATAAGCACCACCGCGCCTTTCTCGGCCTGTCATCCCACCATAGATCCCAGCCAAACCAGCTCGTTCTCTCACGTCTACAGGGGTCAAGCCCCCCTCTCCGGTCAGGAATCCGAAGAGGTTATTCAATACCTTATTCGCTCCACGCTGGATACGTTCACCCCACTGCCGCTGAGTCCGTTGCATGGTTTCAACGATCTCACTGTCCACAGCTCCCGCACCGCCTTCAAACCCGGTACGGGTCGGAGCGATCTGGTTTTCCATGGTCTGGATGAACGGATCAAGAGCTTGCCAGTCCAGACCGTACTCCTGTTGGATGAGTATTTCTAGTAATTCTCTACTGCCACCAGCCATGGCTTTCAGGTTCTTGTATCTTTGGGTGTCGGCTCCAGGTCTACTCATTCTCCGTATTGTCTGCCCATAAGTGTCTCCAGCCTGTCGGAACATCATGAACTGGAAAGCATCCTGGGGCCGTGCCATATTCTGACTGGCGGCAATGGACTGCTGAACTTGATTGAAGGTCTGTACAGCCCCCTCAATAGACATACCACCGACAACACCAAGCCCAGATAGGAGTCTAGTAAATGAGTCATACTCAACGTCCCTACCTATGGCGCCTCGACGCATACCACGACTCATAGCGCCTTCGATAGCAGTGGAAATAGCACCCAAGAACTTGTTGAGTCCAGCCGTCCCGAATCCAGCCTCACCACGATACAGGTCCAAGTTGAGCTGGTCAGCGTTAAACGTCCCCAGCCCAGCCTTCTGTCTGGCGGCTTGGAAGGTACCCAAAGTGGTTGGATCGATACCACGGGCCAGCATCTCGTTACCGGCCATGAGCCCCACTTCAAGGAAGTTGGTCGGAGCCATGGCGCCCGCGGCTTTCATGCTCTGCAGATAAGGAAGGATGAACTCTTCAGGGACGGCGTTGTTCCTCATCTCATTGAGGAAGTTCCGCATATCACCCCACTGGGTCTGGCCAAGGGATTGCATCAGACCGTGGCCGATCTGCACCATCCGGTCTTCTTCCTTCTTCGCCAGAGCTTGGGTACCGGCTCCAAGAGCCAGTGCAACAGCCGCCACGATCCCTGCAGGACCGGCCTTGCCTAACATCCCGACGCCACGCATGGCGCCACCCATGGGATCACCAGCCATCATCTGGGTCGCCGCACCGCCGAACTGCTGGATTCCGTAGGCCGCACCTACGCTGGGAGCCCCGCCTCCCCACGGTCCCACCTGTCCACCAACTTGGCCATGGCGAGACAGCCGATCATTCAGCCGGTTCCGGTATTCTTCATTCGCCACCCGCCGACTACCCATATCGGTACCGGCGGATGTCTGAGTTGCTTTCTGGAATGCGTCAAAGGACGGGCCGCGGCCTCCAGTGCCGCCGCTGATCCGCTCGGATTCGTCCCCAGCCTCTTTGTAGGCTCTCTTGATCTTCCCTACTTCTCGGGCTACTTGGTCACCACCCTGAGCTTGGAAGACAATCCTACTCATCAGATCAGCCATTTAGACCCGCCTTTCCAAGTTGGTCTTGGATTCGTTTGAGCTGTTCAGGAGTGTAACCAATGTTCCGGAGGTTCCTCTTCTCATTGTCGGAGAAAGAGTGTGTGTTACTGTTCCGGTAAGCCTTATGCATATCGTCATGTTTCGGTTGCTCCACAAAGCCCAGGAACAGCAAGTATTTCTGTCGGTCACTCAGTCGCTTGTACCGTTCCTCCGTGGGTAACACTCGGTAGTGCTCACAAATCCACAGATCAAGTGCCGCCTCCCTTACCACCTCGCGCATATCCGTCTTCGCGCAACTTCTGTTGTATTCCGTCGCGAAAGGATAAGTACCCTGCGTAAAGGGTGGCGGTCAGCTCTTCATCCATGCAAGTCCACGCGGAGACAAACCACGCAGGGCTCTTGTCTGAAACAATCAAGTTGTCAACATAGGTACAAACTGTGACCAGAGTGATCTGTTCTACAGAATAAGCCCCTCGATCCATACCTCCCAGACGGCGAGCAACTTCCAACTCAATGGCGGCTCTCTGTGAGGGCGTGGGGTATCGAAGGGTGAAAACCTCACCTTTGTACTCGACGGGAATCATCAGATCATCTTCGGTGAGGATCTGTTTTCCAATCTGATAGGTCTTGTTCTCCTGGGCCATCTCTTCTCTCCTTGGGTAATTCTAGAAAAACTGAGGGGAGGTTTTACCCGCCCCCCAGACTTTTCAGATCGTTCGTTCGATGGACATGAATCTCAGGTTAGCCGTCACGTAGCTGTTGGGGCTGATCTGGGTGCCGTTAGACGCCAGCATGACTTTCCTGAATTGGTTCACAATATCTCCGGTTGCCGTGTTGACGAACTGCAACAGATCAAACTCTCCCGGTTTCCCGTCATTGGACTGAACGTCGGATCTGGTGACAAGCAAATCATTCAGTGCCACCACACCGCCATCCGGCCATGGACCGAAACCCGGCCTCTCAGGGACGAAGGTTCCAAGGGTAATCGTACACGAATACCCCTGCGAATCATAGTCCACCGGGCCGTGGTAATTCAATACGTTGGCAGGATTTACTCCCCAGTCCTCGTCATAGGATGCCTGTGTCGCAAGCCCAACGGGGTCACCGTCGATGAGGACTTGTATCCAGGCTCCTCCTGCAATCAGTTTCTCAGCCATGGTTCATTCCCCCCTTATGCCGTGGTGACCACAGTATGGAAATGGTTGGTGATGAAGATGAAGTTGACCGGAGCTGTCAGGTAGGCGTCATAATCGACGGTCACCGTATCTCCCGCGATGCTTATCTGCACATTCCACCATGCCCGTCCATCGGCGTCTCGGGTGAAGACTCCAAGGTCCACGTACTGTTCCAGTTTGGCTTCCACCGCACCACGCAGTACGCCACCATAGAGGCTATTCCCCGGTTTCCCGATGAACCTCTCTTCCAGATAGGCCCGCAGGTCACGACTCACGAACCCAACTTCCTTCATCATGGAGAACTCATTGAGGATCAGGTCGTCAGCCTGATAGGAGTTCACCTGCCGTACCAGATGCGGCACTTCGGCGGCATTGTAGTTGGCAGGAGCGGTTCCCTTCTCGATGAGCTGTTCCACTTCAGAGAGCGTCAGCTTGTCTTCAAGAGCGATGACGTTGAGCGTCTTGAAGGTCAGCGGCGCGTTGATCGCCTGAGCCCCACACATACCGGCCAGAAGACAGGCGGTGTAAGCCGCAGGGTAGTTCTGGATGTCTCCGTTCACGTCCCGCTGGGTGAAGCCGTTGAAGGCATACAGGCCCCACTGGGAGTTGAGCACACCAGCCGCCGCAGTAGCCGTAGCAACCGTATCACCCCATGCACCACCGACAAGGAACTGTCGTTCCTTCTTTCCGGTGACGGAACTCATGGTCTCACAATGCGTTTTGATCGACGCATGGACCGAAGAGTCGCTGTCCGGAGTGGAAATGAACTGGACTTCCTCAGCCTCCAGCATGGTCAGGGCATTGGTCCATTCCGTAGCAGTGTAGGAACCAGCCGTTCCCCCGGTCATGTAGATCGTGGTGAAGTTGTCGGGAATGGCGATGTCGTTGGCCGCATTGACCGCACTTGCCGAGACATAGTTGGAGTCTCGGTTGATCCGGTTGATGATGGCGTACATGGTACTCTGACAGGTGTACCCGCCCGTGAGGGACTGGGCAGTCACGCCGTCCAGTTCCTTGGTGCTGGCGTTTTCCTGCCCCGGAGTCACCGACGCCGTATAACCGGCCTGTTGGTTGATGTACGCCGCCAGATCACCGATGGTCTCATAGGTGTCAAAGTCGATGGTGATCGGCCCGACACTGAGCGTCATCTGCTGAGTGGTAGCATTGTTCGCAATGGTGACTGTTGCGGTCGCGTGAGTGATCGTGATGGAGTTCTGAATGATGTCATCGATCACTTCCGTATCGGTCTTGAACCCGATGGTCACCTTCTTACCAGAGGTGGTGCCAGCCGCCAGAGCGAGAGTGATCTGGTTCTGATCAAGCCCGTAATCCAGCGAATCCACCTTCACCATGTCGTTGGCACCGTTGTCCATGGTGTAAGTGGACTGGGTTGCCGCATTGACTCGTACTGCGTAGAGCCTCTGCGGGTTGAGATCATTTCCAGGATTGAATGCCAGCCTGACAGCCTCCATCAGCGGCCCACTCTTCAGGCCATTCACCGCGTCAGCGATGGAGTTGAACTGAAGGAGGGTGTTCGGCTTCCCACCCGTAGACTGGCCCATGATCACGACGTTGTTGGCCGTGACGAGGCTTCCAATCCCCTTCACACTGTCAAATCTGGAGTACGCACCCGGAGCCAAGTGAGTGCTTATCTTGCCAGCACTCTGAAAGGTTCGCCTTCCAATAGCCATGCGTTACCTCCTACGAGAAATCCAGATCGGATTCCCACTCTGTTCTGGTTTTCATTATACCGTGATACTTTGCTCCAACGTAAGCACGGGTATAAATACTCACCTCCGGGTGGTATCCGTCTATGAACTGATCGAACGATATCTGGGGCTCTTTGGCCACAGACCTCTTCTTGGCCTTCGGCTTGGGGTCTGCCTTGGGCGCCTCGGGGATGGTTTCTTCATCCATCATCGTACCCCTTCTTCGACGCTGTAGTTCGGATCAAGGTTAATCGTCTCGATGGTACCCTGGGCCAGATCGATGATCATCGATCCGGTCTCAATAGTTAGCGCGACGGTCAGATTCGCTCCGTAAAGGAGGTGCCCAAACTCAACGTTGATGTCCCCTGACCGACGGCCAGCAATGGGATTTATTACATCCAGCCCCTCGTTGTGAAGGGCTACGACGTTTCCTTCAATGAACTTCTTGCAGAAGTCGTAGATGAGCGACGTGAGATCCTTGTTGTCACTCCAGATGTTCATGTCTACGCTGTGCTGGTAACGATTGCTGTACTTCACCGCGGTGATCTTGGTTGTACCGTCAGCGACAGCCGCTTCCAGCCGCGTCCTGTTTTCATCGGAAATGATGAGCCGACCGGCATCGACTTGAGACAGGATCGAGTAGACCATATCATCGGTCAGCACGTAGTCCGTTTTCCTCATGGTCAGCTCAGGCGCCGTCTCTGAATCGGAAGAATCCGTGATCGTGATGGACGGGAACACACTCAGGTCCAGCTTGGTACCGTGCCACGACTGGAACAGAAGGAGGGCGAACGGGTGAACGGCACTGATCCGGACGTTCTTGAAGTTCGGATAAATGCTAGAAAAACCGATCTCCTGCAGGTATTTCTGGAGCATCCGCGGAATGACGATCTCCGGGTTGGTGTATTCAACAATGCGGATCAGCTCTGTACCGGGGGGTCTGAGGATTGTGGCTCCACTGCTCTTTCCAAGTGTAGGCATTACTTACTCCCCGCCGCCAAGTCTTCGTTCATGGCATTCTTCAGGATCTCATCTGTTTCTGCCTTCAGAGCGTTGATGACGGCTTCTCTGATCGGGTTCGGCTCCCTGGGTGGGACGATCCACGACGCCGGGTCCGAGTTGATGGACACCACCCGGAACGTCATGTACTTGGATGACTTCGCCGTTGCCGTGTCAGCGGCCATTCTGACCATCCCAGCGGACTTTCCTGACTTCCATGTATAGTCACCACGGGTTGTCTGTTTGGTCTTTTTCGGCCCGCCAGCACTCTCAGGGATGCGATATCCCCACTGATAGTTGCGGGCCATGTCCACCTTACCACTCACACGCTGGACGGTTCCCGGTCCCTCACCCGTAACTCTAGAAGTACCGGGCTTGGTTGCCTTCCCAGCATTGTACGCCTTGTCCGCTTTGTCGGTCTCCCGCTTGATCAGGTTGTGGACGTTGATCGGCATCGGGTTGTTCGACGGGAGCGTACCCGGAACCCCCTGTCGGAAGTGGACGATGTTGTACGGACCCTTGGAACCCATGCGTGCCTTGGGACCGGACAGGAGCCCCGGCTTCAGGTCGATCTCACCATGGCCTTTCTCGATCCAATCCGTCCACGGACCCTTGGACTGAACGAACTTGATGTGGTCGTCCGATATATCCACATTCAAACTGGTTGTGTAGGAGGGGTCGCCCCCGCGTGACCAGACAGCAAACGGCATTCCCGGCAACTGCTCGCCCATGGTTGCCTTCCTCCACTGTCGGAGGTGATTGTGGGCGATGATGTTCAGAGCGGCTTTGGTGTTCGGGAACATGATACCGAAGTTTTCCCCACCAACAGCACCAATCACTTTGGCGAACTGGGGAGAGAAATCGGTTACCGTTACGTTCAGGTCAGCCATCAGTATTGGATCTCCCTGCTGATCTTGTCGAACATCATGACGTTGGTCCGGTTCACGAAGCTCTTGTTCTCGCTACTCCTCGCCGTATCGTAGGTCGTCAGCGCCGTGAAGGTCGGGTGGTACAGGAAGTGAACGGTGTACTTCTGGGTGGGCTTGGCTGTCAGCCACCTCAACTCGTTCCGTCCATGGAGCACCACGTTGGTTCCTATCACATACTCGGTCCCATCCTGGCCAATCAGGTTGGTCAGCGACGACAGATCGTAGTAGTCACCCACCTCGTCATTACCCGCAGTGTTCGTCGGATCAATGACAGCAAAAGCTGGAATGACTGCAGACAGCGAAGTGATGAGATCCTTCGGCGACACCTGAGCCCAGTAGGGCGTAACTAAAGTTGCGTCCGCTTGGTCGATAACATAGGCTGAATCGTACCTTCGTCGGGCACTGATAGAATGAAGCATGAAGTCAAACGGCTGTACATACGTGTAGTCAACTTCCAGTACATCTCCACTCTGCCAGCTCTGCAGACTTTCTAGATAAATGAACTCCTTGCGGTACTCCGAGACCACCAAATCCTCTGAACGTGTTGTATTGCGAACCCTTGTTACGGCATCGATGGAGCCCTCGTAGCTTTTACCGCGGTCTTGGAATCTTGCCGCGGTTACGCGAAGCACCGCATTTGTGGAGTCGTAGACCTCTGAGTCTTCGGATGTGACCGACACGGTAGGATCGAAGGTGTAGTTGGCCCTCACCCTCTGATAGTTCCGCGGATAGGGCGCCGCCAACTGGATATATGACCCGTCAGCGGGCTGAGAGCCCAGCGGGAGTGACACACCCTGTCGCCAGACAGAGGCGGACCCGGCAACGACCGGTGTGAACTTCGGATAGACCCGCCCGTTCCCGTCATGCGGGGTGATCTCCTGCTCAATGGTGAAGGGGCCAGGATTCTTGTAGATCCTGCCGCGGCCTTTACACAATGGGCAACTGATACTGGGCTGGCCGGTCTCAGGAGTGATACACGGGCACGTCAGAACCTTCACCCAGCGGCACCACTGCCCGTGGCGAGCAAGGGCGTCCTCGTATGCTTTGACCGTCTGGAATGTTCGGAACTGAGTTTCTGTACCCATTACACATCTCCATCCTTATGGAATCGGTGGAACCACCCAGACCATAATCTAGAAAAAGTGGGAACATCGAACATCACGTTGTTCCCGTTCCTGTCCTGATAGTTGGTGTAGTAGTTGCCGTATGGGTCGTCCACGATGATCTTTCGCAGGTCTCCAGAGTCATCCCAGAGCATCCCAGCGACCACGATGGTATGTCCGGAGTCGGTGAAGCCACCAGACACCACACACGGGTGACCAGCGCGAACCTCGTTCTCCAGATCAGAGAGATCAGCTTTTTCAATGAACTTCGTGACCACGCTCCCGACCAGCCGATTGACGATCTCACTCATTACCACATGGATGGTCTGGGGTGAAATGTCGTCCTCGGTGAACCAGGGCGTCATGGTGTCCCTCAAGTCATAACCCCACTTGGAGGTGGCCATGACGGTCAGGTAGTCATCCGCGGCCATTCCCTTGGGGTGGATCAGGGCTGGCCACGCCAGCTTGGTCCCGGCCTCGATCACCGGAATCCCCTCGTAGATCAGCGCCATGGTCATGCTGGTCGGTGTACAGGCCGACAGAGGGATGTATCTGTTGTTGGTCTGAGTGTAATACTCATTCTTGATTGAATTGTCTATTGT
>JAAUYF010131510.1_pt1 | contig 11056 bp, 8 predicted proteins | sample 7278051 | NCBI WGS metagenome assembly JAAUYF01 (sample SAMN14350202, study PRJNA611818) | marine sediment metagenome | isolation source: surface marine sediment (0.6m) | place: French Polynesia: Moorea | collected 2018-08 | reverse complement strand
GGAACAGCGCCAGCCCGCCGCCAAAACCGGTGATGAGAGGCCCATAGTCCAGCGTTATTGTGGTTGCGGAAGCCATGGATGATTACCTCGCAGCTTTCGAGCTCTTTGGTTTTTCGCGCCTGTAGCGCTTTTGCGGCATCGAGCAGCTTGGCTTTTGCTTTTGCCGCGCGACGGACGGCCTTATCCGCCTGATTTTTCAGCCTGCGCCCATCGGCCGCGAGCTTCGAGAGGGCTGTCGCGTCGTCTGCGCCCGCCGATTGCGGCTATCGTGCACGGCGCGTTTCTTCCTTGCCCTGCCGGCAGCCTTCCCGGCTTTAATGGATTCCCATACCCTTGTAAACCGAGAACTGACCCATGGCGTGTGCCTGTCTGGTCTTTTTGCACTGTCTGTTATCTTAACGCGACGGAAACGCCAGTTTCATCCATGCCCGAGGGAGTGGATAACAGCGTCAGGTGCAGCGAGGCAGGTGAGTTTCGGTTTCCTCGCCCACGCATAACGGCGGCGAGGGCAGGGTGCCGGGTTTCGGCCGCTCCCTATCTTTTGTGACTCCACGAGGGGGGAGTCGAGTCACAATCCATGCGAGCCGGTCTCGGACTGGAGGTGCAGATGACGAATTCCAATGAGAGTATCTTTGCCAGTGCCTTGACACGCGTGCGTGCGGCGGCGGAGCAGGCGCAGCTTTCCGCGCAGATCATCGATATGCTCAGCTGGCCACAGCGACAGGTCGAAGTAGCGGTGCCGATACGGATGGACACCGGCGGTATACGGGTTTTCCGTGGCTTCCGGATTCAGCACAATAATGTCCGTGGTCCCTTCAAAGGCGGGATTCGCTTTCACCCGGATTTGAATGCCGACGAAGTCAAAGCGCTGGCTTTGTGGATGACCATCAAGTGCGCGGCCGTAGACATCCCCTACGGCGGCGCCAAGGGCGGCGTTGCGGTCGACCCGCGGCTGCTGTCACGCACCGAACTGCAACGCCTCAGCCGGAGTTATATCAGGGCCCTCGCGCTTTCGATCGGACCCGAGATCGATATACCGGCACCGGACGTCAATACCAACGCGCAGATCATGGGCTGGATGTTCGATGAGTATTCCCAGTTTCGCGGATACCCTGTACCCGGAGCCTTTACCGGCAAACCGCCGGGTATAGGTGGCTTGACGGGACGCGAAGCGGCTACGGGTCGCGGTGGACTGACGATACTCGACAGGATTCGCCAGCGTCTGGACCGTGAACCAGGCGACCTGCGGGTTGCCGTGCAGGGATTCGGGAACGTCGGCTATCATTTCGCCAGGTTGGCCCACTCTGCCGGATACCGTATCGTAGGGCTGTCGGATTCACGGGGTGGAATACGTGTGGCGGGTAACGCGGTTCTGGACCCGGATGTGGTAATAGCCCGCAAGCGCGACAAAGGATTGATCGATGGCCTGTATTGCAAGGGGTCCGTGTGCGATGTGAACAGCTATCATGCGATTTCCAACGCAGAGCTCCTGACGACCGAATGTGATGTGCTGGTACCGGCTGCCATGGAGAACCAGATTACCGTCGATAATGCAGAGCAGATCCGGGCGCAGGTGGTTTTGGAGCTGGCCAATGGGCCGGTAACCCCGGCGGCGGACAGAATTCTGCAGCGGCGCGGCATCACGGTAGTGCCCGATGTCTTGGCCAATGCCGGGGGCGTTACGGGATCCTATTTCGAATGGCTCCAGAATATTCAATGGTTGACATGGGACGAATCGCGAGTCCTTGCGGAGCTGGACAAGATACTGGATAGGGCCTACGAAGCCGTTGAGGCCGTGGCGCGGCGTTTCAACACCAGCTTGCGTGAGGGCGCCTACATCCTGGCGCTCGATCGCCTCGCAGCGGCGATGCAGGGGCGTGGCTGGATCAGCAATAAACCGGGGTCAGAGCATAGTTTGCGCTGATATTAGGGAAATCTGTGCTCTGACACGTTTGTCCCGCGATGCTGTCAGGCGATCTGCACGATGGTGTCCTGCAGCACCGAAGCGGCGTGCTCCAGGCGATCGGCAGCGTTTGAGAGATGGCGATAGACCTCGCGCCTCTTGAAGATTTCGATGACCTGTCCCATGGCTTCTCTGTGGGCGTTCTCGGCCGGTTGCTCAGCGCCTCGAGCGTATTGTTCCGGGCTGAACAGTTCCGCCAGCGCCGCGCGATAGACCTTCTCTACACTGCGCTCGGCCTTGTGCGCGGCTGCGGCGTTCTCCTCGGCGTACATGGGCTCGGTCGCGAGCTTCTTGTAGCCGTCTCCTAACGCCACGCTGCCGTCTCGGATGAGTCGCGCCATCTTTGCCATGTACTTATCGGGCTCGACGTCCAGGACCTCTATCTCCCGGACCGTGGTCTTGGCGTAGTTAAGGATCTCGTCGATAGTGACGATGGCCCGGTAGATGTCCTCGCGGTCCATTGGCGTAGCGAAGGCGTGGTTGAGGATCGCTACGTGTTTCGCCTTCAGCGCATCGCCTTCCTTTTCCATCGCCCGCACCTGATCACCGCACTCTTTTGTGTGATTTTCCATGAACTTGACGAACACGTCCATCGCCTGGGCCAGGTGTGCGCATTGGGCGTTTATCAGGCCGTAGAAGTCGGGCATGCGGGGAAATACGCGGTCCAGCAGTCTGGTCATAACGGAATGGGAACTATCGGCCATGGTATATCCCCTTCGCAGGAATCGCATAACGCTCAGATGCGATTAAAGCTTAGTTGACGCCGAAGGCGATGTTAACCAGCAGGTAAGTCAAAACCGACACGGTGCCGGCTCCGGGTATGGTGATGACCCAGGTACTGACGATCTCCTTCGCTTTTGCCCAGCGGACCGCCTTGGGCCGCTCCGAGGCGCCGATGCCCATCAGCGACGAGCTCACCACATGGGTGGTGGAGACCGGGGCGCCCAGCACGGAGGCGCCGAAGATCACCGCCGCGGAGGTCAGCTGGCTGTCGAAGGCATGGATGGGGCGAACCTTGAAGATGCCGAAGCCGACGGTACGGACGATGCGCCAACCGCCGGAGAGGATACCCAGGGTGATCGCAACGGCACAGGACAGGATGACCCAGAAAGGGACCTGAAACTCGGAGATCAGGCCTCCGTATAGCAGTATCAGGGTGATGATTCCCATACTCTTCTGGGCGTCGTTGGCCCCATGGGAGAAGGCCAGCCCGGCGCAGGACAGGGTTTGGATGCCCTTGAAGAACCGGTTAACACCAGGTTTGGCCCCGCGCACCAGGAAGAAGACCAGACGGTGGATCATGAAACCCGCCCAGAAGCCGATGATCGGCGATATCACCAGGGAAAGCAGCACCTTGGTCACGCCTGTGAAATGGCCCTCCGCCAGCTCCGAGAAGCCCCAGATCACATGGTCCATACCCGCCGCGACCACCACGGCGCCCGCGAGACTCCCCACCAGGGCGTGGGAAGACGAGGAGGGAATGCCGAACCACCAGGTGAGCAGGTTCCAGAAGATGGCGCCGGCTAAGCCACACAAAATGGTGGTGACGGACAACACCGCGGCCACCTCGTCCAGATTAACGAACTTGCCGATGGTATTGGCCACGGCGGTGCCGCCGAGCAGTGGCCCCAGAAACTCGAAGATCGCCACGATTGCCACCGCCTGGATTGGAGTGAGCGCCCGCGAGGCGATCGGCGTGGCGATGATGTTCGAGGCATCGTGAAAGCCGTTGGTATAGTCGAACAGCAGGACCACGGCTACGGTGATGGCAACGAGTATGGTTAGGCTGTCCATGGCTGGTATGACTCAGCGAACGAACGAAAGCCCGCCTCTCTCGGTAACCGATAGCGGGCAATTCCACGAGACGTTGAACGTCTCTGTGAGACGGTTTAGAGCGAAGTCTCTCCCAATACTAGGAAAACTGTATGCTGATCTCTATTCCACTTTTCCCCTGTGAAGGCCGAACTCGCGGCCTGCCAGGAATTGACAGGGCTAGGTTGGGTCTTCTTCCCCGGGTTTTTTTCGGCATTTGCCTGAACCCTCAGCAAGTCTCGTATTTCCGTCAACAGGGCTTCCTGCTTCGAAGGCTTCGTGGGCTTTGGCGGAACCTTTTTGGATACTCTCTCCGTTGCGCGTAAGATCAACATCACGGTTGCGCCGATGATCATGAAGTCGATCGTGGTCTGAAGAAAGCGGCCGTAGCCGATCACCGTAGGCGGCAGGGTTCCCGTGGATTCCTTGAGAACGCAGGCCAGATTCGAGATGTTGGTGCCCGCCATCAAGGTGCTGATCGGAGGCAGAATCGCGTCATTGATCAGAGAGGTCATGGCCGTTCTGAACGCGCCGGCAAGTACGATACCTGCCGCCAGTTCCACCCGTCTTCTTCGTATCATGGTGTTCTACAAATCGCTCATGAGGCCTTTCATTTCTATTCTCCCGGTGGACCTGAGATTTTCGTCGATTGAGCACGGGTAGCAAAGTGCGTTTGCGTACGGAAACAGCAGGGCAAGCTGTTCCGCTAACGAGCCTCAGTTTACGCTATCGTTCGTCCGTCTGTGAAGCGAGCCGGCGTTGCGATGGGATCTTGTCGTGCCTGGCTTCGGCCCTCCAGAGCAGCGCCTGCTACTTGCTGACATGGCCCGTTGGAGGCATTCTTACCGCTGCCAGCAATGGCCGATGGTCTGAAGCGCCCAATAATGCGGGATCAGCCACCGTGTACAGAGACTCGATCAGATTCCCGGGTCGGCTCCAGATGCGGTCGAGGGCCAGCAGCGGCCGGCCGGTCGGAAAGGTTGCGGGGGCCTTTCGCTGCGGAAAGAAGCGGTGGATGCGCGGCAGTATGCCCAGGCCGGGAAGCCACTCGTTGAAGTCGCCCATGAGCAGCGTGGGCGCCGTTTCGCCCTGTAACTCACCCAGCAACCGACCGATCTGCCGGTGGCGTTCCATGAGATTGAGTCCGAGATGGGTGGCGATCACTCGAAGCGGACCCGCCGCGGTAGCCAGACAGGCATCGATGGCGCCCCGTGGTTCACGGCCCGGTTGGCTCAGGTCGATGCGGTTCACCTTCAGCGGCGGCTGCGCGGTGAGCAGCAGATTTCCGTAATGCCGGTCCGCCTGGAGCAGGGTGGGGCCGGCGATCGCGCGCAGCCCGGTCCAGGTTTCCAGCAGATGCGCCTGTTCGCTAGCGGTGTGGGGCCCGGGCCGGGAATCCACCTCCTGAAGGGCGGCAACGTCTGCACCGAGCCGACGTATTATGCGAGCAACCCGTTTGAGGTCGCGGCGCCCATCTTGGCCGATGGCGCCGTGTATATTGAAGCTCAGTACCCGCAGCCGGATCGCCTTCACCCGGAAGAGCGCAGCATGCGCCGCAACCCGAGGGTAGCGCCGATCACCAGGACCGCAACCACCGCCAGCACACCCAGCGACGCTAGCCCGGGGTCGGTAACAGCCTTGTACAGGCTGTCCGAGAACAGGGCGAGGGCCATGATCCCCGGTGCCAGGCCAAGCGCCGAACCCACCAGGAACTGGCCTGGACCCAGATGTGAGGCACCGGCAACGAGGTTGATTACGGTAAAGGGTGCCACGGGTACCAGCCGCAGTATGATCACGGCGGGGATACCCCGTTCGGAGATGCGTTTGCTCAGACGCGCGACCCGCGAGCCCGTCAATTGTGTCAGCATATCGCGGCTGAGGATGTGTCCCAGTGTGAACGCGAGCATGGCGCTGATGAGCGCCCCCGCCAGGGCCAGTCCGAAGCCCTGCCAGGAGCCGAGTATCAGGGCGGAGGCGACGACCAGTACCGTGAGCGGTACCATGAGCAGGCTGGCGGCGATGAAGAGCCCGGTGACCGCCGCCGCACGCAGCAGCGGATCCTCGAATACCCTGAGCGCGCTCACGATCCGGTCGGCGTCCAGCCAGTCCCCGAAAGGTGTCCAGCGCCACGCGACGGCCAGGACAAGCAGAACGGCGATCAGGGTCAGAAACAGCGTCATCCGGCGGTGGCCGGTGGGGTGATGACTGCGGGGAACGAAGCGGTTGACAAAATAGTCCGGGCTTATGGGTTCGTCCGGGTCGATGAGTTTATCGTCCGGAAGCAGGCTTTCCCGGTCGGCATACGGCTCGATCGACAGCGGGCGCAGGCTCCTGCCCGGGTTGCGGTTCGACTCGATGGCCGCGATCAAGCCACCGCCCTGTGCCATGCCCTCGGCGATGCGCTCCGGAGTGACATCCAGGTGCTCCCCCAGCAGGCGGCTGCACAGGCGCCGCACGGCGGCTCGCATCTGATCGCCCGTGGCTTCGATGGCCAGGTCGCATTCACTGTCCAATCCCATGGAGCGGTTACTGGTGTTCGAGGAGCCGATGCGCAGCAAACGGTCGTCGACGATCATGAGCTTGGAGTGGACGCTGATGCAATCTTCGCCCAGACCGGGTTGATGGGGATAATATACCCTCAGCCGGTTGTGCCGGTCGGCCTTCTGCAGTCTTACCAACGCCTGCGTCCTGAGCACATCCATGGTGGCCTGCTCCAGCCAGCCGCCGGTGTGGTGCGGCAATACCAGGACCACTTCCGGGCCGTCTTCTTCTGCGAGCCGCTGCTCCAGGGCCTGGGTCAGGCTGCGCGAAGTGAAGTACTGGTTTTCTACATAGATGTAATTACGGGCAGCGGCCAAGCTCGCCAGGTAAAGCGCCTCAACCTCGCGGATAGCCCCTCGCCCGGCATAGTCCGGCAAGGTTCGAGCGATACCTACCCTTTGGTCGGTGCAAAGGAACTCCAGGGACTCGGGCCAGAGTCGACCGGTTCCTTGGCTGGCCGGCAGGGGTTCGATCTTACTCCCGGAGTCCGCCCAGCGCGAGCGCGCCAGCTCACCCAGTGCGCGCGCCGCGTCCCCGGATACAGCCAGCATCAGGTCGTGAAACGGCGGATAAGGCTTGCCATCCGGATCCGTGCGGCGCGGGTCGTGCGCCCTATGCTCCGGAGTATCCCAGCGCCAACGCGACAGATCAATGCCGCCGCAGAAGGCCATGACATCGTCGATGACCACGAGTTTCTGGTGTTGAGACCCGCCCGTGGGATGACGCCCGTCCATTTGCACGTGGAGCCGCGGGTGACCCTGCAGCCGTAAACGCCAGGCCTGAAACAGTTCCCGCTCGGCGGCGTAGACCATGTGGAAGTCCCACACCAGCAGGTAGATATGCAGACGCGGGGTCTCTCGAAGCAGCTGACACAGGAAGCGGCCCAGACGGGGTGCGCCCGGATGGCGTCCCAGCCGCTCGCGACGGTCGAAGTCCCAGCCGAGGATGAAAATGCTGTGCCGGGCTTGTTCACAGGCCTCGCATAACGTGCGAAAGTAGGCAGCGGTATCGATCGCAACCGCGACTTGGGTTGCCTGCTCCAGCCGCCAGCAGGTCTCGCCGGGACGCAGCAGATTGCGCTGCTCGGCCGCGCGCTTCGGTGGCGAAGTCGTTGTATCCATAACGGCGTGCGACTAAGCTTAGCACACAGCGATGGGCAGGATTAAACAATGAATTATGTGTGCAATTAGTAAAACCCTTACCCTCGACGGAACGACCCTCGCCCCCGGCTTGGGCGCCGGCAAAGTGTTTATTTACCGTGATGTGTTGACGCGGCTTGATGAATTCTATGACATCGAACACGTTCAGGTTGAAGAGGAGACACAGCGTTTCGAGCGCGCCGTGGCGAGGGTCTCGGATGACTTGAGTTCCCTCGTCGGTCGAGTGCAGACGGAGATGGATTCCGACCTCTCGGGCGTCTTCCAGGCGCACGTCGCAATCGTGCAGGATGCGAGCTTGAAGAGCGAGGTGCATAAGGAGATCAGAGAAGAACTGGTCAGTGCCGGCACCGCCGTCCGGACGGTGTTTCGTCGATGGGAGCGCCGGTTTCGATCCATGGAGGCCCAGATCGCAGCTCAGAAAGGAGACGACATAAGAGATCTGGCGCGACGGTTGGTCTTGGCACTGGCGGGGGTTCGTGCCCACCTGCTGGAGGACATGCCTTTAGGCAGCGTGCTGGTAGCCGGCCGTCTGCTGCCTTCTGATACGGTATTTCTGGCACGGCGCAGCGCGTCGGCCGCCGTTCTGGAAGTCGGTGGCGCGGGCTCTCATGCCGCACTTTTCGCGCACGAGATCGGGCTTCCCTGCGTCTCCGGGATTTCAAAGCTTCTCGAGTTGATACCACCGGACGCGTTTGCTCTGGTGGATGCGGATGCAGCCGAGGTCATTGTGAACCCGGATCAGGGGCAACGATCGGCTTTCGAGGCAAAGCTCACGCGGCGGGAACAGGCCAGCAGAAAGGCCCGGCAACGCGCCCATGAGCCTGCGATGACGAAGGATGGCAGGGCAATCGCCGTCCTGGCAAACGTAGGGAGTCTCGCGGATACGACCGAAGCCTTGAAGAACGGCGCAGAGGGCATCGGGTTGTACCGCATCGAGCGGGCCTATCTGGGTCGTCAGGAACCTCCGGATGCGGACGCTCTGCTGGAAGAGATGTGCAAGACGCTGGAGCCGGCAAAAGGGCTTCCAGTATACATAAGACTGCTGGATATCGGAGCCGACAAGCCGCTTCCCTTCATGGAGTCATTTAGAGAAATTAATCCCTCCCTGGGACGCCGGGGCATCCGTTTTCTTCTGGACTATCCCGATCTTCTGAGAACGCAGTTGGACGCGTTGCTCCAACTGCCCGCCGAGTTCGATCTGCACATACTCGTGCCGATGGTGACGCTGCCAAGCGATATGCAAAGGGTCAAGACACTTTTGGGGGGCGCCGCGGCGCGTGCCAAGAGGCCCCGTGTACCAAAACTGGGGGCCGTCATCGAGACGCCGGCGGCGGCTCTCGCAGCCTCTGAGATCGCTCGTTATGCGGAATTCCTCAGTTTCGGCACCAACGATCTCACCCAGTACACCTTTGCGGCTGACCGGGAGAACGCGGCCGTTGATACCTATTTCGACGATACCCAGGAGGTCATATTCAGGTTGCTGAAGACCGTTCACGGGGATGTGCCGGGGCTCCCCCTCTCGATATGCGGCGAACTCGCCGGTCGTGCCCAGTACACAGCGAAGATCCTCGATTGCGGCATCACCTCGCTGAGTGTTGCACCCCCCTCGATCCCCGCGATAAAAGAAGCCATCCGGCAGTCCGAGGCGGCACAATGAGTCTTTTCGGCGACGACGCACGTTCGGGAAGCTGCTCCGGCGCGGGCCACCGGCGGAAGTATCATCAGCGTCAAGCTCTCACTTCAGCACATCGAGGGGGGAAGCGAAGCCGCGATGCAGATCGGTGTAGGCTGCGTCAACATGGACGGTTGCGGCGGCAGCGCCCGCGCGGCGCCGCTGGTGTCTCGGGACAATATCTCGGCACCAACGATCCCGGCACCGGCCCGTGCCTGCGGCCACGACCACCAAGAGATCTTCACTCGAGAAACTTGCCTTATTTGCCTTGAGTGGTTTCCACCACACGGGCTAGCACCCGTTCGTCTTCTTCAGCGACCCGCACGTCATGGCTGTACAGGGAACCGGCTTCAGGGTCCTCGAAGACTTGAGTGTCCATCTTGTTTTCGCTTTTGGCAACCACCGCTGACACTACGGCGTCACCCGAGATGTTCACGGCCGTGCGAATCATATCCAGCAAACGGTCGACGCCTAGAATCAGGCCGATCCCCTCTAGCGGCAGGCCCACTTGAGCGAAAACCATGGACAGCATGATCAGGCCCACCCCGGGTACACCGGCGGTGCCTACCGAAGCCAATACCGACATCAGTATAACCGTGAGATAGCCGGTAATGCCCAAGTCGATGTTATAGATATTGGCTATAAATACCGTCGCAACACCCTGCATGATGGCCGTGCCATCCATGTTTATGGTGGCGCCGAAGGGTACGGTAAAAGACGCTACTGAATTGTTCACGCCCATGCGCTCCGTTACCGTTCTCAAGGTCACCGGAATGGTCGCGCTGGAACTCGAGGTACTGAACGCGAATACCAGTGCATTGCGTATCTTTTCGAGGAATATCAGCGGGCTTAATCCGGAAAACAGTTTCAGTACGACTTGCAACGTAAAGAGCAGGTGGAAGAGCAGAATGCCGATGAGGACCGCCACATAGCCAATGAGTTGAGCCAGCAGATCTGTGCCCAGCTCGGCCATGGCCTTGGCGATCAGGGCGAATACCGCATAGGGCGCCAGCATCATGATGATCGTGACCATTTTCATCATGACTTCATTCATCACCTCGATGAACTCGATAGCACTGCCGGCCTTTTTTCCCACCATCAACAGGCTGATGCCCACCAGTATCGCGAAAAAAATGATGGAAAGCATTTCACCCTGAGCCATCGCATTGATGGGATTACTCGGCACGATATTGGTCAGTACCTGCGAGATCGACGGGGCCTCTTTGGCATTGAACGCGGCAGTGGCGACCGCGTTCATCCCTTTACCGATACCCAGGCTTGCGGCGATCACGATGGCAGTGGCGATGGCAAGTGCGGTGGTCAACATGTAAAGCCCAAAAGACTTGGCACCAATGCGACCCAGGAGTCGAATGTCGCCGATGCCGCAGACTCCACAGATCAGCGAGAACAGCACCAAGGGCACAACCAGCATTTTCAACGCGTCGACGAAGATTTTTCCGACCACATCGAAGACGCCATTGACAACGAAATCACTGATGATTGAATCGGGCGCGTTCAAGCCGGTGAGGTTGATCCCCAACCCCACGATGATGCCCAGCATCATCCCGATGATTACTTTAAGGGTAAGATTCATGGCGTCCTCCGGAGTGCTTTTCGTGGACTTATCGCCAAACAAAATGCGCCTGACAAACTAGGGATTCAGGCTATCGAGAAAAGATTTGGTGCTTGTAGCTTATGCAATGTGTAGTTGCCGGAAGCTGATCAAATGATCTTTGGTAACGTAATGGACTGATAGCGCCTTCTGTTTCCCCACTCAAGATAGGTGGAGGACAAGCAGCACAAAGACCCTTTCCGGATTCGTTGACAGCCCCGCCATTAAACGGCGGTCGAAGCCCCCGCGGCTCTTTGGCGCGGAGATGCCGTCATGGGAGATGCTCGCTGTCGCTG
>JAAUYF010012029.1_pt1 | contig 11100 bp, 11 predicted proteins | sample 7278051 | NCBI WGS metagenome assembly JAAUYF01 (sample SAMN14350202, study PRJNA611818) | marine sediment metagenome | isolation source: surface marine sediment (0.6m) | place: French Polynesia: Moorea | collected 2018-08 | reverse complement strand
GCAGGACCATCCGCATCGATTTCAGGGCCTCTCAGACAATTTCGACTTTGCTTTACACGGGCCGGCGGAACAGGTTGTCGAGCTATTGGAAGTTTTCGATGAAAAAGACTGGTCGCATGTCCCCGGCCTTTCGTTTATTGGCCAGGACGGCAGAGTCATGCAGAATCCGCCCAAAGCATGGAACGCAAAATATCTGGGGAAAGTCCGCTGGGATAATATCTGCAAAACAGCAGGGCAGGGGATTGCGCCTTTGAATCTCTCCCTGGGCCAGGTTCTGCAGCGCATCGGCTGTCCCCATGCGACCCGATTGACTCCACTGGAGATTGATTATCCTGTTTCATTAAACAAAGGCCGGACAAAGCGAATAGAAATTCTCATAGAGGGCTGCAGTTTCTGTGATGTGGCGACTGACAAGGGTTATCACGGTAAACTGGACTTTGAGCAGGTGATCAGTCAGATACTTTGTCTTCCCGAAACAGAAGATGGCAGAAAGATACCCTTTGAGCTTATCAATGAAAATCCTTTGCCAACTCTGCCTGGTTTGCTGCAAGAAGTCGCTTCCCAAGGAATAATGCTTTCACAGATAAATCTAACTCTCAGGGCGGACTGGCTGATTAAAGGGCTGGAGCATTTGAAGCAAACGCTGCACATGGCCGGTGATATGAGTGTTTATATGCTTTTGAGTTCCATTGGTTTTGAATCTTTTGATGATACCATTTTGCGAAACCTCAACAAGGGAATGAGTGTTAAGAAAAATTTGGATGCAATTGGCCTGATCCGGCGGTTGAAAGAAGAATTTCCCGATCGGTTGGGATATTCAACCAAAGAAGGCGCCAACCACGGATTCATCCATCCCACCCCATGGGATACCAGAGAAACCGAGGCCAACAATCAAAAAAATATTTCCCTATACGGCCTGCAAAACGACATCCTGCCCCCTCACAGCACCCCTTTGATTATCCACCATGCATCCGGTCTGGCAGATTGGATTCGGGGAATTGAACACAGAGAAAAACTCCGATTTAAACGATATGGATCGATTATCGGCTGGTGGGAGGAGCCTGAGAGCTTCTGAACCATTCGATTGATTTTGTACTGAGATAACAATATCAAGAAAATTGTAGAAATAGGCAGTAGACCTGAATGGTGTTTTAATTACAGTTTTTTTATTCTGATACACACCTTACCATCAGGTGTTATAATCTCATTGCCTTCCAGCATTTGACAAATTATTGGAGAGATCCGGGAAAAATTTTTCTGCAGCACTTGCAAAGCAGCGACCTCTGGGACATATTGCCAAACTTTCGTATCTAATTGCTTGACTTCAAATTGTGAGAATTGATAGTTCATTTAGTGATAAGCCTTTTCAAAGTTTAACTTAGAAGGTTCACTAAATTAGGGGAATAAACTATAAATTTTCCATAAAAGAGCCTCTTTTTCTTTATAGATTGGAAATAAAATGATGTCTGTTTTTGCGGACACAAATAATTGTGCGCTAAATCACATTTATACCGCTTTTCATAAAAAAGTTGCGGATGGTATAAGTGGTTGTAGAAAAAACCGTTCGAATAACGAAGCGTTTTTTTGACAACCACTATAGAGCTTCAAACTGTTGCCAGATCAAAAAACTGAGAGAGGACGACCAATGGGTGCTTCAATGAAAAGCGACAAGGTATTGTCAAAGCGAACGGCTTTCTTAAAAATGACGGCACTTTTTTCTGAATTGGAAAGCGGGAACCTTGAGTTATTGGCAAAAAATTTTCGAGCTCGCGATTATAAGAAAAAAGACATAATTTTTCATCAAGGAGATGATAGCGACGTTTTATATGTAGTCAAAAAAGGAAAGGTGCGTATTTTCGGTTTAACTCCTGCTGGAAACGAAACATCATATCGCATCTTTTCGATGTACGATGTTATTGGCGAGTTTGCTGCAATCGACGGACGAGCGCGCTCGACGACAGCACAAGCCATCGAAAGCGCTACTTTGCTGGAGATCAAACGCGAGCAGTTTTTACAATTTATTTATGAAATGCCGGATCTGGCTATGGGTATGATTAAACTTCTGGTTGAGAAATTACGCTTTACGACTACTTTTACAGAATCCATGGTTCAGTATGATACGACTGGCCGATTGTTGAATATGATTTTAAAGTATAACGAAATGCATGGTGTGGAATTAGAAGCAGGTAAGAAATACGAATTAGATCTTTTTATGCGGCAAGAAGATATAGCCACAATGGTCGGCGCAAGGCGTGAAAGGGTTAATCGAATCTTGAGCAAGTGGAATAAACAGGGTCTTATCGAATATAAACGCGGAAAGATCAAGATTTTGGATCTACCTGAATTTGAAAAAGAACGGGATCGGCGAATAGGCTTTTTGCAGGATGGAGATGAGTGGTAAGTCTTAAGCGGTAACAGATTTCAGTCAGCACTTTTAGGTATGAGTTTCTAAGAAAAGTACCGTTGCTTTTATATTTGGAGAACGCCGATGACCGATTTGTCTATCCAATTTCAAAATGTATCATTTTCCTATGACAGAGCCACCCAATCTTTGATCACAGATCTGTCTGTTCACTTTAGACAAGGCTGGACGGGAATTGTGGGCGCCAACGGAGCGGGAAAAAGCACTATTTTGAAGCTTGCCACAGGAGGTCTGGAACCGCAGCAGGGAAGGGTTGTCATCCCTGAATATGCGATCTACTGTCAACAACGCACAGACGATGCCCCCGAGCATTTATACGATTTGTTACATGCGGTAAGTGGGGATGCTTTCGGAATTAAAGGGAGGCTGGGTCTTGAGGATGATTGGTTGGAGCGATGGACCACTCTGAGTCACGGTGAGCGTAAACGGGCTCAGATTGCAGTTGCCATGTGGAGGAATCCACAGGTGCTGGCTGTGGACGAGCCTACCAATCATCTTGATGTTGAAGCACAGGACCTTTTGTTCGATGCGCTTTCGACCTTTCGCGGTGTTGGATTGCTGGTGAGCCACGACCGCAAACTTCTGGATGATTTATGCCGGCAATGCCTCTTTGTCGACCCTCCGGATTGCATTTTAAGGCCGGGCAACTATACACACGGTGTGCAGCAGGCATCAATGGAGGTGATGACGGCAAAAAAACAGCGCACGAAAGCCAAACAGGAGTTTCTAAAAATTACGCGCGAAACAACCAAAAGAAGGGATGCTGCATCACAGGCCCATCGCAAGCGATCGAAACGCGGACTGGCTATGAAGGACCATGATGCCCGGGGAAAGATCAATCTGGCACGAGTTACCGGTAAAGATGGAGCTGCGGGAAAACGATTGAATCAACTCGGCGGCCGCTTATCCCAGGCTCGAACGAAAATGGAGAGTATTAAGGTAAAAAAAACCTACAACCTGGGTATTTGGATGCCGGGTGCCATATCAAAACGCAATACGCTGTTTAATTTGCCCGCCGGATCCCTATCTTTGGGCGGAGATCGATGGCTTCATTTTCCCGATTTAATGATGAAGCCTGATGATCGCATCGCTCTGACAGGCTTAAACGGCAGTGGGAAGAGCACATTAATCGGCCATATCATGCAATCGATGAATCTGCCTGAGAATCACGTTACCTATGTGCCCCAGGAAATTGATATCCATGCCTCACAGGATATCATGGACAGGGCGAGAGAACTCCCCCATGAAAGGCTGGGGCAGATGATGACCGTGGTAAGCTGTCTGGGATCAAGGCCCCAGCAGTTACTTGAAAGCGTTGAACCCAGTCCTGGAGAAATTCGGAAGGTTCTTCTTGCCACCGGCATCGCCAATGTGCCGCACCTTATCGTCATGGATGAGCCCACCAACCACCTGGATCTGCCTTCCATCGAATGCCTGGAGCAGGCCCTGATTGATTGCCCTTGCGGGTTGCTGCTTGTCAGCCATGACCGGTGCTTTTTAGACGTGTTGGCCCATAAACGTTGGCATATTTCGGAAGGCGATGAGGCGGCAGGAAAATATAATTATAAATTGCAATAGGTTATGAATAAAATTGCAATGTAATGCATGAATATCAGAGATTCAATATCTAGTCTCAATTAGTCTCAACGCAAAGGAATCATCAATTTAATTGACTAAACCGCGTCAATCTGGGTATAAATGCACGTATATCATATCATGTTCTCCAGTTCCAACTGACCTGAAGCGGTTCTCAAATTGCAGAATCGAATACGGTTCTCTTCTGATTTACAAGCTTTTTTGAATCGTCCAAATGCTGAGTTCCCCTGTTTGAACCTTAATAAGGGGGTGAGCTTATGGCCAAAAATATTCTCATAGTGGACGATGAGCCCAATGCTGTTGTGCCCATCCAGTTTTTAATGGAACAACAGGGATACAGGGTCATGGTAGCCGAAAGGGGCGAAGATGCCCTAGATCTGATTTACCAGTACAAGCCGGATCTTGTGTTGCTGGATATCATGCTTCCCGGTATCAACGGTTTTGAAGTGTGCGAAATCGTTCGTTTGAATCCAGAATATCGAAGCATTAAAATTATTTTTCTGACTGCACTTGGTCGTGAAGAGCAAGTTGCTCGAGGTCTGGCACTTGGCGCGGATGCTTACATAACTAAGCCCTACTCAAACGATGAGCTTGTCGCCATGGTCAAAGCGGTTTTAGAAGAAACCGATCATGAAGCAGTGGAATAAATTAAAAATGCGAAAGGGGGAAAATATGAAACGACATGTTTTTATATTATTTATTCTTTCGTTGATGCTGATTTTGGTTACACATCCCTCAGTTGGCATCGCTGACGATCTTGAGGAGTTTAAAGCGGCAGTCCAGAGATATAATGATTCTCTGGCTCATTGGGATGCCGATATTATTGCCGAAATAGAAGCGGAAGCTTTTGGATTTAATCACTCCATCAGTTACGTCACCCAGAATAAACTCATGGATAAAAAGCTCTGGAAGCAGGAGTTGAAGGTGCTGCGAACTCAGTACGATTACTACGATATGGATATCGTGATCTCACAGGCCAATGTGATCGGCAACACCGGTATCGCCTGCGGAAATTACAAGATTTCAAGGAAGCACAGAGAGTACCCATGGGTATCGGCAAAAAAACGCTGGTCTTCCACCTGGATAAGATCAAATAATGAATGGAAGCTTGTCTTTTACCATTTTGAATTGATTGATGCCTGGCGTTAATCACCGAAAATATGATAGCGGCATTAAATGTGAAGGCTTGCACCGTGTTTTTATGGGATAAGAAGCAAAGCACATTCCTGAATTTTAAAGCAACATCCCTCGTCAGGAGTGAATTATGGGACTGAGATATAAGCCGCATACAGACCGGTTGAAAACCGTGGACGAATATATAAGAGATTTGTTCAAAGATGAGTTGCCGGACGGCATTAAGTATCATGATGCCGATCATACGCTTCATCCTACCAGGGGCGTTGTTGCGGTTGCCAACAGCATTGCCATATCTGAAAATATTTCCGAACACGATAGGGAGTTATTGATTGCCGCGGCCTATTTTCATGACACCGCCTACGTCAGAGAGTATGAGAAAAATGAGCCCATTGCGGCGCGAATGGCCGGTAGAATCCTTAAATTGATCGGTTATAAGACGGAGGAAATTGAAAAAATTCAAAAGATGATACTGGCAACCGATCTTGTGCGTGAACCGCAAACCCATGTTGAAGAGATACTCTGTGATGCCGATCTCGACCACCTGGGCAGAGATGATTTTTTTGAATTGGATGGGAAATTAAGGGAAGGCCGGGGCATCAGAGGACTGGATGTCAGTGACGATGCAAAATGGTACAGAGGTACCCTCAAGATTTTAAGAATGCACAAATTCTATACGCAAACTCAGAAAAACCTAAGAGAAAAGGGAAAAAAGAAGAACACCGAGAAAATACGGCAAATTTTGGAAGATATTGAGAATCAATGAGACTCGTGAACCGCAAGGGGTCAAGTCTTCGGTTGACTTTTCTATATGACCACATAGCCGCCTGTGTGCAAATCGGCTAATCTTTAGATATTCTTAATCATGCAACATAAGTCAACCGAAGACTTGACCCCTATTTTTTTTATCGCTTTCTATTGATTTAAGTTATACATTGTGCTACCTAATTTTCTGAAAATTTGAGCTGTGTATTCCTATATCTTCAACCGACTAAAGTGCTAAATGATATCGATAGGTTACAAGCATAGAGATACTCGATTAATTCTTACATCCCTTCTGGTGATGGCCTTTATGATGGCCCTCAATGCCTGTACCATCAAACGTGGTCCGGTTGAAAAGGGAACCATACCCGATCTTGCAGCTCCGAGTCCTGCTGCTGAACAGTATGGGAAAAAGCTTTATGTCGAACTCCTTGAGGATTATAAACTTGATTCCGAGGCTCGAAAAAAGGATGAGCTGAAGAAAATTTTCGATAATCTTACCTTAGCAGCTGGCGCTGATGACCTCCCCTGGAATGTTTATATATTCAACGAGCCGGACGTTATCGATATTCGCGCCGTTCACGGAAATTATATTTTTGTCTGGACGGGTACCTTCGATGCCGTTGACAATGATGATGAACTCGCCGGTATCCTTGCCTGTGAACTGGCCCATGCTCTGGCACGTCACACAGATCCGGTGGAGTTTACATTAACCTCGGAAGTGTTGTTCAGCGTTACCGAACTTGCAACTTCCATAAGTCTTATGGTGGCCAGCCACGGTATGGTAGCCATCAGCGGACAGGGCTGGATGAAATGGGCCTATGTCGAAGTTACCGATCTCGATCCCCTGGATCGAGAATACAGTGAGGAGCACGAACGCGAAGCCGCCAGTATCGCTCTTTTAATCCTTTCCCGCAGTAAGTATTCTCCGAACGCCCTGCTCGACCTCTGGAAGCGTATTGCTGCAGATGAAACGTTACAGGCAAGATTTGAACGAATGAGCCGCGACCTGTCCCCTCAGGAAAGAGCCGCCATGCTGGAAGCGCTCATTGCGGAACTCCCTGAAGAGGAAATCCCTGAAGAAGAACTCCCTGAAGAGGAAATCCCTGAAGAAGCCAAGCAGGCAAGCACAATATCAGAAATCGAAGCCACTTCCGGGATTTGAAACTGCTCTAACGAATTCGCATACCAGTTTGCAGCGGACCGCTCCTTGCCTCGATACAAGTTTCGCGTTCGGAGTCGGACTGTCTGCTGCAACCGAAATCCCCGACGTCGAGTAAGAGCGCCGCGGTGACGGTCAAACCCGGGAGGTATTGGCCTGTCTTATGCTCGAGCTGGAAAAGGTGTCATTTTAGGTGTAATTTGATGGAGAGGTGTTTCTCTTTTCTGAAGATCTTAGCTTCAACCGGAGACTCGCTTTTCGCCATGCTGTTTCTCATGGAAATAACATCCCCGACGGCCTCGTTTCCTATTTCTATAAAAATATCGCCCGCTTTAATGCCATCCCTTTCGGCCGCGCTCCCCTTTTCTACATCCGAAACCAGAACACCTTTGTCGGATTCAAAAGACATATATTTGGCTAGCTCCGGTGATATGGTTTGAACCGTAATCCCGTATTCCTCTTCTATTTCTTTCTGCTCGGATATGGAAACAGCCATTTCATCAAACAATTTTCTGGATACGAACATCGGTGCTTTGAACTTAAGCGCCATAACGATTGAGTCACTGGGCCGTGCATCGATTTCTTTTAGTGAACCGTCTTGCTTTATGAATATTGTTGCGTAAAAGACATTCTCCTCAACATGGGTGATAATGATTTTTTCGATATTTCCGTCCGTTTTCTGGATGATGCTCTTGAGAAGGTCGTGAGTAAGCGGTCGAAAGGGTTCAATCCCCTGGGTTTCGGAATGGATAGCCCGAGCCTCGAATATACCGATCCAGATTAATATTGCGCGCTTCTGATCGAGGTCAGCCAGCATGACAACGGGTTGCTTGCTGCGGGGATCGATGGTCAGATTTTGAAATTTAACTTCGATCAGCTCTGACGGTTCGATCGCCGATGGAGCCTCCTCCTGTGCTTTGGAACTACAGGAGATTAACGTTGACGCCATAATGCAAACACCGAGGATGAAACTCAAGATTTTGGAATTAGTGAGTATCATTTTTTATTTGTATTAAATAGCTTTCAAGGGTGAATCCTGATCATCCGATTTGAGCTTATTACTTCCCCAGCGTTTGAAAAGGTCGTGCTGGATGCCGATATAATCAAATATTTTCCCGATGGTTTGATCGATAATATCTTCGATACTCTTGGGCTGGTGATAGAAGGATGGAACCGGCGGCAGGATATGGGCGCCCATATCGGCGGCCATGGTCATCAGACGCAGGTGGCCTTTGTGAAGCGGAGTTTCCCTGACAACGAGCACGAGCTTGCGCTTTTCCTTCAGGGTCACGTCTGCAGCTCTTACGATCAGGTTCTCATTATATGAATTGGCTATTCCGGATAAGGTTTTTATGGTGCAGGGAACCACCACCATGCCTTCGGTGATAAAGGAACCGCTGGCCAGCGATGCGGCCATGTTTTTATGGTCCCAGACTCGGTCAGCCATTGATTCAATTTCGGCAGCTTTATACTGCGTTTCGATTTCAAAATTTAGCCTTCCGGATTCCGATATAATCAAATGCGTTTCATAATCCGTATCTTTAAGTACCTCGAGCAATCTGGCGCCGTAGATAACACCGCTTGCCCCGGATATGCCGACTACTATGCGTTTGGTCATGAGTACCTCTTTGATGTCGAATCATTGACCGACAATCTTTTCTAAAATCATTTCCACCAGAATATTGCTGTTTTCAATTACGCGCTGGATGCCCTCCGGCGGCAGGTTGTCCCAGTGTATGCCCGCGGCAACCACCACATTGGTTTTCAATGTGGCCGCCAGGATTTCGGCAGCAGCTTTGGCCAGTTCATCTTCTTTGTGTCCTACATAGGCAAATACGGAGGCCGTCGAGCTCGTCACATCGGGGTCTCTCAGGCTGGGACGGGGTTGCGCCATCGCCACAGCACCGATGTGCGGTTTGTCCCCTCCCCAGATGGCGACCAGTATATCCTGGCCAATCTGCCTGACACTGGCTGCAAGATCATATTCGCCTTCGTTGGTGTTTATCGTAAATTCCATGCTCATCAGTTCGAATATCTTATCATATATCTAAAATTTTTTCAGCGCTGCTTCAACTACTGCCCGGGCAAATTCCGGATCCTCCATGTTTGCCGCAACTTCAATAATTTCTATGTTGGGATTTACGCTTGCGCGCAATTCCTGCACAAATATTTGATCCTCTTCAGGATCATGGGTAGGATTGCCCGGCATGTCAACCGAAGACCATCCATTGGATGGAACTATGATCGTTACCGGCCCGGTGGCGTTATTCAGTTTTTGGGCGAATGTCGAGGCCACCTGTTTTAATTCCTCCGGTGCCAACCGTATCCAGGTGCGAAACTTGTCCAGATCGTATTTCCGGCGCTCATGATAATCCGGTTTATACCTGGATTTGGCCGGTGTCATGTGGTTGACACTGCAGGTGGATATGATTTGCGGGATGCCGAGTTTGCCGGCATTTTCCAATCGATACGGTCCGGCATCCCTCATGAAACCAAATAGATGTTCGCCCACACCGCCCGGTGCCAGATCAATGACTCCCTGGAAAAAACCTCCGGCAATCATATCTTCCATGGCACGGTCTCCGATTCCGGCGGCCGAAAACCCGATTACCTGGAAGCCCTCATTTTCAAGGGCCCGGCGAACCGAACTGGCACATTGCTCGCACGGTCCCAGCATGGTCAGGGCAATGGTTTTACCCTGCTGATCTTTGGGCGAGGTAATGGTTTCCTGGAGCATGCCCGCCAGTGCATGCGACGCGCGATCGATTACATTTTTGAGCAAATCCGTAACACCGGATATTTCGATAACCGAATGAAACAGCAGAATATCGCCGGTTCCAATATAGCGGGTCGAAAGCCCGGGCAGTGCCGCAGTGGATGAAATCATCACCTTGGGGATACCAAAGGGCAGGGCGCGCATCACGGTGGTGGCCATGAGGGAACCGGTAGATCCACCCAGGGCGATCACGCCGTCCAGCTTTTTTTCTTCTAACAAATCTACTGCCAAACGCGATGCCCCGGCCATCATGGTGTTGGTATTGGAAGACCGGTCCCGGGATTCACAGATGGCCTCAAACGTACTCCCGCCGGCCACCGCAATTTGCTCGGCTGTAATATCGGGCTTTTGGCCCTTACTGCCGCGCATGGAAATATCCATCAGCAGCGGTTTGAGGTCTAGCGACGCAATTTTGTCCTTCAGATACAGAGTTTCCGCACCCTTGGTATCCAGGGTGGAGATGATGAGTACTGTTTTGGGCATAGTTTGATTATAAGATTAACGTGTTCAAGGTTTCGAGTTTTGCAGTTATCGTCCTCGTCCTCGTCCATCGATCTCGTCCTCGAAAATCTGATGATCAATGAGAATGGTTTGAAATATTTTCGAGGACGAGGGACGAGTACGAAGGACGAGGACGATGATGCAAACCTCGTAACCTATAATCCATATTTTCGAACGCTGGACCTACACAAACTTTAAAGGCCTTTTTCGACTTTATCCGCAATTTCCTTCTTCAGAGTTTCCTTATTGACCTTCCCGGAATCACCGACGGCCGGAAATTCATCCACAACTTCCAGGCGTTCCGGCAATTTGTACATGGCCAGTTTTTTTCCTTTCAGGAATTCAACCATTTCATCGAATGTAAATTCCTGGCCGCCTTTAGGTATCACGTAAGCGCAGGTTCGCTCACCCATTTCACGGTCCGGATAGCCCACTACGGCTACCGAGGCCACTTTGGGATGATCATTGAGCAATCCTTCGATTTCAGCCGGATAAATATTTTGACCGCCGCGAATAATCATGTCCTTAGCCCGTCCCAGAATCCACAGGCATTCCTGATCGAATTTTACGATATCACCGGTGGTGGTCCAGCCATCAGGATCAAACACGGTGGAAGTCAGCTCTTCATCCCGGTAGTATCCGGCCGGGGCGTGAGGACCTCTGAAATACAGCACACCGGGTTCGCCTTCGGCTACCGGTTCGTTGGTGTCTTTGTCCAGCAGACGCACCTTGTTGCCCGGCAGCATG
>JAAUYF010016659.1_pt1 | contig 11101 bp, 10 predicted proteins | sample 7278051 | NCBI WGS metagenome assembly JAAUYF01 (sample SAMN14350202, study PRJNA611818) | marine sediment metagenome | isolation source: surface marine sediment (0.6m) | place: French Polynesia: Moorea | collected 2018-08 | reverse complement strand
GGTGACGAAGTCGCGCCCGTGCGCTACTTCAGCATGGCGACCTACACCAACGGCATCGGACAGAATTTCGTTATCGCCAACCTGCCCGATCCACGGCTGGACCAGGAGGGCAATATCGGCGCGAGCTTTTCCGATGGAGTCTTCGGGTTTCTCGGCGGTGTCAACCTGGGCGGCGCGGCGCGCATCCCACTGCTCAACGGCAACAACCTCGGCGCCAGCGCGGGCTCGATGAGTATTGCGTTGAACTTCAAGATCGGACCTGAACTCATCTGGCATTTCCCGGTTTCGGGCGAACGCAAATATTATCTGCAGTCGACGAACGTGCGCTATCCCCAGACTTCGCCCGTGCCCCTGCCTGGCGCGATCTGGTTATTCGCACCCGCCCTGCTCGGGCTGGGCTGGCTGCGCCGCCACAGTGGCAGGCGCGCCGCTGTAACTTCCTGAAGCGACTCCGGTCGTAACCGGCTCGTATCTGGATTACTTGCCAAAAAAGCACGATCGTTCTATTATTCGGCGCCATGAGCAAAGGCGACGACACTCACCAGGCGATTTTGCAAACCGGCCTCGATATGGCGAGCCGGGTCGGGCTGGAGCAGGTTACGATCGGCAACCTGGCGCGGGAGAGCGGGTTGTCGAAGAGCGGCCTGTACGCCCATTTCCAGGCCAAGGAAACGCTGCAAATCGAAATTCTTCAGCTGGCCGGGCAGATTTTCGCCGCATCGGTACTGGTGCCGGCACTGCGCAGCGCCAGCGGTATCGATCGCATCCGCCGCGTGGTCGAAAACTGGCGTGCGTGGAACGATAACCTCGCCGGCGGCTGCGTATTCGCTTCGGCCTGCAACGAATACAAGGATCGTCCCGGCCGCGTGCGCGATTTCGTATTGGCGCAGCAGCGCGAATGGCTGGCGTCGCTGCAGCGGCTGGCACAGTCGGCGATCGAAGCCGGCGATTTCCGCAGCGACATCGATACCGAACAGTTTGCCTACGAACTCTACGCCAACCTGCTTGGCTTCCACCTGTTCCAGGACATGCTCGACATGCCGGACGCGAAACAGCGTCAGGCAAAGTCACTGGAGCAATTGCTCGATAACTACCGCTAACCGGGGATTCCGCGATGCTGGATCACTATTTGAACACGGAAAAAAATAGCACGAGCGTGCTAAAGAAAGCGATGGGATACCTGTTACTCTTGCTGTTTCGTCTAGCCCCGGGCAAGGTCGGGCCGTGGCTGTTACGCCAGTTCTTTCGACCCGGGATCGCGATTCAGAGCGACGCGGAAAAAGCCGTCTGGGCCGCCGGCAATCCATTCGAGTTCGAATCCCACGGTCGAAATATCCAGGGCCGTTACTGGGGCGACGGACCCGGCGTATTGCTGGTGCACGGCTGGGACGGCCGCGGCAGCCAGTTTCACCGGCTGGTGGCGCCGATCGTCGCCGCGGGCTATCGCGCGATCGCATTCGATGCACCGGCGCACGGCGACTCCGACGGATTCGAAACCAGTTATTTCGAATACACCGACGCGGTGCGTCACCTGCTGCGCGGCGATGCCGGCATGCCGGTAGCGAAGATCGTCGCGCATTCATTCGGCGCGTCCGCGTCGATCAATGCAATCGACAAGGAAGGCTTATCGCCAGAGCTGCTGCTGATCGCGCCGGCGCTGCACCTCGAGGAATTCCTGCACCAGAGCTTTCAGCGCCACGGGATTCCGTTTGCGCTGTTTCGCGATCTCATCGGCCACCTCGAAGCCGCCTACGGTTACGACTTCCATCGCGACAACCCGAAGCGACTAATTCGTCGCCTGGAAATGCCGTTGGTGATTCTGCACGACGAACTCGACCGCACGGTACCGATCGAGCACAGCCAGGCCGAGGCGGAAAACAATCCGTGGATTTCACTGCAGCCGACGCGCGATCTCGGACATACGCGTATCCTGAAATCCGATACCGCGATCGCAGCGGTCAACGCTTACCTGCTGCGGCCGCTGCCCGAGGCAGGTTAGGCAGCGGCGGAAAGCAGCTCGTCCTCGCCCTTCACGTCCATGAAAAAGTCCCGCTGCAGGTAAAGCAGCGACGACACGTCGACCAGGTCGTGGGCAATTTTTATCGCGATGGCGCTGTCATTCATCAGCGAGGTCGCCATCTGGCTACTGATCAGGTTATCCCGCACCAGGTGATCGATGGTGCCATTTTGCAGCACGTCGTATTCCTCGACGTGGTCGCGCAGCTTCTGAATCTTGTCGAGGTATTTTTCATCCAGCCTGGTTTGCCGGGCCTTGCGCGAAAGGCGCAGAATTTTCAGTATCATGCGGCGTAAATTATTGTATTCGGCGCGGATGTGCTCATTGTCCGAATTCAGGTAATGATACATGTTGGCATGCAGCGGTTTGATCTCTTTTACGATCTCGACCATCATTCGATCGGCACGCAGAATGCTGCGTATCGCAACAATTTTCTCTTCATCGAGATCGAAGTGGCTTTGCAGCAGCGTAGCGTACTCGACGATCTTGCCGTAAATATTCTTGAATTTATTGTAATAAATCGCGTCCACGTCGAGTTCGAACAAGTTGATATTGGCGACGATCTGGCGCAGTTTTTTGTCCGATTCGATTTCTTTGCGATGCACATGCAAGCCGTGGGTAATTACCTTGTAGGCGGTTTTCTCGAAGAGTCTAAGAGACTCGTCGAGCAGCGCCTTAATTCCGGTCTGCGGATATCTGAGCGACGACTCGTCGAGGAAGTGCGGTTCCTCAATAATCAATTCCTTAGGCAAATCCTTGGGCACAATTCGTTTGACCGCACTCGCGATCAAGGGCACGAAGTTGACCAGCAGGGATGTGTTAACGATGTTGAAGGTCGTATGGAATAGCGACAGCGCGACCGGAATTGCAGAAGCCTGAACGAAAGGCGAAACACCTTCCACTCTCTCCACCGCGTAGCCAATACCGTTTATAAACGGCACGAAAAAAACCAGCATCCACGAGACGCCGAAAATATTGAAAATAAAATGCGCTCGAGCGGTACGTTTGGCACGATAGTTGGCGACAATGGCGGCAAGGTTGGCCGTAATCGTGGTGCCGATATTTTCTCCCAGCACCATCGCCGCTGCCATGTCGAACGGAATCCAGCCCTCGAAACACATGATGATGGTAATCGCCATGGTTGCGCTCGACGATTGAATAATAACCGTCAGCAGCGTGCCGATGAGCATGAACAGCAGAATCGAAAAGTAACCCTTGCTGGTGTAGTCACCGAGGAAAGCGAGCACCTCGGGGCTGGATTTAAGATCCGGCACCGAATCCTTCATGAATTGCAAACCGATGAACAGGATCGCGAAACCGACGATAAAAAATCCCCAGTGCCGCAGGTTTTTCTTCTTGCTGAAGCTGAACAAAAAACCGAGACCCACCAGCGGAATCGCGATCGCGGCCATGTTCACCTTGAAGCCGAGCAAGCTGATCAGCCAGGCGGTTACCGTGGTGCCGATATTGGCACCCATAATGACACCGATCGACTCGGCCAGCGACAGCAGCGACGCATTGGCAAAACTGACGACCATTAACGTGGTCGCTGAAGACGACTGGATTATCGACGTGATCGTGAATCCGGTGAGCACGGCAAAAAACCGGTTCGACGTGGCCGTTGCCAGAATGTTGCGCATGCGGTCGCCGGCGAGTTCCATCAACGCATCGCTCATGACCTTCATGCCGTAGAGAAACAGTCCCAACGAACCGAGAAGTGTCAGAAAATCGAAAAGATCGTAATCCACTGCACCCGTTTTTCTAGTTTATATGCACAGAACTCGATACAAGCCACAAGCCAACAGCGCCCCCGCCTGTATCCAAATTACACAAGTGAAATTTATACGCTTAATCAGGCTGCGGTTGATTGTCGTAGATCAATTAGCGGTATTACTCCTAACGGCACTGTTTGCGCGTGAATCGGATTCGTATCGCTCGAGTCAGATGTTTCCGCTCGATAAATCCAACAATATCGGAGATGTCCGGCAACCGCCGGCACCGCTGTTGAAGGCCCGGGACTCCAATGCCGAGAACGTAGCCGCGGTGGTCAACAATCCCGGTGTAATCGGGTATATCAGTCTGTCTTTTCTGAGCGCGGGTATTAAACCGCTCAGCGTCGATGGCGTCATGGGTTCCAGCCACAGTTTACGCGACGGTATCTATCCGGTTAGCTGAGCCCTGTTTTTGCTTACCATCGGCTGGCCCGCGGGCCGGGTCCGGCAGTTGGTAAACCTTGTGCCGTCTATCGATACGGGGCAACAGATAGTCGCGGAAGCAAAATATTTTCCTGTGCGTTGGAAAGCACAGCTCCGAACAAGCTTACGGAACGCTAAATCGTCCGTCTCACAACGGGCAATGTGTCTACAAGTCAGCCTGTCCCGGGTCAATTAGCCGTCACCGGGACTTTCATTCTCGGTGCAAACGGCTATCCTGAGCGCATGCGCGCAATCGTTATCAGGCACTACAAAACCCGCTTCAATGAAACCGGCCGCTTGATGGGCTGGGCAGACTCTCCGCGCGGACGCGACTGGAAGATCGATTTCGATTTTGTCGATTCGCGCCTGCGTGACCAGGGTATCGATTTCGATGCGGTTTATTCGAGCGATCTCGGACGATCGCGCCAGACCGCGAAGATTCATGCTAAAAATCTGGATATACCCGGTATTTTCGACACGCCGCAGTTGAACGAAATCAATTACGGCAAGCTGCAGAAAATGAAAAAAATGTGGATTCGCCGATTTTTCCCGCAGCACAAAACACGCGCTGACCTGGTTTACCCCAGCGGCGAGAGCTTTCACCAAATGCAACAGCGCAGTATTGATTTCTTTTCATCGCTGGCGGCCTCGAATCCCGGGCAAACGATTTTAATCGTTACCCATGCGGGCGTGATTAGAGGATTGATCAGCCATTTCATTGGCCTCGATTTCGGAAATCACCTCGAACGCAAGATTTCCTTCCGTTATATCGGCGATTTCCGGTTCGATGGCCCGGTTTTCACGCGTTACGAAGAACTGGGTAATCCTTCGGGATTTGTCGAGCAAAACGCAATCACCCTGCCTTTCATCGCCGGCAACAAGATCGGCTAGAGTGGAAGCGGCCTGGCACCCCGGGTGTTACGAAGGCTATTTACTCGCACGCTTCTTCGCTTCAGCCGTTACTTCGAATACTTCTTCCGGCGTGCTGTTGAAATCCTCGGCCAGGCGCCCGATGGTGTAACGCATGATTTCGGCGAAGGTTTTATCGCGGCTTTCATTCAGCGTAATGTGAATGTTGGTGCGGTCCGCCTCGGATAACAGATAAGATTGCAGCTGCCAGATTTCCTCGAAATGCGACATGTAGTGTTTGGCACCGCGATCGGGTACGTTGGTGCTGCGTTTTTTGATCCTTTGCTGCAGCTGTTTACGCTTGAGCAGGCCGAGCATCACGGGGATAACGATGGCATCGGTTTCGGCCTGCAGTTTTTCGATCAGGACGGGGTGCAGGTGCACGCCTTCGAGAACGAGCGATACGTGCTCCCGAGTGGCTCGCGCGATGACCGCTTCGATCGCCAGCGATAACAGATCGGCCTGCGCGCGGTAACCCTGTATCAACTGTTCCTCGGAGACCTTGTCCGAGGTATCGCGAAGGTCGGGCAATCCTTGCCAGGCGGTGAATGAAGACTGGTGCAATACCGGCGCCAGCTGCTCCGGCATCATTGTGCGCATGACTTCGCGCAGCATATCCGTCGACTGGCTGCGAACGATTTCGAGACGGCTGGCGAGAATATTCGCGGTTGAGCTTTTACCGCAGCCGGCAGTACCCCCGATCAGAAAAATGATTTCACGCCCCCTGCTCATAAAGTCGTGCCAGACTAGCCAGCGATGTGCAACTGCCGGTCCCAGTTCACTCGATTGACGCAGGTAGCGGTAAGTCAGCATCGACAGATGCGGCGCGGTAATGCTGCTGATATTACGTTTTAACAGGTGTTCCTGCATCGTTTGCACCACGATATCCGATTCGCGCGGCTTCAGGCCGATAGTTTCGAGGCTATGACGAAATTCCTGACGCGAAAACGCGGTGATCCGGCCATCACAGTGTTCGACCTGAACCGTCAATGGCATGTTTCGATTCTGGTAACGGCTGACAGCGTGATCCTTTTTTATCGATCGCAGGCGATCGACCACGATCTGCCCGAGCTCGTCCGTGGTGATTAACTCGGTATCGTCCAGGTCGTTGCGAATTTCCGAGGCAATATCCGATGCGGTGTCGAAATCGATACCCGAGTCCTGCAGGCTGCGGATGAGGATGCCGCGTAAAAATGGAGTTCGGGTTAAGTCTTCAGAGTCTTCGACTAGGGTTTTGGCCACGTGCCTCCTGTCTGACGGGGCTTAATTACCTTTGAATAATCCGGGATATTGTAAAGCCCAACGGCAGAGATGCAAACTAGTGTGAATTATTTACCAGGAACATGCCTGCCCGCGCTGAACAGGGTATCCGTAGTGGAAATGCAGGGTGGAAAAGGCTTTTGCACCGGTAACACACGGGCACGAAGCAAAATCGAAAAGCACCGAAATTCTTAGCTTTGCCAGGCGATGTAAAACATAACTCATTCGATGTTCACCGGCCTGCGAATAGCAACTCCCTCGATACGCCGGCTCGACGCCTTGATGATTTCCACTTCGAGGTCATCGATCAAGAACACCTCCTTTTCCCTGGAAATATACTCGACGTTCGCCAGCACCCAGAAGCTCACGGTGTCGGTGGGTTTTCCCGGCAGGTCGATCCCGAAGAACTCCTCGACTATACGCACCTCGGCGATGCCGTCGATACTGATTTCATCGTCGGAGATAACCACCATTTCGACCGGCTCGACGTCGGACTCATCGTAAATTTCGCCCAGGTATTTTTGCCCGGGAAGATACTTGACCTTCGACCATACTTGCGAACGGTCGCAGCATAAAGCGATGATGCCTGGTAACTGGCAAGACCCCTGGTCTGCGACAGGCATTCAATACTGGAGAACAGGGGTTTCGCAATCACGTGCTGCACCCCGGTTTCGACACATCATCCTGACAACAGAACAACAGACGTGGATCGCGGCGTCGAGATTTATCCTGCGCCCCGTTAGCTGTCAGCTGCCCCCGTCAAAGGCGCGTTGTTGTCGGTCAGATTTTCGCCCCCCGGTGGCTGGGCCGACTCATCGGGCGCCTCGGCCTCCTGGAATTCGAACAGCACCTTGACAATCTGGTGCCGGTCCATCTTAAGGACTTCGAGACGGGCGCCTTCGAGCTGAACCTGATCACCAACACTGGCAATGCGGCCAAGGCGATGGTTGATGAACCCTCCCAGGGTTACGTAATCGCCGGTTGGAAAAGGGTAATTTAGTTTGTGCTCCAGTTCCGTAACGCGAACGCCGGCGCTGATCTTGTAGCGATAAGAATCTTCTTTTTTGATGTGACGGTGTCTCGGCGTAAATTCGTCCTCGTAGTCGCCGACAATCTCTTCGAGAATATCTTCGAGCGTGATCAAGCCCTCGGTGCCGCCGTACTCATCCAGAACGATGGCGATTTGCTGGCGGTTACTGATGAAGTCCTTGAGCAATGTTTTCAGCGGCATGGTATCGGGGATGTAATAAGCCGACATCATCACGTCGGCGACCGGTTGCGCCAGGGTTTCGAGAATCAGTTCGGGTTTTTCCGCGGCCGCCATGCTGTTGAGCAATTGCTTCATTGATACGATGCCGATAATGTTGTCCATGGTCGATTCGTAGACCGGATAACGCTCGCGCAATTCTTCCTTGAACAGGGCGAGCACATCCGCGACGATTGCGGTATGCGGTATCGCTTCAACTTCCGTGCGCGGAATCATCGCATCCCGAGCGGTATGTTCATCGAGGTCGAATACCCCGCGAAGCATCTTGGTCAACTGAGGATCGAGGACCCCCTCCTGCTCACTGGCGCTTAGTATGGTGCGAATTTCCTCGCCGGTTATCGAGAAATGCGGCTCACCATTCTCGATTAGCTCACGCTGCCCAAACAACCACAGCAGGCCATTGGACGAATGATTCATGAACCAGATGATCGGTCGCAGTATGGTGTGCAGCCAGTTGATGATTCTGGCGACCGACAGGCTGATTGCGACCGCCTTGTGGAAAGCCAGTACCTTTGGCGCCAGTTCACCTACGACAATGTGCAAAAAGGAAATGATCAGGAAAGCAAAAAAGTAGGAGAGGCTCTGGGTGAACTGTAATACTTTTTCGCTTTCACCCAGCAGGCCAAAGGCCAGCTCGAAACCCGGGAACAAAATTTGATTCAGCGTGACAATTCCGATAGCACCCAGTCCAAGCGAAACGATCGTAATTCCGATCTGTGTAACCGAATAAAAGCGCTCCGGCTGGTCGTGCAATACCTGGACTATCCTGGCAGACCTGCTGCCGGTACCGGCCAGCTGATTGATACGACTTCGCCGCGCCGAAGTTAGCGCGATCTCCGAGCCGACAAAAAATGCATTACCCACCACCAGGAAAAGAATCAAAAACAGCTTGCCGATCAACACCCATTCCATAAATCGCTCCTCCACGGCATGTGTTACAGCATTATTAGTTGTTTGCGCCGCGAATTAATCTTCCGAGTTTATTCCATCGCTGACTCGATTTTCTGACACCAATCAAGGAAGAGCGCATTGGTTAAAACGATACTACTCGGGCTCTTCTTTGCGCGGCAGGCGATAAAAACACGGATATGCTCCGATACCCTGCCGCACTGGATGCACAATACCTGCAGGCTGTGACTAAGAACGCCGCGAAAAACCTGTCTGAAAACCCGGGTTAGGCAAAGATTGCCGGGGCGAGGTATCCGGGCTCCGCGATTCAGAATATGAGGCAAGCTGTCGGTAGTCGGACCGGCAGCTTCCTAACCGTAACGTCCCTCGATGTAATCCGCGGTTTCCTGGTTGGCCGGCGTCACGAAAAGCTCGGCGGTAGCGCTATGCTCGATCACCTTGCCCAACAACATGAAAATACATTCCTCGCTGGCGCGCCGCGCCTGCGCCATGTTGTGGGTAACGATTAGAATCGAATACTTACCGCGTAATTCCCAGATCAATTCCTCGACCGCCGCGGTACCCTTGGGATCGAGCGCCGAACAGGGCTCATCCATCAGCAGGACACTGGGCTTTACCGGCAGCAAACGCGCGATGCAGAGTTTTTGCTGTTCTTCGAGCGACAGTTCCGTGGCCCGGCGCTTCAGGTGATCCTTGACCTTGTCCCAGAGTAAAACCTGCTGCAGTGATTCCTCGACGATCTGGTCCTCGTCGTCGCGGGTATACTTTTTGTCGCGGTTATGCAGCTTGTGCCCGTAAAGAATATTTTCACGAATTGACGTCGGCAACGGGTTGGGGCGCTGGAATACCATGCCGACCTGCTTCCTGACCTGCACCAGTTCGACTTCGGGGGCGTAAATATTGTTGCCGAAAACATTGATCGAACCGTTAATCTTGACGTAACCGAGGCGCTCGTTGATCCGGTTGACGCTGCGCAGGAAGGTTGATTTGCCGCAACCCGAGGGCCCGATCAGCGAGGTTACGATACCTTTCTTGATTTGCAGGTTGACATCGTACAGCGCCTGGAAATCGCCATACCACAGGTCCAGGCCGCTGGTGCTGATTGCCATATCTGTACCCGATTCGACTTCGCTCGTGGTCAGGTTTGGCATTGTGCTCATTTCCATCATCTCTATCCCCTAACCGAAACGTCCCTCGATATAGTCGGTGGTGCGGGCATCCTGCACCTTACCGGCGAACAATTCCTCGGTATCGCCGATTTCGACACACTGACCCTCGAGGAAAAACGCGGTGCGGTCTGCCAGCCGGCGGGCTTGCTGCACCAGGTTGGTAACGAGGATAATCGTCATCTCATGTTTTAATTCTTTGAGCACGTCCTCGATGCGCATGGTCGTGACCGGGTCGACCGCGATCGAGAACTCGTCGAGCATCAGCAGTTCCGGATCCTGCGACAGCGCACGCGCGATCGTCAGGCGCTGCTGCTGGCCGCCGGACAGCAGGCTGCCGAGAGAATCGAGCCGATCCTTAACTTCTTCCCACAGCGCCGCCCGCGTCAGGCAGCGCTCGACGATGACGTCGAGTTCGGCCTTGTCGCGGATACCGCGCAGGCGCGGTACGAAAGCGACATTTTCGTAAACCGTCAGCGGCAGGCCCACCGGCAGGGGAAACACGACGCCGATGCGGTTGCGCAGCGCATAAACGTTGCGCACGTCACGGATATTTACACCGTTGAAGGTAATTTCCCCGTCGACTCGCATAGCGGTATTGAAATCGTTCATCCGGTTCAGCGTCTTCAGGAACGATGTCTTGCCCGCGTTAGCCGGACCGATAATGCCGAAAATTTCGTTTTCCCGGACTTCGAGGTTAACCCCCGAGATCGCGGTGTCGGCGCCGTAATGAATCGCGAGATCGCGCACCGCGAGCTTGATCCGGGATTCCGTGCCGGCCTCGGTTTCGCTCATCTTTTCGGCCGCGCTTACCATTTCTTTTTACCCCTGAGGTACATCCGCAACGCGATCGAAACACTGTTCATCAGCAACACCATGCTGATCAGCACCAGCGCAACCCCGTAGGGCAGCGCCTCGGGCACATTCGGCACCTGGGTCGAGACCACGAACAGGTGCAACGACAGCGCCATGGTCTGGTCGAATACGCTCTCGGGCAGCACCGGGATGAAAAACGCGGCGCCGGTAAACATGACCGGCGCGGTTTCGCCGGAGGTGCGCGAGACTTCGAGAATGACACCGGTCAGGATGCCGCTGATCGAGTTCGGCAGCACCACGCGGCGGATCGTCTGCCAGCGCGTCGCACCCATGTTCCAGCAGGCTTCGCGAAACGCCGGGGGTACCGCCTGCAGCGACTCGCGGGTGGCGACGATGACCACCGGCATGGTCATGACAGCGAGCGTTGCGCTGGCTGCGAGGATACTGGTGCCGAAACCGAAAAATATGACGAAGGCGCCGACGCCGAACAGCGCGTGCACGATCGAGGGCACCCCGGCCAGGTTGATGATCGCCAGGTTGATCACGCGCGTCAGCCAGTTGT
>JAAUYF010120868.1_pt1 | contig 11112 bp, 13 predicted proteins | sample 7278051 | NCBI WGS metagenome assembly JAAUYF01 (sample SAMN14350202, study PRJNA611818) | marine sediment metagenome | isolation source: surface marine sediment (0.6m) | place: French Polynesia: Moorea | collected 2018-08 | reverse complement strand
GGCGACGCCGTTCAAGATCAAGGGCATTAACTATTCGATTACGTCTGCCTGCGCGACGAGCGCCCATTGCGTTGGTGCTGCCGCTGAACAGATTGCACTAGGCAAACAAGACGTCGTATTTGCCGGCGGCGGCGAGGAAGAGGACTGGACGCTTACGTCATTGTTCGACGCGATGGGTGCGTTGTCCTCCGGTTTCAATGACGATCCCACCAAGGCGTCCCGGCCCTACGACGCGAATCGCGATGGCTTTGTGAGTTCTTCCGGTGCCGGAATGGTCGTCGTCGAGGAGCTCGAGCACGCTCGTGCACGCGGCGCAAAGATCTATGCCGAACTCGTCGGATACGCCGCCAACTCGGATGGCCACGACATGGTCGCCCCGTCCGGGGAGGGCGCCATTCGATGCATGGATCTCGCACTCTCGACGGTTGAGGGACCAATCGATTACATCAACACGCACGGTACGAGCACGCCGGTAGGCGACGTGCAGGAAGTTGCCGCGATGCGCACCCTGTTCGGCGATGACATGCCGCGTTACGGCTCGACCAAATCGATGTGCGGACATTCGCTCGGCGCAACGGGCGTCCAGGAGGCGATTCACTGCCTGCTGATGCTCGAGCACGACTTCATCGCGCCGTCGATCAACGTCGAGGAACCCGACGAGGCGGTTGCCGGTACTCCGCTCGTGACGGAATGCGTCGAGAATGCAGGCATCCGGACCGCGATGACGAACAGCTTCGGCTTCGGCGGCACCAACGGGACGCTGGTGTTCCAGAAACGCTGACCGTCGGCCATAATCGGCCGCTATGAGCATCGACACCTTATCTGAGACGAACTGTTTCGGCGGCCGCATCGGTTTCTACAGGCACGCCTCAACCAGCAACGACTGCGACATGCAGTTCTCGGTGTTCGTACCGCCACAGGCGGCCAACGGCAAGGTGCCGGTGCTGACGTTCCTTTCCGGCCTGACCTGCACGGAGGAGAACTTCATGGTCAAGAGCGGCGCGCAGCGAGTGGCGGCCGAACTCGGCCTGATGCTCGTCTCGCCCGATACGAGTCCGCGCGGCGAAGGCGTGCCCGACGATCCCGATGACGACTACGACATGGGACTTGCCGCGGGCTTCTATCTGAACGCGACGCGGGAACCCTGGTCGCGGCACTATCACATGTACGACTACGTCACGCAGGAGCTGCCGGCGATTATCTTCGGCAACTTCCCCGGCGACCCGGAGCGGCACGGTCTCACTGGTCACTCGATGGGCGGGCACGGCGCGCTGACGATCGGCCTCCGGAACCCCGAGATGTTTCGCTCACTGTCTGCGTTTGCACCGATCTGCACAACCCTGCACAGCCCATGGGGAAGAAAGGCGCTCGGTTACTACCTCGGTGACGATACGTCGAACTGGCAGGACTACGATGCCTGCGAGGTCGCGAGGCGCTCGGGCCATGTGACGAAATACGATCGCATCCTCGTCGACCAGGGCGCCGACGACCCGTTCCTCGCCGAACAGCTGAAGCCGGAGCTGCTGGAGGCAGCGTGCAAGGAGAGCGGGCTGCCGCTCGAACTGCGCGTCCACGACGGCTACGACCACGGCTACTATTTCATCTCGACGTTCATCGAAGAACATCTGAACTTCCACGCCGAGCGACTCGGGGGGCGGGGCCCGGCCTGATCATGGAACAGTGGCTCATGCTCGGCGTAGCCATGCTCGCGACCGGAACCGTCGCGGGCGTGCTGGCCGGGCTGTTCGGTATCGGCGGCGGTATCGTCATCGTCCCCGTGCTCGAAACGGCGCTCGGTATCCTCGGCGTCGATCCGGCCATTCGCATGCACATCGCCGTCGGTACTTCGCTGGCGACGATCATCCCGACGTCGATTTCTTCGGCGCGCGCGCATCACAGGCGGCAAGCGGTCGACGTGGATATTGTGAAGCGCTGGGCGCTTTTCGTTCTGGTCGGCGCATTACTCGGGGCCTGGATCGCATCGCAGGTGCACAGCCGGGTTCTTGCGATGGTCTTCGCGACGCTTGCGTTCCTCGTTGCGCTCAAGATGGTGTTCGTCCCGGACGGGCATAACCTGACCGACGAAGTCCCGCGCGGCCCGCACGTAGCTATCATCCCGACATCGATCGGTTTCTTCTCGAGCATGATGGGCATCGGCGGCGGCACGTTCTCGGTCATGACATTGACGTTGTTCAACGAACCGATACACCGCGCGGTCGGCACGGCGGCGCTGTTCGGTCTCGTCATCAGCCTGCCGGGGACTATAGGTTTTATCGCCGCGGGATGGGCCGATCCGCGCCTGCCGGCCGGCAGCCTGGGCTACGTCAGCCTGGTTGGTTTCGCGTGCATCGCGCCGGCAACGTTCCTCGCCGCGCCGCTCGGGGCGAGAATCGCTCACGCGTTCCAGCCGAAGCACTTGAAGATGCTGTTCGGGGCCTTTCTGGTCATCGCATCGGTACGACTATTCCTGAGGGCGCTCGCATGAATCGCATTCTCGTCATCTCCTGTCTCGTTTTTCTCTGTGCCTGCGGCCCGCGCACACTCGAGCCGGACCCGGATTACGAATGCAACCGTTGTGCGGAGTGGAACGAACCACAGGACCCGTTTCGCATCCACGGCAATACGTGGTACGTCGGGACGGACGGGCTCTCGTCGATCCTGATCGAAGCAGGCGAAGGGCTGATTCTCGTCGATGGCGGGTTGACGCAGTCGGCTGCCCTGATTGACGCCAACATTCGCGAACTGGGTTTCGATCCGCTCGATATAAAGGCCATTCTCGTTTCGCACGCGCACTACGATCATGCCGGCGGCGTTGCCGCCTTGCAGCGCATGACAAAAGCCAACGTATTCACTAGTGAGGCCGGCGTAGCGACGCTGACCAGCGGACGCCTGCAGCCCGATGACCCGCAGTATCTTGCCGATTCCGACCACGGCAGTTTTCCGCCGATAAGCAACGTCGTCGCAGTCGGCGACGGCGAGTTCGTCTCGATAGGTGAGGTCGCCGTTAAAGCGGTTTATACACCGGGCCACACCCTGAACAGCGTGTCCTGGACCTGGGAATCCTGCGCACTGGGAACGTGCTACGACGTCGTCTACGCAGACAGCGTCACAGCGGTATCGGCGCGGGGGTTCTCGTTCGGTGCGAGCGGCGCTGCGGACATGATGATCGAGAGCGCAGGCAAGATCGCCGATCTCGATTGCGACATCCTGTTGTCACCGCATCCGTTCTTCTTCGGAATGTACGACAAGCTCGAGCGGCTCGGCGAAGGGAATCCGTTCGTCAACGATCTCGCGTGCACGTTCTACGCCGAGACGGCGCTCGACTGGCTGGAGCAACGCCTGCAGGCCGAGGGTTCCTGAAGCACCTGTTATTTCTCGTCGGCGAAGAACTCGATGCGCTCGACCTGCCAGTCGTGCACGTCCGGATGGTCCGGGATCATCCTGTGACTGATGATCTCGCTGTAGTTGCCGCGCAACCGGATTTCGATCGGGGCGCGACGACGGTGGCCGAGCTTGTTTTCACCGACCACGGTGATTCGCAGCATGCCCGGTCCCGGCGCAGTCTGGACTCGTGCACTCAGGTACAGCACGCGCGGATTGAAGCGGTAAGACAGCGACCCGCGAATGCAAAACGTCTTCTCGGCGTCGCAAACGCGTTCGTTGTGGAACAGGTAATCAATCGGAGCCGCAAGTGCGGCAGCCGCGAATGCCAAGGCCAGAATGCCCGGCAATAAGAGACCGCCTCGCTTCATCATTCCGGATTCATGGGCATGTCATGTCCGCCGTGACCCGAATGATCCTGCGTGCCCGTGAGTTTCATGACCGGCATCGCGATCGTGGCAAGTCCGAGCAGTACGATGAGCAGCCCGGTACCCAATCGCTTGCGGCTCATGAACTGCGCCAGTTTCGAGGCGCTGACACCGGTCGCGATCATCGCCGGCATCGTGCCGAGTCCGAACGCAATCATGACGAGTGCCCCGTTCACGGGCTCGGTAGTGGTCGCCGCGAGCAGGAGAACGGAGTAGACGAGTCCACAAGGTAACCAGCCCCAGATAAGCCCGAGACCCAGGGCCTGGGCGATCGTTCGAACCGGTACAAGTCCCCTGGCGGCCGGCGCAATGCGTTGCCAGATCTTCGAGCCCGCGGTCTCGAGCGGCGAGAGGATGCGCCAGTTGAATGCCAGCTGCAGGCCGACAAGGATGATCAGCAGGCCGCTTGCAAGCCGGATCGGTGCTGCGAGATCGGGGATCGACGACACGGCCGTCTTGCCGAGCGCCGCGACGAGCAGGCCGAGCAGGGCGTAGGTCAGGACGCGGCCGGCGTTGTAGGCAATTGCCTTCGGTAATTGAATCTTCAGCGACTGCACTTCGGCATTGATAGCGAACAGGCCGGAAATCCCTGCGCACATGCCGAAGCAATGGGCGCTGCCGAGGAAACCGGTGACGAAGGCTGCCGCGACCAGCGGCCAGGACTCGCTCACGATGCTTCATCCTCTTTTGGCTTGGAATCGTCGTCCATGACGACACGCATCGCGGGCGTGTCGAGATCATCGAACTGCCCGGCTCCGACGGCCCAGAAGAACACCCACACGGCGATGCCGAGCAACAGCAATGCGAGGGGAATCAGGACGTAGAGTATCGACATGGTTATTCGAATCGATTGAGTCGCAGCGCATTCAGCACGACGATCAGCGAACTGGCGCTCATGCCGATTGCCGCGGCCCACGGCGGTACGAATCCCGCCGCAGCCAGCGGCAGCGCAAGCGCATTGTATACGATTGCCCACGCAAGGTTCTGGCGAACGATGCGCATGGTCTTGCGCGACATCTCGACCGCTGTCGTCACCGGCGCCAGCGAATCGCCGAGCATCACGACATCGGCGCTCGTTTGCGCGAGCAGGGCGCCGTGCGCGGGCGCGATCGAAGTGTCGGCACCCGCCAGGACCGGCGCGTCATTGATTCCGTCGCCGATCATGACGACGCGCTCGCCGCGTTCCTGGGCAGCCTCGATAACCGCAAGTTTGTCCTCCGGCACGCATTCGAAATGAGCGTCATCGATGCCCAGTTTGCCGGCTACGGTCTCTACAGCAAGCCGGTTGTCGCCGCTGACGAGGGCGATCCGAAGGCCGAGCCCGCGCAGAGCGTCGAGCGTCTCGCTTACCGCGGGCCGCAATTCGTCAGCAAGCTCGAACCAGGCGACGAGATCGCCCTCGACGCCGAGGAATACATGCGTCGCTGTTCCGTCCTCGACGCCGGCTCCGCCACCGACGAAGTCCGCGTTGCCGATGCGCCACTCAAGTCCGTCAATCGTGCCGCTGACGCCTTCGCCGACATGGATCTTCTCGTCGCTGACGTTCGGCAGTTCGTCCGGCAGTGCGAATGCTCGTGCCAGCGGATGCGTCGATGCGTGCTCCAGCGCTGCGGCGATCAGGCGGCAGTCCTTCTCGGTCCAGGCGTTATCGGTGACGAATACGCTCGTGATCCGCGGCAGGCCCATCGTCAGCGTGCCGGTCTTGTCGAAGATGGCGAGCGTGGCGCGGGACAGCGTTTCGATCGCATTGCCGTTGGTGACCAGCAGGCGCAGCTGCGACAGGCGGCTGCCGGCGGCGGCGAAAGCCGCTGGTGTTGCCAACGCCAGCGCGCACGGGCAGGTCACGACGAGCACCGACAAGGTAATGACGAACGCGCGATCCGGGGCGGCGAAATACCAGAACGTCGCGACACCGGTTGCGACGACGAGCAGCGCAACCACGATGTAACTGGCCACCTTGTCGGCGATCGTGACGAAAGCGGGCCGTGCATAGCGGGCCCGCTCGCTCAGCCGGCTGATCGTGCCGAGCGTCGTATCGCTGCCGGTGGTCGTCACGTCCATTTCGATCATGTTGTCGAGATTCACGCTTCCTGCGGAAAGCGCGTCGCCCGCGGCCTTTGACTGCGGCCTGGCTTCGCCGGTAAGCAGCGCCTCGTCGACGCTTGTCCGGCCCGATACGAGCACACCATCCGCCGGGATCGGGTCGCCTGCACGAATGAGGACGCGGTCGCCCCTCTGCAACTGGCTGACCGGGACGACGGCATGATCACCGCCATCGATGCGGGTCGCCGTGTTCGGCAGCAGGGACGACAATGCGGCGCTGCGGTCGATCGATCTGTGCCTGGCCCGCATCTCGAGAAAGCGGCCCAGCGTCAGGAAGAAGACAAACATCGTCACGGAGTCGAACCAGACCGCTTCGCCGCGCGTGAACGTGGCGTACACGGAAGCTGCATAGGCAGAGCCGACGGCGATCGACACGGGCAGGTCCATGCCGGGTTTGCGACCGACGACGCCGCGCCACGCGCTCATGAAGAACGGTTTCGCCGAGTAGAAGACGACGGGCGTCGTTACGAAAAAGCTGACGAGGCGCAAGAAATGCTGCATCTCCGGGTCGATACCCTGGTAATCCATCGCGTACAGGCCGACCGCAAACATCATGACCTGCATCATGCCGAGCGAGGCGACGAGCAGGCGCTTGAGTGCCGTGCGCTGTTCCGTGACCTCGGGACGCGTGGTGCTCTCCGGCGATAGCGGCTGCGGCTGGTAACCGAGGTTCGCAAGCGTCGCAAGATACCCGGACAGGCCCTGTCCCTCTGCGGGGAATCGCAGCCGCAGGCGGTGCGTAATCGGGTTGACCTCGGCCGACCGGATCCCGGCCTGCTTGCCCAGGGTCGTCTCGATCAGCCAGCTGCAGGCCGAACAGTACATGCCGCCGACGTAGATCGTGGCTTCGCGCATGTCTTCGTGAAGCTCGGTAAATGCATCGAGCATGTCGGGACCGTCGAACACGCTCCATTCCGCCGCTTCCTCGGGCGGCCTGCCAACCCCGGGATCGGGTGCCTCACGCAACTCGTAATAACGCACCATGCCCGTGTCGCGGATAAGTTCGGCGACGGCCTTGCAGCCCGGGCAACAGACCGGTCGGGCCTCACCCTCGATGTCGACCGCCAGGTCGCAGCCGGAGGGGACGGGCAGGGCGCAGTGAAAACAGTCCTTAAGAGCCGTCATCGCCGCCGGGCCGCAGCGTCAGGCTGGTCTCGCCCCGCCATTCGGCCGACAGCCGCCATTGCTCGCCGTGTTTGAGGACGGCATAAAAGCGCCCGTCCGGGACGGTCAGGAAATGCCCGACCCACACGGGGTTTCCGTTCTCGTCGGGTTGCGCCTTGTTCAGCGTGATGACCTGGTCCCGGTCGGCAAAGGCGGGGTGAGACAACTCGAATTCGAGCGCGACCGGCACGTCGACGAGATCGCCCGACCGCATGACCGCGCTGACGGCACCGGTGTCCGGGTTGATATCGATGAGCGCGGCCAGGCCCATTTCCGACGCCAGCCGTTGCGCGGATATGCGCCGGTCGGCGGCCTTCCTGACGCCGTCTTCGGCGTGCACGACCAGTGAGTCCGTGGTCTGCAGGGCAATCCACACGGTCGTGAGCCCTCCGACGACCGCCGATGCCGGGAGGGCGATGATGAACCACGGCCAGAACTGCCGGTACCAGGGCTTTGTATCTTCGCGTTTCACTTGGGTTTTCTAAGGCGTCGGGCCGAGGAAACGACTGTCTTCGATTAGGGAGATGTCCGGGTCGTCGGCCGCCGCGATATGGAACTCGATGTTCATGATGCCATAGGCGAAGTTCCGGTGGGCGCGGACGCGTACCGGGAGCGACAGGATGTCGCCGCCTGCCACCTCGACCGGATTCGCGACGCCGTCGAGCGAGATGCCTTCGACGCCGCTGACGTCGAGCACGAATGCCCGGGGCTGATCGCTCTGGTTGATGACCTTGAGCGTGTAGATATTCTCAATGACATCGTTCGGCAGCTCACGGTACAGAGCGTTGCGGTCGCGGATAACGTCGAGGATGACCGGCGTGCGCGTGCTCATCGACGTCACGAGCAGGGAGATCATGACGAGCAGGATCGCCGCATAGACGAACATGCGCGGACGCAATATGCGCGTACCTTCGTGCTTCATCGCGTGCTCGGTCGTGTAGCGGACCAGTCCGCGCTCGTAGCCCATGCGATCCATGATCGAATCGCAGGCGTCGATGCAGGCCGCGCAGGCGATGCATTCGTACTGAAGGCCTTCGCGGATGTCGATACCGGTCGGGCACACCTGGACACAAAGCTGACAGTCGATGCAGTCGCCCAGCCCCCTGGCCTTCGGGTCTTCGGAGCGCTTGCGTCCGCCGCGAGGTTCGCCGCGGTCCTCGTCGTAGGAGATGATCAGCGTGTCCTTGTCGAACATCGCGCTCTGGAAGCGCGCGTACGGACACATGTACTTGCAAACCTGCTCGCGCATGTAGCCGGCATTGCCGTAAGTCGCAAAGCCGTAGAAGAGCCCCCAGAACAGCGTCCAGCCGCCGACGTTGAGCGCGAGAATTTCGAGGCCGAGTTCGCGGATGGGCTGGAAGTAGCCGACAAATGTGAATCCGGTCCACAGCGAGAACGTGATCCACAGGAACTGTTTCGAGAACTTGCGCCGGAACTTGTTCCAGGACCAGGGCGCCTTGTCGAGTTTCATGCGCTGGGAGCGTGTGCCTTCCGTCCACTGCTCCATCCAGATGAAGATCTCGGTCCAGACTGTCTGCGGGCAGGCGAAGCCGCACCAGAGACGACCTGCCAGCGCCGTGAAAAAGAACAGCGAAAACGCGAGGATCATCAGTAGCAGCGCGAGGTAAGGAAAATCCTGCGGCCACAGGGTAAGGCCGAAAATGTGGAACTTGCGCGCAGGGAGATCGAACAGCACGGCCTGGCGACCGCTCATGGAAAGCCACGGCACGGCGTAAAACAGACCGAGCAGCACAACCGTTGCAATGCGGCTCAGGCGCTCGAATCGGCCGTCAATCTCTCGCGGGTAGATTTTCTCGGCGCTCTCGTACATCGAGGCGCCTTGCGGCTCGTTCATTGTTGTCGGTGCTTCGCGTCCCGCTTCGGTGCGGTACGGACAAGATACGCCGTGACGCCGGAGCAGAGTGCACAGAGTATCCAGAAAAAGAAGAAACCGGCCGCGTAACCTGCATCGCGGCCGATATCGAGGTTCTCGTCGAAGATGCCGGTCAGGTCGACCGGGTCGAACAATGCGAAGAACACCATGGTGCCGATGGCCGCGACGAGGAACGATATCCACACGACGGTGAACACCGCCTGTTTGTCACGGCTCCACTGCCTGGCGCCACGGTATTCTTCGTTGATCACTACTGCGACAGGCTGTAGACGTACGCCGCCAGGATCTTTGTCCGATTCGCGCCGAGCAGTTCGCCGTGGGCCGGCATCATGCCGTTACGGCCCTGCAGGATCGTGTCGCGAATCACGTCGTCCGAGCCGCCGTACAGCCAGATATCGTCCGTCAGGTTCGGGGCGCCGAAGATCTTGTTGCCCTTGCCGTCCACGCCATGGCAAGCGCTGCACAGCGCGACGAACATGGGCTGCGCACTGCGCGCGCCGTTGCTCAATTCGCCGCCCGACAGGCTCTTGACGTACTTGACCATGTTGTCGACGCCTTCCTCGCCGCCGAGTGCAGGTGCGAGCACCGGCATGACGCCGCTGCGGCCCTGGTCGAGCGTCATTATGAGATCGGCTTCGCTGTTGCCCCACAGCCAGTCGTCGTCAGTCAGGTTCGGGTAACCGGTTGCGCCACGCGCATCCGACCCGTGACAGGTCGTGCAGTAGCTTGCGAACAGGCTCCTGCCCAACGCCTGCGCGTCGGGATCCTGCGCCAGCGCCGCGAAGTCCATGGCCGCGAATTCTTCGTAGATCGGCTCGTAAGTCGCCGCCGCAGCCTGCATCTCGGCCTCGTACTGGCCCTCGGAAGACCAGCCGAGCACGCCCTTGAAGGTGCCGAGACCGGGGTAGGCGATCAGGAATCCGACGCCCCAGGCAATCGTGATGAAGTACAGGTACAGCCACCACTTCGGGGCGGGGTTGTTCCACTCCTCGAGGTCGCCATCCCACTTGTGGCCGACGAGATCGTCGTCCGAGATGTTCTGCGGTCCCTGCTTTGCCGACCAGCCAATCAGCCAGACGCACCAGATGATGAAAGCGATCGTGCCAGCAGCAACGAACCAGTGCCAGAATGCAGGCATCAGATGTTCTCCCGCTTATTGGTATTGAATGTTTTGTCTTCTTCCAGCGGCAAGGCCGCGGAAGCGTCAAAGTCCTTCTTCCGCTTGCTGCTCCACGCCCACACCCAGATGCCCACGAAGGCAGCGAAGATGATGGCCGTCAGGATGCCGCGGAAGTCGTTGATATCCACTTGCGTTACCTTCGATTCCGCCGGTTGATGCCGAGGCCCTGCAGGTAAGCGACGATGGCGTCGAGCTCGGTCTTGCCGGTCACTTCGGCTGCCGCCGCCGCGATCTGCTCGTCGGTGTACGGGTCGCCCAGGAATTGCAGCGTCTCCAGTTTGGCCGTCACGAAGTCCGGGTCGACCTCGCGTTCGGCCAGCCAGGGATAGGCCGGCATGTTGGACTCGGGCACGAGCGCGCGCGGGTCCATCAGGTGCAGGCGTTGCCAGTCGTCCGAATACCGACCGCCGACGCGCGCGAGGTCGGGCCCCGTGCGCTTGGAGCCGAACTGGAACGGGCGGTCGTAGACCGTTTCACCTGCCGTCGTAAACGGCCCGTAGCGCTCGGTTTCCGAGCGGAACGGCCGGATCATCTGCGAGTGGCAGTTGTAGCAGCCTTCAGTCACGTAAACGTCGCGTCCGGCGAGCCGCAGCGCCGAGTAGGGCGCGATGCCTTCATCCGGCTCGGTCGCGTCGGCGCTGAGCATCAGCGGTACGAGTTCGACGAGGCCACCGATACTGATCGCGAGGACGATCAGCACCATCATCAGGTTGAGGTTTTTCTCAATTTGTTCGTGACGCATTCGATCGCTCCTCTACGCCGGGTCCATGACGGCGACAGGTACGGGTTTTTCCTTCGCGACCGTCTTGTAGACGTTGTAGGCCATGGCAAGCATGCCGACGAAGTAGACGAGCCCGCCGAGCAGGCGCATGCCGTAGTACGGGTACTTCGAGGCCAGGATTTCGATGAACGCGTAAGTCAGCGTGCCATCGGCGTTGACTGCGCGTGACATGAGGCCTTCG
>JAAUYF010047739.1_pt1 | contig 11128 bp, 8 predicted proteins | sample 7278051 | NCBI WGS metagenome assembly JAAUYF01 (sample SAMN14350202, study PRJNA611818) | marine sediment metagenome | isolation source: surface marine sediment (0.6m) | place: French Polynesia: Moorea | collected 2018-08 | reverse complement strand
GTACGGGCTCGTATGGGCGGCAAAAGAAAGCTGGCAAGTTCATATAGCGCCAGGGTCTTTGGTAAGTTTTTAGACGATCTCAGAATGATTGTCTATTCCAGGCTCAAGGCATCTATCCCGCATGAGTATGGCCCACTCGCACCTATCGTTGCCAAGCGTCATAAATATCTGGCTATCCCCACAGAGTTTGCACAGAAAAGAAAAGGGAAATTGAAGCCGGGCGCCGGTGTCAGGTACAGAAGAATACGGCCAAGCATGCTCAAAAAAGGCACCACTTTTACCATCCAAGGCAAGGGTCAAAACAAGATACTTATGCAGAAGGTTGATGAGGGGTTGCATGGCAGGGCAATGCGAAGGGCAAGGGGCAAGAAGTTTACCGCCAAGGGTGGCGCAATACCGATGTTCACCCTGAAACCGAAGCAGGTCTTGCCGGTGCGCACTAATATCCGCAGGCTGTTTAAATATCAGGTGAAGGGAATTGTCAGTTCAATGCTGCGAGCAATAGCAAAGGAATGGAAACATGCCTGATTCAATTCGCGAGCAGGCAGTGCAGGCACTTGAAACTCTGCTGGCAACAATCACCACGGTTGGCGGTTATAACACCAACCTGGGCAATAAAATATATCGTGGCTCGGACAGGGCGCTTGAGGTTGAAGAGTTGCCTGGCGCAATCATTGTTGAAGGGCAGGAAAGCAGCGATTCAGAGGTTACGATGGATAGGGACCATCACTACTTGAACATAAGCATTGAAGCGAGAAAGGAATACGCTGATACGGAAAACTACCAGCAAGAAGGCAACAAGATGCTTGCTGACATTATAAAGGTAATCGGCACCGATCCCGATTTGGGTGGATTGGTAATTGATATCACAAACCAAGGAAACATAATTGACCGTCCGGAAGCAGAGGCACAGATAGCAGGAGTTGATATAGCGTTGCTTGTGCATTACAGGACACAACATTTAGACCCGTATAATTAAGGAGCGGTTATGTTAACAAGAAAAACAGTCGTGTTGGCAAAGGAAGAGGTAACGTACAACACTGACCCGGTACCCACCGGAGTTGCGGACGCAATGCTGGTTTCAAACCCTGACTTGCGGGTCGAAGGTGAAATGCTGACCCGGGATTATGTAAGAGAGTCACTTTCACCGCTTGGCCACGTTATCGGCAAGAAGAAAGTAACCCTGTCTTTTGAAACGGAACTGAAGGGTTCCGGCGCGGCAGGCACGGCCCCGGAAACAGGTGTGCTGTTCAAGGCTTGCGGCATGAGCGAAACGATTGTTGCAAGTACATCTGTCACCTATGCACCAATTTCGGACAGCCACGATTCATGCACCTTTTATGTATTCTTCGATGGCTTGCGGCATGCAATCACCGGAGCGCGTGGCAGCTATTCAATTGATATGCAGGCTGGTATGTTCCCGAAGGTAACCTGGAACTTTGAAGGGCGCTATGCAACACCAACGGACGTAGCATTACCATCAACTACGGTTGACTCAACACTGCCGCAGGTAATTCGATCTTCTTCGTTTACGGTCAATGCATATGCGGCAACAATAAACGCTCTGACCTTTGACATTGCCAATACAATAGGCGCCCCCGGTGATGTCAACTCGGCAGACGGATACAGTGAGTTGCGTATAACTGCGAGAGATTCGCAGGGTTCGTTAGATCCAGAATCAACTTTGATTGCCACGCATGACTTCTGGACAGATTGGGAAGACTCAACTGCAAGGGCGATTTCAATTACAATTGGTGGCACGGCGGGCAACATCTGTGATATTGATATTGGCCAGGCTGTGTATAGAGAAATAGGCTACGGTGACCGCGAGGGGGTTCGGACATATGAGATACCGTTCACTGCGGCAGAAAGCGGCACCGGCAACGATGAGATATCAATAGCCTTTACTTAAAATTGGAGGGGATTTATGAGCATTGTAGCAGTGGACCCGGTAGCAAAGGTTGACTTTGTGCCGGAGTCGGAGAAGAGGAAAAAGGAACCAACAACTTTTTTTGTCAGGCCGCTCAAGGAGTCTGAAAAGGCACCATTGCTTGAAGAAATGTTCCCTGACGATGACATGGACGATGCTGTTGAAAAGAAGCAGGCGCGTATTCGCACCACGCTTCTGGCATCAATATTTAAAAAGACATTAAGCGGTTGGGAAAACTTTAAAGATTCTGCCGGTAACCCGGTTCAGTTTAACTCAAGAAACCAGGATGCCAATATAGACAGGATTCCATTCGAGGTCGCTGCCGAAGGTGGCAGTTTTGTTTTCAGTATCTCAAAGTTTACGGAGACAGAAACAAAAAACTAAGGTGGGCGGTAAACGTAGCCGCCCATCCGGAAAAGTTTGACTGCGATCATTGTCCGTATTGGCACAAGTGCAATGAAACAAACAGGTCACCACATCCACAATGGAATATTGACGGTGAGGATTTATATGTCTGCCCTAAAGGAAGTGCCCCTCCTTGGGTTTGGAGGTGGATTAAGTGGTATGGACACTATAAGAATAAAATACTCCCCGCTGGCGGTGGCCTATTAAACCAGACAGCTAAATACGTTGAGGCTATGGAGATCATTGACGTAGCAATCGGAACGATAAGGGACAAAAAGGATGGTGGCCGATAACAGAAACGTATTTGTGACTATGACCTTGCGGGACCAGTTGACCGGCAAGGTAAAAAAGATTCAGGGATCTTTAGCTGAAACACGCGCGGCGCTTGACAAAACCGCAGGCAGGGTTAAGCGTACAGAAACCAGTTTCACCACCCTTACAGGAAACGTTTTAAAAGCGGCTCCTGCCTTTGCTGTTGCGACAGCGGCAATCACTGCAGCGTATCAGGCAATGCGGCTCTTGCGCCAGGAATTTATCAGTGGCTTGAAAGCGGTTGAAGACTTTAACCTGCGTGTTGCTTCCATGGCCGGGTTTATCACCCAGTTTTCAACAAGGGGAGCAAGCGGTGATATAGTCGGCGCCTTTGCCGAGGCAAACGAATACGCCAAAGAGCTTATTGTCAAGCTTGAAATAATTGATGCCAAGACCATAGCAACAGGTAAAGACCTGTCAATCATTGCTGAAACGTTTCTTAAAAACGGTCAGCTTCTTGATATCCAGAACCAGAAACAAATCCAAGGTTTTATCAATATAGCCAATGCATTAAAGCTTGTTACCCAGGGGCAGAACCAAGAGATTCAGATGCGCCAGGAGATCAACGCTTTAATGAAAGGACAACTGCGGGCAACTGATCAACTTGGTCGGCTATTGCAAAAGATAAACCCGAACATTAAGGAAGACCTGAAAAGTTGGGCGGCTCAAGGCGTTGTTATTGAGCGCATTGGCAGCATGTTGGTCGGGATGCAGGCAGCTGGTGAGTCAATAGAGGCGACATGGGAGGCGGTCGGCACGTCATTAAAAACCATTCATGACAGGGTGTTGCGTGACGCCTTCAGGCCGACCTATGAGTTGTTGATCGGCTTGGCCGAAAAACTACGTGCCAAGTATGTGGACCAGAACGGAGAGCTGACGGAAGCGGCCAGGATATTGCAGCGTGATATTATGGGCTTCCTTGAAGATGCGGCTGGATTTGTCAATTTAATGTGGAAGGCAACGCAGGGCATAATCACCATAATAAAGCCCGCTGTGTCTCTGTATGCAAAAATAGCCGGGTTTTATAAAGATATGTGGCTTTGGTCTGCTGACATTGCAGACAAGGCTTATGATACGTTTAAGGCGTGGAAGGACGCTGACCCCGTTCTGAGCGATATCGAGAAAAACTATAAAAACATAGCAGCATATTCGAAAGCGGTTGCGGCTCATACCCAAATCATGCAGGGCAACACGCAGTTAAGCAAGAACCCGTTTTTTTCCGGCTTGGGTATCGCCGAGCAGATAGGTCTTGACCAGCAAAAAGTTGTTGAGATGAAAAAGACCATTCAGGTTGCCGAAATTGAAAACCTTAGATATTCAAAACTTGCACTCGGCAAGGAGGAAGCAAGGGCAAGGAATACGGAAAAAATACAAAAAGCATGGGAAGAAGTAACCCTTGGTGTCTTGCCGGAACATGAACGCAGGGTTGAGGTAATTATTCGCAAGTATGACAAGATGCGTGAGCATGCTAAAACAATATACGGCGATACCGGCGACTTTGCCTTGCTTGAGGAACACATGGCCGCTCTAAACAAGCGACAGGAAGAAGCCATTGACAGGCTAAAAGAGACAAACGCTGTTGCCAAGGATCTTGGCTTTACCTTTGCTTCAGCTTTTGAGGATGCCGTCATTGCCGGTGACAAGCTGCGTGACATATTGAAAGGGTTGTATGATGATATCTTGCGGATATTATTAAGAATGTCTGTTACAGAGCCAATGGCGCAAGGGCTTGCCAACATACTCGGCAACCTTAATCTTTCTTTTGGTTCTACATCTCCGACCATTAACTTTGGTGAGGGGCCTTTCACTTTTGATTCGGCGCTTGGCGGTATTACCGCAAAAGCGGCTGGCGGCTCCGCGTTTCCAGGACGCACCTACCTTGTCGGGGATCAAGGGCCGGAATTGTTGCACATGGGCGCAAGCGGCAATATTACACCAAACCAACAGGTGGGCGGTGGCGATACCTATATAAACATAAATGCTGTTGATACCCGTTCGTTTAGTGACGCAATCAAGAGGAACCCCGGCTCAGTGGTCAGTGTTATCCGTGAAGCGGTAGAGGCTGGCGACATGGGCTTGCGGGCGGCATTAAGGGCAGGAGTAAGGTAATGGCGGCTTTTCCAGATATATACCCGGAACATCCACTAAGGGAAGAAATTAACTTCAAAACGATAACAACCCGTTTTGAGGATCTTGGCGTTGAAACGCGCAAGCAAAAGTGGCTATATCCAAAGCGCAACTTTAATCTACAGTTCAGGGCGCTACCGGCGGCTGATGCTAAAACGTTGTGGGAGTTTTATATAGCAAGAAAGGGAACATATGAAGCATTCAGTTATTTCCTGCCGTGGTCAAATTCATATTCAGGTGAATATATAGCAACCGGTGATGGTACAACTACGGCATTTAATGTACCTGGAAAAACAATATCGGCATATACATTTTATCAGGGCGCAACGACACTCACAGAGACAACCGATTATACAATATCGGCAACGGGCGGTTCGGATGGTGAGGCGCAATTAAACCTTGTGGTTGCTGCGACCGCAGGGGAAAGGATAACTTGTGATTTTACAGGGTATTTAAAAGTCAGGAGCAGGTTCAAGGATGACCACTACTCTTTTGATACCTTTTACAACACCATAGTTAATTCCGGGCTTGGCCTGGTTGGGTTGTTAAATAATGCGTAGTATAAGCACAGGCATAGTTACAGAGCTTGAAGGCACAGAAATTAGAGCCTTTAATCTGCTACACATGAACATTGACAGTGTGGATTATTATTATACCGACTGTGAGGTGCCTATATATGAGGCCGGTAACGAATATGCTCCAAGGGGGTTTACGGCTGACACGGCTTCTTATTCGATTGACAGAATAGTTGATCAGGTATCACTTGAAATAGACAACCTTGACGAAACCTTAACACCCGCCTTTGTCGGCGGCACACCACAGGGCGCTGACGTAACTCTTAAAAAGATTTTTTTAAATGACGCATATCAGATTGTTGGTGGACCTGGAACGGTAAGCCCTGATCTTTATTATAAATACGAAGAAATAGACACTGGCACAATTGAAGACTTTGGCACATTAACCAAAGACTTAACCATTGTTAACTCGCCGGCTGTATCAACCACAAATGCCAAGGTAGGGAACGCCCTTGAGTTGAATCCGCTTAGTTCAGAATTGCTTTCAGATGGAGGGTTTGAAACGGTAACTGAAAGCACTGACCAGATTACAGACGGTGATTTTGAAACCGGAGCGTTTGGTGCTGGGTGGGCTGATTGGGGAACAACTCAGACAGGGGATAGTCGATTAGTCAACACAAATAATCCAATAAATGGAACGTATTCTTTCGAGTTAATTAGAACAGGCAACGGTACTAATAACTGGGGAAAAGGAACCAATGTAATCACAGTAGCTCAGAACCAACTTTGGAGGGCTAAAGTTAATTATGATTTGACCTCTGTAACGGCTGGTGGTGTTTGGGTAGTTCTGTATGATGCAACCAACCTTGCTTGGATAACTGCTCAATTTTTGAGTACGGTTGGTTCTGGTCAAGTAGTTATTAACGGCTTTATTCCGGCCACCTGTACGCAGTTAAGAATTGGAATCTTAGCTTCGACTTCATTTAACGGCACCTGTTATCTTGACGATGTGACTCTGCAACAAACAACAATAGGATCAGGGCCAAACTGGGATCTTTGGGGTGCATGGCAAGATGGAGAAGTAAACTGGGAAAATACAACAAATCAACGAACAGGAACTAATTGCCTTGAAGTTATTCAAACAACAGGTGCAAATTCATTAGGTAGAGCGCAACAATATTCTGGTGTGACTGCGGGGGAAAAATATAGCCTTTTAGGCTATGTAAATGTTTCTTCTATAACAGGTGGTTCGGCCGGTCTTCTTGTTTACGATAAAACTAATTCAGCAACCATAGATTTCACAACATATACAGCAACGACAGGTGGTTATAACGAAACTGTAGTTGATTTTTATATTCCCGCAGGCTGTACAGAAATATATGTTATATGCTGGACAAGCACAAATTTTGTGGGGACTGTTTATTTTGATGACGTTTCTTTGAAGCAATTCCCGCAAAATCAATACGGTCAAGTAAGCCATGATTATGGCACAGTAACAAAACTAAGTGTCTCTACATGGGTTTATGTAGAAAGCTTTAATATTAAGACGTCGGGGTCAGCATCGAGAACACCTTTCGTTTCTGATTGGAACACATTTTCTGTCGGTTCTCAAAAAGGGTTTCATCTTGTAGCTTATAACAACGTTGCAAACGGTAATCAAATTCAATTTGTTATATGTGATGGGGTAGATTACATTTCACATGCATATCCTATTCCCGCCGATACTGACGACGCTTTCAGGACAGCATACCAAGGGAAATTGCTTCATGTTGTTGGTGTCTTTGATGGTGATGCCGGAGTAATGAAGCTGTGGGTAGACGGGGTTAAATATGAGAAAACTTCGGGCGTTCCTACGCAATGCGTGGCTGAATCCGCTACACCTATTTATGTAGGACGCACCACAATAGATCCGGGATTTCTTAATGGCACCATTGACGAAACAAGGATAGAGTTTGGCGCCGCATGGACTGACGAAGAGGTACAGGGTTTATATGTATCGGCACCAGGCCAAAACTCCATAACAGTTTTTCAGGGTCAGGTTGGAGAGTGGCTGCTTGACGAGTCAAAAATCAAGGTAACAGTTACCAATCAGTTCGCACAGTGGACACAGGAAACAATTAGCAAGCATTCTCCGTCTTGCAGGTGGAAAGTGTTTAAGGGGGCTGAGTGTCAATATGCAGGTACAGAACCGTGGTGTGACAGGTCATACACACGATGCCAAGCATTAGGCAATACAGCAAACTTTGGTGGTTTCAGGTGGTTGCCGTCAATAGAGGATAAGGTTATATGGTGGGGAACAGCGCCAAAAGAGTGAGCCTGCTTGATTTTACAAGGCGCATGATTGCCGAGCAGTACGAGCTTGGCGGTCTTGATTGCTTCAGGCTGTGCTATGACTTTATCGTTGAAAGTGGCGTTGATCTACCCAAAAGCATTGGTGAGACCAACCTTGAAAACTATCCAACCCTTTTTGAAGAGAATCCAGACTTGGCGATAGAGGTAATGATTGAGTTTATCCAAAAGCACTTAGCAGAGATCCAGCTACATGAGGCTTTTGCTGGTGACATACTCTTTTTGAAGCTTAAAAACTCAACTACACATCCATTTTTAGCAATCCACGGTGGCAACGGAAACATAATATCGGTAACGGAAAAGCATGGTGTACGAGCAACGCCAATGAAACATTATGATTTAAAAAAGGTGTTTAGATGCCACAAGCGCTCCCGTTTGTAGCAACACTGTTTGTGTCTGCGGTTGAGCTTGCCTGGTATTGGGAGGTTCTTATTGTCGCCGCGGCTGCCTGGGCTTCAAGTGAGCTTACCGACAGTGGCGATTTTGATACGTCGTCCTTGGGTGACCTGAATGCACTTAAAAAAACTACTCGGTCAACAACGGCGCCACTGCCTGTTGTGTATGGTGAGAAGTTGGTTGGTGGCAATGATGTTTTTATTGAGGCAACCGGCACAGACAATAAAGATTTATGGATAGTGCAAACCTTGGCAGAAGGAGAGTGTGAGGGTATTGCTCAGGTTGACAGCGTTGATCAGGTGTTCTTGGACGGCAAGCTGCCTTCCGAGTTTGGCGGTAATGTATCGTATTGGTTTCATAGCGGCTCAAGCACACAGACATATGATACCAATATCAATGCCGCAATTCCAGGGTGGTCGGACAATTTGAGAAACACCTGTTATATAGTATGGAAGCTTACCTTTGATCGGAACTACTTTAACTCGTTTCCCAAAAGGACGGTGCTGCTTAAAGGGAAAAAGCTGTACGACTTTAGAGACACAACTACCGCTTATTCAACCAACACCGTTCTCGCAATGTATGACTTTTTTACTAATGCCCGCTATGGCGTAGGTAAAGACTCTACACTAATCGACACAGCCGCATGGACAACGACCGCAAATTATTTTGATACTAAAGGTTGGGAAATTTCACTTGGTTTGAGGGGCGGCACCATTCAGGCGAACATGAACATATTCACACTTCTGTTCCGTGGTCAAATGGTGTGGTATGATGCAAAGTTTTATTTACGCTATGCAGATTTAAACAATGAGTCAAGTGTATTAACTATTGGAGACTCTCATATTGTGCAAAACCAGGACGGCACGGCAAAGGTTTCTGTCGCCCAGCCTGGAAAGTTCGGACAAAACGATGCGCTAAAAGTGTCTTTTACGGATAAAGACAAAGATTATGCTGTAGACAATGTAACAGTCGGTGATTCACTTGGCGTTGTCGGCACCCTGAAACTTGATGGTTGCGCTGACCGGGAATATGCTTCAAACATAGGCACATATTCACTGGAAAGGCAGCAGCTAAATAGAACCATTACCGGGCTTTTCAGGGATGATTGCGTGCAGTTAGAGCCGCATGATATTGTTACGTTTAGCTCAACCGCCCTGGCAATTTCAAACCAGACAATGAGGGTGGCGCGAGCGGACATACAGCCGGACGGTTTAGTCGGCTTGTCGTTAATGTATGAGTCTTTAGACTTGTATGATGACAATTATTCAACCGTTACAGAGGGGACATATACCTGCAACCTGCCCGACAAATACGCAACCGTGCCACCGGTTTACAATGGCGCAATGGTTGAGGAAACATATACTCACCGCAAGAGGTCGTTTACCAGGTTGAAAATATCATTTGACCCACCGGCAAACTATCCATGGTATTCGCATGTTGAGGTGTGGTGGAGTGACGATGACGTAACGTACAAGCATATGTTTGATACGACAAACGATTTTAATTTAGACCCAGTAGAGGAAGGCGCTGTTCATTACGTCAGGTTAAAAACAGTATCTATATATGGTCAAAAGACTTCAGACGGAAATGATCTTAAAATTTCATCAACCGTACAGGGGTTAACGGCAAGCCCTGTTTCATTGTCTGACCTGCAAGCTCTGGTTAATGATAATTCAATTAATTTATATTCATCTACCATTTTGGGAAATGACCAGTTATTGGTTGAGTTCAGGCTCGGTGCAACATGGTCAGGCGCTGTTTTCCTTGGCACAAACGTAGAGCCTGACCGATCGTTAAACGGCCCGAAGCCAGGTGACTTTACCTTTTGGGGAAACACTTATTCAAATAATGGGCTGTACGGAACCACGCCACGTTCAGCTAATGCCTCTATACTTGATCCACCGGACGGCTGGACTGTTCAAGGGTCACTAACGGAAACATGTGACTATAACGCCATAGGGACACATACAAACACAGAATATATTTTTTACGACTCCGCCGATTACCTTAAGGGTCAACACTCCGGCAGTCTTGTTGGAACATATGAAAGTCCTATATATGATAAAACAACTTCAGCGCGATATTTATGTTATGTATTGGCAGACATAGTTGTGGTCGGCACAGGAACCACATGGAATGACCAGTTTCCTTTAACTTTGACCGGCAGTGAATTAATCACGGATGGAGCTTTTGCATTATGGACTACTGACGATCTTGACCACTGGACAGAATCAAACTGTGACGCTGCCGAAGATGTAAGTGGTGAGACAGGTAGCGCCGCAAAGCTAACCTTGTCGGCAGACGGTGGCTATATCTACCAGGATATAACGGTAACGGCTGGCAACTGGTACAAGCTTGATTTTTTCTATAAAAACACTGCCTTGGATGTGGCCACATTCGGTGTATACGACAACACAAACAGTGGGTGGATAACGCCAGATACAGTTATCCAGTTAAACGACAACACCACATTTACGAACCATGACTATTTATTTAAGGCACCTGTTGGTTGTATTAGTGTCCGAGTTATATTTGGTGCGGTGAGTAATGGTGATATTGTTTGGTTTGATACGGCAAGCTGTAAGCAGATAGACACCACAAACAGCACTATATGGAATGATGCCGGGGCAACAAGCACATGGAATGAAATATTTGAACCGCCGCATGCTCCAGGAGTTGAAATTTCATTAATGTACGGTGACACAACACCGCCGACCAATGAAGTCAAAGGGATGGAAATATTAAGCGCCATTGTCACGGCCAGGTACTATCAGGTTAAAATAGTTATAACCGACCCGACAAGTGAGATATACGCTTATGTTGGTGCGTTCACGTTAAAGTTTTGTCAATAGGTGGATTATGAGCCAAGCATGGGAATCAAATACATTTGCAGGCACGAATGTTGCGCAAACTGATTTACAGAACATAGAAAATAACTTTGCCACATTGAAGTCTTGTTTTTCTGGAACCTCGGCACCAGCCAATCCGGTTGAGGGGCAAACATACAGAAACACCACCTACAACAATTGGCGTGGCTATACAGGAGCCGCCTGGGTTGGCCTATTAAGTGGTTCTGCTTCTTTCAAGGTTTGGG
>JAAUYF010034133.1_pt1 | contig 11162 bp, 2 predicted proteins | sample 7278051 | NCBI WGS metagenome assembly JAAUYF01 (sample SAMN14350202, study PRJNA611818) | marine sediment metagenome | isolation source: surface marine sediment (0.6m) | place: French Polynesia: Moorea | collected 2018-08 | reverse complement strand
GTTAGCAAAATCGGTCCAGTCACCGAGTCAGGGCAAAATTCCAAAGTTGAGGGTATTTTGGACCAAAAAATGCACGATCGGTGACCTAATCGTGCTTATTGTGGCTGAACTACTGGGAATTGCGCTGAGAACCGATTAGGGAAATAATCGTTTCTTAATTTCCAGCATTTTGAGCCTACTCTCAGCTCTCTACGTCAAAAACTCGATTTTTAATCGAATTTTAGACGTAGAGAGTTGAGAGTAGGCTCAAAATGCTGGAAATTAAGAGAGCATTATTTCCCTAATCGGTTCTCAGCGTAACTCCCAGTAGTTCAGCCACAATAAGCACGATTAAGTCACTGATCGTGCATTTTTTGGTCCAAAATACCCTCGACTTTGGAATTTTGCCCTGACTCGGTGACTGGACCGATTTTGCTAATTCAAACGTGAGATCCATCCCCATGATCTCTAGTTTTTGGAAAGCATTCGTTTTTGCTCCTAGCTTCAGTAGAACAAAAATGACAACGAAATCCCGAGATGCTGTTTCATCCCCCAGAATTTCGATCAAAATCCTACATAAATTTTAGCGAAAATTACTGAAAATAGCTTGAAATCGTAGAAAATTGATGGCCAGAGGATGGCCAAGCTTCGAGTCCTGGAAAATCCCGACCCCGAAGGCTAATAGGCCTCCCCGGACCACCCAAAAGCTCATTTTGGCGTTCGACCTTAATTCGACCTAAATCGGCTATCCCCCCCCCCCCAGCGAGGTGACTCGCGGAACGAAACCGATAGTTGGGCGCCATTCTGTAATAGTTGGGGTAGGGTTCCTACAGACCTACCAGAGATCCACTAGTATGCGGGTAGAGTATACTCTCTCCCAGGGCTCTGTCGTGTTAGGGTTCGTCCGCGCTGGGGTGACATGGTGCTTCGCCTATTAGGGTTCCCTGAATTCCACGGTGGCTCGACCCATCGACTTCCACTTACCTGCTTAGGCAGACATGAAAACAACGTCTAATTTTGTTAACATCTCAATTCGATGTGTTCACCACCATGAAATCTCAATACCTCTGAATTTCCGCGAGTTGCGCGGGTATTTATACCCCGTTTGATCCGAAATCCCACTCGAAGCGGTTTCATGTTTCGCATGTACATGCAAACCATCGAAAATGCACCACCCGCATTTTGGGCATTACATGCTATAATTAAGGTCTCTAATTGCATTACACATTTTAATTAGGCGAATTCATGATGCTGCGACACTGCATCGCATCATGCGGTCACTTGCTCACTTCATTGTTGCTATTCCTAATTCGAGCTATTTTCCTCCTCTGAATGTCTGTAAAGGCATTACACATGAGTGTTCTCACTGACTCTATGGTGCATAATCATGATCCTTGGATCTCTAGCTTTCCAATGATGTATCATAATGCCATGTTTTCGCTGTTTTTCATCAAGTTTCACTCAAAGTCGCTATTAATTCTCATTTCTTATGAAATTCCTCGTAAATTCTCATTCAGGATGACTGTTTGTCATACTCCAGGGTACCTGGGGTCTGTTCTATCAATGCTATTTATGTAATTCACTTGCCTGAGTTCCTCCCCAGCGTTCAGCGGCAGGTGCCATAAGCGCCCGCTGCCGTGCAGGGTCAGAATTCATGCTCTCAAGTACGAATATTCTGTGAATCTCTTTTGTTTTAGGTATCCTATCATCAAATTACATCCGATTATGATCTAATTCGCCGGTTTCAATGAATATTCAATCAATTCTCGCCATTCTGGATATTCTCAAGTGCTATGGGCTGCTCAATCGCTCTGTCGAATCAATGGTCAGTGGGTTAAATGTGTGATGACTGCTACCTTACAGACACTCCCTCCTCTCGCTTGGAGCTCCTGCGACAAGATCATCAATTGATCATTGATTCTCCAATCTGGGTGACTAATCAGCCTTTTCCTGAATTTCCTTCAGGCTCTCCAAGTAAGAGTTAGGAATTCCTCAAAATGCTTCTCGACTCAAGTGCTTTCTCATTCATTTAATTAGGCTTCATCTCAAGACTGTTCCTCAGACTGTTCTACCAAATTTTCGTTCATTTTTTGCTTAGTTATTTACAGCTACTTTAACGTTGCTTATTTTAGAAATTTGGTGCATTTCCAACGATTATACATGACAGTTATCCGTTCCGCACGAGTAAGACTTCTTCACAGTGACGAGGTAAAAACAACTACTTCCAGGAATTCAATGTAATTGAACAAACGTATTCAACATTAAACATGAAACATGAACAGTCATCCAGGCTGCAAGGCTTCTATCTTCTGCCTGATTCTTTGTTCCCTTTTTTTGTTTTCTCTTCCCGCCTGGGATTTTCTTTATAAAATTAACGTGTCACGCAGGACACAACTGAACTGAACTGGACTGCCATATTGCGGCTTCCATTATAAACTAACATAAGATATATAACAAGATATATAAACGTTTCAACAAATAACATTAGAACAATCATACTGCTCATTTTTAATCACTGAGCACCTTCCTGAGAATTTTCTAAGGCACATCATGATTATTGCACTGACTGGCTGATCCCGTAGGCGGCTTCCAGCTAGCTGGACGTCACCGAGGATCAGAAACCTACAAAAATCGTCAAAAACGGGTGATTTTCGGACTCCGATGATCAACTAGGTTGACCACCAGAAACAAGAAAAGTTCCTCTCAATTTTCCTACCATCAGCCCTGGTACGCTGAGGTCATTGTACCATAATCTATATCATCACTCATTAGTCCATCAGCTTCTTCCGGTGGCGGTTGAAAATGAATGCGTGAGTAGTCCATCATCACTCTCGACATGGATGGAACAGGAAAGGTGGTGCCACTGCGAATTATCCCACCAATCGACATCAGACTCGCGTCATACGGCGTCAGGATAACTAGCTGCGTAAAGTTTTTCTGATACCATCCCATGTAAAATCGGTATAGATCATATAATCTCTCGGCGCCAGTTGATGGTGCATCATACTTACGAAACTCTTGCAACACCAACTCTGGACTAACACTGCCACATAGAATTGCACTCAGCTCCGTAATCGAAGGTGGCGTGTACGTACAGAAGTGAGTTGCCCGTAAAATCTCGTTGTCAGAGAAGACAGCTTCAATACCGAATTCCCTGAATCTATCTCGGTAATCAACCATCAATCTCGTCGGCAATAGATGAGCCAAATCAATTACTACCAGTTTTGACGGATATTCTGACATGTACAATGGTAAAAAGTCCCTCGCCCCGTAGACTATTAACGGCTGCCTCTTTCGTTCATATTGTCGCGTTAACGTGTCTAAGATCTCGGTGATCCTGTATGGATGGTGCGCTGACGGATTCCTCAATTCGTGCGCCACACGTTCACCCGGACCAACCAATAGGCCCGTCAATGTAATATCAATCTTCTCCAGCTCAACTTGTAGACGACAGATCTGGTCACGAATTGAATCGTCAGTTTCCACCAGCTGATAACTGAGAATGGCGCTAAATAGTTTTTTCATCTCCTGAGGCAATTGCAATAGCGCCTGCTGGGCAATTCTCTGATTGAATGGACGACTCGCAATACACGGCTGGAATCCATCTGGACTTTTGAAATGGCAGTCCAACGTCTCGACGCGGTCCAAGTCTAATATCCCCACTGACAATGGCACTGAATGCTTGAACTTCTGGTTTACAGCACAAAATGTTTGTAGGCGATGTTGCGACTCTTCCATGTCAGGGTAAAGCGATTCAAGCAACAAATTCACATCCCCAGGACTGATGGCATCGATTTCGATTGGGCTCACTTGCCAATGCGGGCATACCATGAATACTGGTTTCGCGGTTGCTTCACCATTCAAACGCTCAAAAAACATGGGGCTAACCAAGGGCAAAACCTGCTCGCTGACCCTGTCCATTGGCCTAGTCACCTGCGGGTTAAACATTTGCTCCCACGTATTCTCCTTCATTCTAAAACTCGGTTGACTCATATATAATTCGCGTTCTCCTCCCTGCTGGTCACACAGAGTGCAATCGGCAACGGAAGGCGTAGTAGGGTGGTCCAGCACAGCACACTCAATTTTGTGAGCCGCGCAAACGAACCGTGCTTCGGACAGTTCCGCTGTCCCTTGGTAGTAAAATCCACTGTCCGTCAAAATGGCTGGTTCTGACAAAATTCTCCTCCGTTCCTTCCCTGGCACATCCCTGATACGTGCCAAAAATTCCGTTCCCATTTCTACTGTGGTTTCGACGGTAGTTCGCGTCGGTGTGCTTGGGACTGCACTTTCAGCAGGAGTGCCTTCCATCTTTTTTACTAAATCTTTCACCAACTTTTTGAGGTCATTGATTTCCTCCCTCAAATTTGCTGTCTCATTTTCTGATGATTTTGACACAGGTACCTCCTTCACACTGGAAGAGGAGCTTGATGTCGACCTTGCCACGCTAGCCGAGCGTGGAGCCCCTGGAATCGATAGGCGGGGAGCTTTTGAGGGCACCCTACCCGGCGAAACCGGTTTCACTGTCACATGGGTACTGGTCCCTGTCGGCGATTCCGCAGATGGAACAACCAACTTGGAACTCGTGCCCGTCATGGCAATCGAATGTCGCATCGGAACTGATCCTCTGATCCTTTCAGATCCGGTCGGTTGGAGAGTCGGCAGAGCCGGCGCTCCAGAGACTGGAACCGAAGGACGAAAAACAAGACTACGTGTTACATTTATTGGACCCATCAATGGCTGAACCGGTCTAAACTGTTTGGACGTTCCTAACCCCGTGGGTACAAAAGGCGGTGCCATTGGCGTGGGTGTGCATCTGATTGGGCCAGGTGTTACGATCGTGGGCGAAGGAAGCGGCGTGGTTGTGGGCGTGGACGACGTGCTATAATTTATCGGTGCGTGTTTGGGCTTAACTGCTGGCGCTGGCGCAGAAGGTCTAGATGAGATGGCCGTTGCGGTCGATCCAGAAGCAATCGACACGGTTTTCTTCTTGGATGGCACCACAGCGTGCGACGGACGAGCAGCTGGGTAGTACATTGCCCTGCGTGCGTCAGTGCTTTTTCTCAGCGCAAAACATTCTTCACGACGCACCATCTCCGAGTCCGGGTTGGCCTTGCGCGCTCCCCTAGGGTAATCCTCCGCAGACCCTGCAATTTTCTCGTAGTACTTCACCTTCTCCTCTATCACGTCGTCATTTATCCCATTAAAATCTTCAAAAATGTTCATTTCCCCATCGGCTCTGCGTCGCATCTTCGTCGGTACGGCCAAATTAAACAACACAGCTACTGCTGCGCGATGTTCCGCTGATGCAGGGGGCAAATTCTCTGGTATGTGGTTCTCAGCCGGGGTCAACTCATCCATTCCCGGTTTCGCAACTTCGACCTGGCACAATTTTGGATGCCCTCGCTCAAATTTCTCCAAATCGTGCATTATCCCTCTGTTCGTTCTTAAAGCAGTACGCTGGGACTGCATTAGCACTGGGAACGTTTCCCTCATCATCGACCATGAATTGCAGCCGATTTCGCAGTCATCTGCGAAACCAACACGCTCAGGTCGTACGTTTGGGGGAAGCTGGGCTACCTCCAGGCACGATCCTCTGTTTGACTGCAACGTCGCGATCCTGTACGGATGTACCCGATCTTGTTCCAGTAGCAAGAGTTCTTTTGGCTCCACCAGTGGCTGCTGGTCGCGGAACCCAAAAAGCATAACTGTCCACTCGTGGGGTCCCAACAATTTGCGGAGGATCTCCACTGTGACACCTAATCTGCAGGCCGCGTCATACATCGTGATCGCGCCTTCTTGTCTGAAAATCTGCAGGATCCAAGCAGCGATCCACATTTTAAACTCTGGGTTTCGGCCAACCCCTCCGAACTTGTAATTTGGGAAAATCAAAGCGCTAGCCTCCGCACTTAACGTGCTCGCGAAGAAACGATCTTCAATTAACGTGAATTTTAGCCCTTGCAACGTCTTCGGGCCGGCAGCAAAATTCTTCGCACCCAAAATGGCGTAAATCAGCAGTAAATCCATGACGGTGATTGAGAGAGGGTCGACTTTATCACCGGCACTATCGCAAAAATAGCCATGCCACAGGTGATTTAAACTGAACAGATCCACTAGTCCATACGTGGTCCCCTGCACCGTGTACTGAAAGTCCATTATTCTAGCTGCATCACTGATCGGTGCGTTCAAAAATTCTTCTATTTTGGGTACGTTAAAACCTAGCTTTTCGTACAATTTCGGCACAAATTTCGTCAAGTACTTGGCCAATTCGCAACGTGGAGACATGGCCAGTGGCTTTGGAATTTCTGGTTTCGGAATGACTAAAGGCTGATTTTTGGCCTCTGCCTCATTCAAAATTTCATCCATGGCCTTCATTCGGCCTCCCAAATTCGAAATATGGCCACTTTTGCCATTTAACATTCCAACTTCCATCGGAGATGGACTCATCCTGCTTACTTGCAGTGGGCTGTTGGAAACCCGGTGCCTCACATTCTTCATGCATTCCTTCAGTTGCACGTAATTCAGCATTCTTTTCAACATCAAAAATACTTGGAAGGACGCAATGTCCTGAGGCTGAGCCCTAAGTAGATTCACATCCGGCAATACCCGTCTTAGACTCCTATTTTGTGCAACAAAAATCCCTAACGTTTCTAGACTCCACGGGTGCGCCAGACCTTGCGCATCGTGTTCGTGAACGAAGTTCGTTTTCAGGATGAACTTCTTTTTATTCGTAGGTTTGTTTACCTGTTTGTTCAATAAACCAAGATGATCGAGGCAGGTGTCAAGCTCGTAGACTGCGTCCACCAACTTGGTTCCCACACCCCGCATCCCGGATGCAACCGGTGTAAACATCACCAAATTTTTATCACAAATATCTGCCTCTTGAAAAACTTGGACCAGATTTTGGATCATATCCCCGAACTCCTGATCTGAACAATTTCGAGGGACTGATTTTCCTGATTTCGGATTGAATCGCATAGTGGTTTTCAGAACGTCATTATGACCTCCCGACACCACTACTGTCTGTAACGATGGTGCTTCCTGGGCAATGATATTAGCAACACCAACTAATTCCTCCAAGTAGGCACCCGTCAATACCACAATCAACGTATATGCTGTGCCAATGTCAAGTGTTGTATGCGCACACGAAAAAGAGTCTCCTACATACAAGACCTTGATATAGGGCAAGCGTCCTAGCGGAATCGAACGAAAGTAATCGGGCCACCTAACTGACAAGCTGCCTATGTGTTCACGGGTGAGGTTTCCCAAAATTCTTTCCATTAAACGTTCACCCAATTTCTGTGGATATGGTTCTAGCGCGCCAACATCCCCCCAGTGTACACCAACAAGAATTTCGTTCGCTAACTGATTTAATTCGCAGAAAATGGCTTTATCTCGTGTAAATTCACCATTCTCGTCGGTCACTGCTATTAATATTTTTGCGTCCGGTCTGGCATGCTCGGTCATGCGTGAATAAGCCGCTGTCATCGCAGGCACCAATTCAGCTGGCAATTGCGAGGTTTTCAATCTATAAAAATCGTTGGCTTGCCTCCTAATCTCATTTTCCGGGAGCCTGCGAATTCCGTCCCCTGGAATGCAAGTCAAATTCGGCTCAATTGTCTGTCTTGGTGGGGCAGAGTTTTTTGCATCTCCTCTTTCGATCCGCATCGGCACAAATACTTCTGCCTGCATTCTGGCATTGGTTATTAGTGTTTCGATGTTGTCGGTGAAGGTGAGAGTGCCCAGAAGGGCGCCCCCGCCAGCCGGCAACATACGAACGTCTTCTGTCGGTTGATTTTGGATATCGTCGTAATTTTGTGGAAGGCTTACCTGAGCGGGGCTGGGGTCCCGCGACGATGGCTGTGTCGATTCGACCACTTCACCTCTCGTTTCGACTGGTGCAGGTGATTGATCCGTCGGCTCGATCTGGGATTCACTCTCCAGCGCTGGTGGTTCATCCCTCCTTTCCACCCTCGGGGTCTGTACATTTAAATCTGGATTTGCTTCCACGTCCATCTGTCGAGTTGGTATCTGGACATCCACCAAACTTCCCTCCAACAATTCGCTTTCACCTATCGACGTGTCATCCGGACACTGATCGTCTGTTTCGTCTGACATTTCAAGACTTAAAGAGTACGCAGATTTCACTTAAACGGATCACATGTCATTTGTTCCTGATAATATCTACATGCATTCCCGTACGTGAACAATTAAATAAAATACATAAAAGACATATACACAATGTTCTGACAGGCGATGTTTAAAAACCGTATGAAATAATAAAAACACATGTCACACTTCCATAACTCCATTACTCGATTTATCACACGATATTTACACCATCTTTCTTCGTATGTACACTATTAAAATCTTCTAATTTAATTAAAAACTCATTTTGTCAGCTCTCAGAAGGCTCTAATCCTTAGCCGTGACTACAACTAAAATGTCTGTATTCTTAAAAAGACTAGCTAGATGTCCTAAAAAGGTACTAATTGGGAATCTCCAGGTCTTCACTGGGGGCGGAAGCATTATCACTCTTCTCACTCCCGAAGCTACAATTTTCTCTTTCGCTTCAGCAAGGAACATTCCATACCCCACTTCGGTGCACATTTGACTCCAAGAGGTCCTACATTGAAAGACTACGGCTTCATGGAGTATAGAATCTTCAAGGTCCTCACTCTTCAGGTGAACTGTGCGGCCTGTGCCGAAATGGCCCTCCCATAATCGCTTCAGGATTTCAGGGTACAGGTTGCACAGTTGCGATCTCACAGTCTTTCGAGGCATACTCTGATTCATAGGCACGTCAAAACATAACAGTCCTTTCGTCTGGAAAGGGTCAACGTCTGGGTCATATACAATGTTGTTCACTACCTGACGTTCCCTCATGGAAATGGCATAAACTTGGTGGAACGATTCTTCTATTTCCGCTTCATCTTCGCTTGTCTCAGTTCCATCAATGACATCTCTTTGACTAACAGACTTTCTGGTCTCAGTATCCGCGTAAATGTCAATCTCTGATTCAGTGTTCTCCATTGGGAGCCGACCGATCGAAACCTTGGGGAAGACGATGGCAGGGTGTCCCATACCTCCATCAGACCCAGATCTCTGAGCAACGGTTCCTGTTTCGGTAATTTCGGTGTTGGACTCTTGCAAAGAACACTGTAGGTTAGCGGTCGAAGCTTGAGTCGCGGTGATTTCCGTTTGACTGACTTCCCGGTCAGCCTTCATTGCGTTTGATTCAGTGACATTCGATTCGGAATTCAGACTTAATTCTTGAAATTTTTTTACGGATCTCGACAGTTGCAACGCGTACCTACGCTCTCCACCTCTCCTCAAACAAAAAAGATCTCCTGATCTTTTACGAGACCTGCGTAGGCGTTTACGCCAGCTGTAGACTCCACCGGGTATCGTTTTGAGAGTTGCTTTACTTTTCCAAAACTGTTGCACCGGTTCCTTGACTTCGTGATGACTTTCCAGATTCTCACTTTTCTCTGATACGTCTGAGAAGTCTGAATCACTCAGAGAGTCTTCACTGTCAATATCCACACTGATGCCTAAAACTTGCACCGATCTTCGAGGTGCCCGATCAAGTCTTCCCTTAGGCAGAACTTTGTCTGGAATCTTGATTCTTTTCAGGTTGATCACGGGTTTCCTCGACAGAATCTCACTTTTTCTCTTTTCTTCTAACTGACATGACTCAGAATGGGGTGTGACATCCGAGGGGGGTGGCACTCCCTCCTCTTGAGACTCTCGTCGGGTCATTGATTCCTTGTCACAGACAATATTTTCGTTCAAGATCCGCTGGCGACGGTCAAGAAAGTCAGCAGGAGGTTGCTCTTCACGCAAGCTTTCAAGTTCCTCCTCTTCCAACTCTCCTTCGTTCTGGAGAATGAAATTATTCCCCATCTGAACTCGGACGTCGTCTTCTAGATCTGAGGTCTCGTCATAGTCTAAGATCTTACGATTTCTTCTCAAATCATGATGCTTATGCTGATCAGGGCCCGTCCACTTCTGGTTCTCTCCCTTTTCCGAAGCGCGGTCCTCCTCATACGGTGAGGGATCGGGTTCGATATCTAGGATCGGCTTGTCTAATCCATTGAAAAAGTAGGTGAACTCCCCATGATCATCTACATAGGCCTCGTGAAAACGGTGCACATATGGTCGGAGGTGCTCAAAGTGCATTTTAAACTTATTGTCCAGTTCATATAGAACTCCATTACGTAAGATTCGAGTTACTACGAACGGGCCACAATATCGTTTCTGCAACTTGCGCGCCTTGCCACGTTGAGCGTGTACAAACGCCATTACTCGCTGTCCACATTTGTGTGGTACTGAATTCTTCACTCGTTTGTCATGCTGTCGACTCTGACGTTCCTGAGCAGCGTTGGTAAACTTTCTCATCAACGCATGTACCTCATGCATCTTGTACAGGTGTTCCTTCATGTACGGTATATCCTTCTGCTCGCTGGGTGGATAGTAGTCTTTAAAAAGCATGGTGACTGGTATAAAAGGCTTCTGTCCTGTCCTGGCCTCGTAGGGACTAATTCTAGTAGTCGAGTGTACACAATTGTTGTACGCCCAACATGCTTCGTCTAGGAAATCTGGCCACGATTCTTGCTTGGGTGAGATGATCCTCAAGACCTTCGCTATGGTACGGTTGAGTCTTTCAACAGCACCTTGCGTAGTCGGACGGTGTGGCGTGGGAGCGGATTTTATGAATTCTACAAATCTGCTCATCTCTTGGAATGCCTTGCCCTCGAAAGCTGTCCCTCGATCAGTATGCACAATTTTCGGTATACCAATGGGACAGATCCAGTGCTTGAAGAAAGCACGAGCAGTCTCCTCAGAAGTATAGTCCTTGACAGGAACTGCTACACACCATTTGGTAAAGTGGTCTATCATCATGAGGACTCCTTTATAGCCCTCTTTAGACTCCCACATGGTGCAATGATCCAACATGACCAGCTCGTTGGGTTCGGTCGACTTAATCGGTTGATTATGCAACACAGGCTTGATTGGCAATTCCTTGCCGCGCTGACACTTGGGACACGAGGAAACATGTTGCTGGATGTCGTACATGACTCCCGGCCAATCAAACTTCCGAAGAACAAGGTTGGTCACCTGAGGGGCCCCGAAATGCCCTTGGTCATCGTGCGCGGCTCGAATTATCTCCGTATACTTCCGTG
>JAAUYF010149178.1_pt1 | contig 11188 bp, 12 predicted proteins | sample 7278051 | NCBI WGS metagenome assembly JAAUYF01 (sample SAMN14350202, study PRJNA611818) | marine sediment metagenome | isolation source: surface marine sediment (0.6m) | place: French Polynesia: Moorea | collected 2018-08 | reverse complement strand
GTGTTCTTTGGTCTCGGCCACAGTTACCAGGGGCTGTCCGGTGCGCTGCGCACCGGTGCAGTAGGACTTGTGCTGGCCGTTTTCTATATCGTCACAGGCTCGATATGGCTGCCCATAATCGCGCATGCGCTGTTCGACATGCTACAGGGGCGAATGGTCTTCGAGTTGCTGCGGCGCTAGCCCTCAGGCCCAGGTGCCCTGGGGTTTAGCTTCGGACGGGAAGTCGTTCCTGACGGCCTTGATGAACTCCTGCTGTGAAGCACTTAGCCCACCGTCGGCCGACGCGACTTTTTCCATCATGCCGATCAGCGACGTCGCCTGTTCCGGGGAGAAACGATCGCCGCTCCGCGCGGCCAGCTTGGTCAGCTGGTCCTCGATCAGCTGGGGCGCCGCCAACAGGTGCGCCGCAGAGCCGAACAGCTGCGCGGCCTCTTTATCGCTCAACGAGAACTCCGATTCGAACAGGCTCTGCGCGGTCTGTTTCTGCTGCGCGGTCAGGTCGCCGTCGAGCTTGGCGGCGCCGATGACCAGCAGCGATGCGATGTGCATCGGGTCCTCGACCGAAAATATCGGGTCGGCGCCGTATTTCTTTGCGAAGGCCCGGCGGCGATACCAGTAGAACGGGTTCAGCCCGCCAAGATCGATGCCGAGCCTGTCAAGAAGGTAGAGAATCGTGACGATCGAGCCCAGTGCGCCCAATATGATGTGCATGTGCCTCCCTCCCCTAGCGGCCCTCGGCAAAGAATACCACTGCCGCCGCGTAAGTCTGTGACCTGCTTGGGAATTCCGGCTTCGCAGGCGCGCTAGCAAATACGCGGCAGCGGGTCGTCTTCGAGCTCGTCGAGGAAGCGTTCGCCACCGAGCGGCGTCTCCAGAATGACGCGATCGTCAGCCGAGGTGATCCGCCCGGCCCGGGCCGCATCCTTGCCTGACGGCAATGCCCGCCAAGCGGCCAGCGCGTCTTCGGCCTGTTCGGCATCGACGACCGCGAACACCCGCCCCTCGCAGGCCAGGTAGTAAGGGTCGTAGCCGAGCATCTCGCACACCGACTCCACCGGGTCCTTGACGGGAATCGTTGCTTCGAGCCTGACACCGAGCCCCGTCGCCCGCACAATCTCGTTCGCGATTGACGCAATGCCGCCGCGCGTCGGGTCGCGCATGAAGCGCAGGCCGTCGAACGGCATCAGCGCCTCGGTCAGGTCCATGACCGGCCCGGCATCTGACTGGACGTCACCTTTCAGCCCGAAGTCCTCGCGAGCGAGCATCACGGCTGTGCCGTGGTCGCCGACCGAGCCGCTGATGAGTGCCACATCGCCGTCGCGGATGTTGTGGATCGACGGCTTGACGCCCGGCAGCCGCACGCCCACGCCGGTCGTTGCCAGGTAGATGCCGCCGCCCTCACCGCGCCGCAATACCTTGGTGTCGCCCGCTTTCACCTGCACGCCGGCTTCGCGCGCGGCACTGGCCAGGCTCGCAACGATGCGGTCCAGCACCTCGATCTCGAGTCCTTCCTCGATGAACGCATTGAGCGTCAGGTACAGCGGCCTCGCGCCGGCCACGGCGAGGTCGTTGGTCGTGCCGTGCACGGCCAGGCCGCCGATATCGCCGCCCGGAAACTCGAGCGGCTGCACCGTAAACCCGTCCGTCGTGATGAGCACGTCTTCGCCGTTGAGCTCGATGGGCGCGGCATCGGCGAGCACGTCCAGCTCGTCGGCGCCCAGGTGCCGCGCGAATACTTCTTCAATGAGCTCGCGCATGAACCGGCCACCGTTGCCATGCGCCAGGGAAATGCGATCGTCTTCCATAGCTATTCCCGGTTGTCCCGCGCGGCCAGTTCCGCCGCCTGGCCGAAGCTCAGGCCTGCGTCGTTGACCGGCAAGATGCTCGGCAGCAGGACCTCGAATCCGTCCCCCCGCAGCAGCTCCACGACCTGGTCGGTCAGCACCCGGTTCTGGAACACGCCGCCACTGAGTCCGACGATCGAGACGCCGTGTTCGTCCCGAATAGCCTGCGCCTGCTCGAGGACCAGCTGCGCCATGCTCGAATGGAAAATCTCCGCCCGCAGCGCAGGGCTGCGGCATTCATCGCTGAGCATCCGCAGCAATGGCCGCCAGTCACCGCGCCAGGTTCCATCCTCGTCCTTTTGCAGCGGCATGAAGACGGGTGCGGCCGTCCCCTGGCACAACGCCTCGAGATGCATCGGGCCCTCCGCCTCGAAGCTCACGTGTGTGCGGCCGAGGACCAGTGCTGCCGCCGCATCGAAGACCCGGCCAGCCGCGCTGGTCTCGACGCAATTCAGGTTCCTTTGCCAGGCACCATAGGCAAGACCCTGCTTGTCGGGACACGCGGCCCATTGCTTGTCGCAGGCCCAGTGCATGGCCGCCGCGCTGCGCCAGGGCTCGCGACCGGCCTTGTCGCCGCCAGGCAGCCGGAACGTGCGCAGACTGCAGACACGTCGCCAGTCGCCGGGCCGGCCCAGCAGCGCCTCGCCACCCCACAGGGTGCCGTCTTCACCCAGCCCAACACCGTCCCAGGTGAAGACGAGCTGCGGTTGGTCGACGTCGAGCTCCGCAGCGACCGCGCTCGCATGCGCGGCATGATGCCACACGAGTTCCACGGGCAGATCCTGCCGCTGGGCCCACCGGTGGGTCGTATAGCCCGGGTGTGCGTCGCAGACGAGTCGTGCAGCCCTCACGCCATAGAGTTCCTGCAGGTCGCTCGCCACCTGCTCGAACACTCTGAGGCTGCGCGGGCTGTCCATCTCACCGATGTGCGGCGACACGACAACGCGGTCATCCCAGCTCAGGGCAACGGTGCCCTTCATGTGACCGCCGACGGCCAGCGTCGGCTTCGCCTGCCGCCATGGCAGATCGAGCTCGACGGGCGCGCACCCGCGGCCAATGCGCAGCGGGCGCATCGCACCGCCAATGCGGCGGTAGACCGGGTCGTCCGCGGGCCGCACGATCGGCCGGTCGTGGTGCAGGAAGGCATCCACGACATTGGCGATGCGCGATTCGACCTCGTCGTTGTCGGTCAGCACGGGTTCGCCACTGATGTTGGCCGACGTGGCGACAAGCGGTGCGTCGAAAGCGTCGAGCAACAGGGCATGCAGGGGACTGTACGGGAGGAACACTCCCAGCTCGGCAAGGCCCGGCGCGACGTTGCGCGCGAGGTCGTTATTGCCGTTCTTGCTGACCAGGACGATCGGTCGCGCGGGACTGGACAGCAGCGCCGCCTCGGCGGTAGTCAGGTCGGCATATTGCCGGACCCGGTCGAGCCCGTCTTCGCCCTCGAGCGGGAACATCACTGCCAGCGGTTTCGCCGGCCGGTGCTTGCGCCAGCGCAGTTCGTCCACGACCGTGTAGTCGCGGGCGTCGCACATCAGGTGATAACCGCCGATTCCCTTGACCGCGACGATGTGCCCGTGCCGCAGCTTGTCGAGCGCGGCGTCGAGCGCTTCATCCCTCGACGCCTGGAGGCCGTCTTCCTTGTCGTGAAAACTGAGCTGCGGTCCGCATGCCGGGCATGCGACCGGCTCGGCGTGGAAGCGCCGGTCCGCCGGGTTTTCGTACTCACGCTGACAGTCGGGACATAGCGGAAAGCCGGCCATGCTCGTATTGGGCCGGTCGTAAGGCATAGCCTCGATCAGCGTATAGCGCGGTCCGCATTGCGTGCAGTTGATAAACGGGTAGCGATGCCGGCGATCGGTGGGGTCGTGCAGCTCCGCCCGGCAGTCATCGCACATGAAGAAGTCCTGCGGCACAAAGATGCGCGCCTCGGCTCTGGCCGAGCTTTCGCTGATTTCGAAGGCGTCGAAGTGCCGGTACTCGATGACGTCGACCGAGTCGATGGCCGGCTTCGACAGCGGCGGCGAGCGATCCACAAGATCCCGCTCGAAGCGGATGAGTTCGGCCGCGGGCCCGGTTGCCACAACCTCGACTTCGCCGAGCTGGTTGCGTACCCGGCCGGTCAGCCCGTGCTGTTTCGCCAGCCGGTAGACGAACGGCCGAAAGCCGACGCCCTGCACATGACCCGACAGGACGATTCGCTCGGTGCGCTCGAGACCGTCTACCACGTTGCGAGCAACCTCAGCCAACGGACTCTTTCCTGCCTTCCCATTCATTGTCTCTGTAGCCCGAAGACCACCAGATCCGGCACGCGCCTTCGTCGGACACCATGCACGGGCCGATCGGTTTCCTTGGCGTACACGCTGCGCCGTACAGGCGGCACTGGTTCGGGTAGATCTTGCCGAGCACGACGCGGGCGCAATCGCAGCCCGGCGGCATCTCGCCGACACGCTTGCGCGAATCGTCGGCATACGAGGGGAAGTGCTGCCGGGCATCGTGCTGTCGATAGGCTTCGCGCAGTACGTACCCGGACCTGGGGATGATGCCGACACCGCGCCAGGTCGCGTCGGCAACCTCCATGACATCGTCGAGTTGGCGGCGCGCTTCAGGATTGCCGCCCGGGCGCACGACCTCGGGATAGCAGTTGTCGAGAAAGCGGCGCCCGTCGCGGAGCTGCCGCAGGACCGAGTACATCGCCTGCAGTAACGTGTCGGGTCGAAAACCGGCTACCGCCGCCGGTATGCCGTGCTTGTCGACGACGAACTCCCACTCCTCGGGTCCCATGACGGTCGACACGTGCCCCGGCGCAATCAGCGCGTCGAAGCCCGGCTCTTCGGAGTCGAGCAGCATCGCCACCGCTGGCCAGGTCAGGCGGCCGGACAGGAGCACCGACAGGTTATCGGGCATACCCTCGGCCAGCATCGCCGCAACGGGCGCCGTCGTGGTCTCGAAGCCCGCAGCAAAGAAAACTACCGGACGGTCGGGGTTTTCATTGGCGATCTTGACGACCTCGGTCGGCGAAGCGACAGGTCGGACGTCGGCGCCAGCCGCTTTGGCTTGCTCCAGTGATCGGGGTTCGCGCTTCGGCACGTTGACGGGTACACGCAGCATGTCGCCGAACGCAACGAGAGTGACGTCCTCGTTTAGCGCCAGCTGGATGGCCTCGAAAACGTCTTCCTCGGGGCAGATACACACCGGGCAACCCGGACCGGGGACCAGCTCGATATTCTTCGGTATCGCGGTGCGCAAACCGGCCATGGAGATGGAACGCTCATGGCCGCCACAGACATTCATGATCCGAACAGGCTCGTCGACGCCGAGCTCCCGCAGCGCCTGCAGCCATTGTTCGGCCGTGCGGCTCATCCGCGGCTGCCCGCCTCCTGGCGCAGCCAGTCGAGCCAGGCCTCCATGCCCAGTCCGGTCTTCGACGAGACCTTGAACAGCGGCGCCGGGTTGGCAATTTCTCGTACACAGCGTTCGGCGGCATCCGGGTCGAAGTCATCGAGCACTTCGAGCAGGTCGGACTTGGTAATCAGAACCAGGTCGGCCGCGCGGAACATGACAGGATACTTGGCAGGCTTGTCGTCGCCCTCCGGCGTGGACAGCAGCGCGACATTGATGTGCTGGCCCAGGTCGAAACTGGCCGGACAGACTAGGTTGCCGACGTTCTCGATGAATACGACATCGACGTCGTCGAGGTCGAGATCGTGCAGCGCAGCGTGCACCATGTGCGCATCGAGATGGCAGGCGCTCCCTGTGCTGATCTGAATCGCCGGCACGCCCTTGGCGCGAATCCGGTCCGCGTCGTTCTCGGTTTCCAGATCGCCTTCGACGACGGCGACCTTGAGGTCGCCACCCAGCGCGTCGATCGTCGCCTCGAGCAGCGCGGTCTTGCCCGCTCCCGGTGAGGACATCAGGTTGATGGCCAGCACGTTGTGGCGCTGGAAGTGCTCGCGGTTATGCAGGGCCTCGTGATCGTTGGCGTCGAGCAGCCCCTTCAGGACTTCGACAGCATGCTCGTCCGCGGCCGGGGTCACATTGCATCCGCAGGTATCACACATGGACTTCTCCCATGACGACGCGCTGCAGGATCAACTCGTCGCCGCTAATCAATGTCGTGCGCCAGTCGCCGCACGCGGCGCAGACCAGGCTGTTCATTCGGGCTTCCGACTCCTCGCCGCACTCATCGCAACGTACACGGATCGGCGTAGCTTCCAGGTGCAGGTTGGCGTCGTCAGCCACCGTGCCTGCCGCCGCAATTGGGAACGCGTTCTGCATCAGCGGCGCTTCAACGCCGGAAAGCGGACCCACCCGAACATAAATATCGGACACGGCCGAGACCTTTTGCTCCCGGGCGAGATCCGTCACCTGGTCGATCAGCGCCTGGCATATCGAGAGCTCATGCACTGCCCTCGAGGACCTCGTCAAGCAGCTCCCAGGACTCCGCGGCTTCGTCAGCGGTCACCTTCTGGATCGCGTAGCCAACGTGCACAAGAATGTGATCGCCCGGCGAAAGTTCCTCTCCCTGCAGCATAAACAGACTGACCTCACGCTCGATGCCCCGTGCAACACAGCGGCACATGAATCCGTCGATCGACTCAATTTGCATGGGTACAGCGAGGCACATTCTTCTAGCCTCCGGTGCGCGAGGCCCGGTTACGGTCGGAACCTCTTCTTTTCTAAAGAATAGACGGCGCTCCCCGCGAACAGCACTACGTAATAACGCCTAGTTGGCGGTATAGCGAACCATCGTAGGTAATTTCGCCTATTTAGCAAACATGCATATAGCCATAACCTGCTTTGTGGGGGGAGCCCTGGAGTCCAGCGGCGTAAGTCGTTGTATTTCCGGGCCCGAGAGAACAAAGTATGCCCGACAAGCTGCATGGGAGCAGACGGTGACCGGTACACTCGTACTGGGCGTCGGCAATGTGCTCCTCGCAGACGAAGGCGCAGGCGTTCATGCCATGCGCTACCTCAAAGACCACGACGACCTGCACGACGTTCGTTATATCGACGCCGGCACGCTGAGCTTCACGCTGGCCTCCGACATTGCCGATGCGGACCACATGATCGTGTTCGACGCCGCCCAGCTCGGCATTGCGCCCGGCGGTATCAAGGTGCTCGAAAACGAGGAAGTCGACGAATTCCTGCGGTCGGGAAAGGGCAGCGTCCACGAGGTGGGGTTCGCCGACCTCATGGATATCGCGCGACTCGAGGGTTACCTGCCCAAGCGATACGCACTGATCGGCATCCAGCCCGACACGCTCGGCTGGGGCGAAGCGCCCAGCGAAACCGTGCGCCGCTCACTGCCCAGGGCCGCCGCCAATGCGGCCGCCCTGGTCCACAAGTGGCGCCGCGAAGACTATCCGAAGGCGGTAAACCTATGAGCTCTCTAGACACCATTCCAGTTTCAACGGAAGTGGCGACGGGCAACGTCGAACCACTTCTGCACGAGATTCGTCACGCTCTGAAGCGCCTTGCTGGCGGCGAGGACGGCACCACGATCGACCTCAAGAGCCTGCCGCTTGCACCCGGCGAGGAAGAGCGTATCGAAGCAACCCTGGGCACCGGCGAGGTCCGCGCCGAAGTGGACGCACTCGGCCCAACACTGATCCAGGAAACCTCGTACCCCGGCGTATGGCTGATAACCCACAAGAATGCCGATAGCGCCGTCGTCGCTCGCTTTATCGAGGTGACCTACATACCCGAACTGCTGAGATCGCAACCGGAAGATATCGATGCGGGCATCGACCGGCTGGAAAACGAGCTCAGGACCTAGGAGGCAGAACGATGCGAAAAGATCAAAATTTGGGCGAATACCTGCGCACGCAGGGCGTATCACGTCGAGGCTTCCTGAAATTCTGCTCGGCGACCGCGTCGCTGATGGCATTACCGCCATCCGCGGTGGCGCAGGTTGCCGAAGCGCTGGCGGCCGCTCGCCGGCCATCGGTCATCTGGTTGTCCTTCCAGGAATGTACCGGTTGCACCGAGTCGCTGACCCGGTCGCACTCGCCGACCGTCGAGTCGCTGATTTTCGACGCCATCTCGCTCGACTATCACCACACGCTGCAGGCGGCCGCCGGACATGGCGCCGAGGCCGCCCGCGAAGCCGCTCAGGAGGAGAACAAGGGCGAGTACATCCTCGTCGTTGACGGCTCTATCCCTGTCGACAACCCGGCGTATTCGACGATTGCCGGCATCAGCAACCTCGACATGTTGAAACAATCGGCGAAAGACTGCTTCGCTATCGTCTCGGTCGGCACCTGCGCCGCTTTCGGCGGCCTGCCAGGCGCGAATCCGAACCCGACGGGTGCGGTTGCGGTATCCGACATCATCACGGACAAGCCGATTATCAATGTTTCCGGTTGCCCACCGATCCCGGTCGTCATCACGGGCGTGCTCGCGCACTTCCTGACCTTCGGCACGATTCCGGAACTCGACGCGCTCGGTCGCCCGACCGCATTCTTCGGCCAGAACATTCACGACCGCTGCTACCGCCGGCCGTTCTACGAGCGCGGCGAATTCGCCGAGACCTTCGACGACGAAGGCGCTCGCAAGGGCTGGTGCCTGTACAAGCTCGGTTGCAAAGGTCCGATCACCTACAACGCCTGCGCGACCGTCAAATGGAACCAGGGAATGGGCTTCCCGATCCAGGCCGGCCACGGCTGCATCGCCTGCTCCGAACCACGGTTCTGGGACAAGGGCGGCTTCTACGACGCACTGTCCACGGGTGACTGGGGTACCCGCGAAGCGCTGCTCGGCGCGGCAGGCGCCGGCGCCGCACTCGGTGTTGCTTCCGCTATTCGTGCACGTTCACGTAAGAAGAAGGCGATGGCCGAAGAGGAGGCGTAATCATGGAAAACATGACCCTCCTCGACTTCGCCCGCGGCCCCGGGCTGCAGTGGGCCTTGTGGATCTTCTGCCTCGGTGTCGTCTGGCGGATCGTTGGCGCCATGTATCTGCTGGGCACCAAAGATCTGTCTAAAGCGCGCAGCAAGAAATACATCCGCAGTGGGCTGCGCGCCATCCTGACACGGTCCGCGCCGGCCGAAGCGTTCGAAGACAAGATTCGCTTCCAGCACATCTCGGGTTATCTGTGGCATCTCGCGCTGTTCGTCTCAGTGCTGTTCTTTGCGCCGCATATCCTGTTCTTCGAGTCGCTTTTCGGCTTTTCGTGGCCACACCTGCCGAACACGATCATCCTGTTCTCAGGCGCTGTCGCGACCGCTTTGCTGATCGCCCTCCTGATACGGCGTGCGACTCACCCGGTGCAGCGGCTGATATCGACCGCCGATGACTACATCAGCATGATCGTCGTGCTGTTGCCGCTCGTGACGGGACTAATGGCGTTCGCCCACATCGGGCTGCGTTACGAAACGATGCTGGCAGTGCATTTGCTCAGCGTGGAACTGATGCTGATCTGGTACCCGTTCAGCAAGCTGATGCACGCGTTCATGACGTTCCCGGCCCGCTACCAGACCGGCACGTTCTTCGGACACAGGGGGATTAAAGCATGAACAGTGAAACTACCCGTGCCCTGGAAATGGAAGCTGCACTGGAGCAGATCGAGCCCAAGATCGAACGCAAGGGATTGTCGGACGAGGAACGCGTAGAACTCGCCAAAAAGGCGTTCCTCAGGAAGCTGGACGGCCGCAAGGCAGTGGACCTCGACACTTGCATCCACTGCGGCATGTGCGCCGAGGCCTGCCCGTTTTACCTGACCACGCAGAACGAGAAGTATGCGCCGGTCTACAAGTACCGGCTGCTCAGGCGGGTTTACCGGCGCAGGCTCAGCCCCATGCGCTGGCTGTACAAGCCGTTTACCCCCGACATTACGATCGATGACCTGCGCGAGTGGCGCCATTACGTGTTCGACGCATGCACAGGGTGTGCGCGCTGCGACATGATCTGCCCGATGGGTGTCAACGTGTCATCCCTGATTCGAATCGTCAGGGAGGGCATCGGCGCCGCGGACCTCATGCCGCCAAGGCTACAGAGGCTCAAGAACGAGCAGCGCGACAAGAACTCGATCGTCGGCGTCGACGGCGAGTACCTGCGCAAAGTCGTAGACACGCTCACAGATCAGGGTGCCGACATACCGCTCAACAAGGATGGTGCAGACACCATGCTGTTGACGACGGTCACCGAGCTGCGTCTCTTCCCGACGGCACTCGCCGCAAACGCGAAGATCCTCAACAAGATCGGCGCGAACTGGACGATGTTCACGGACGCGTTCGAGGCCGCCAACCTCGGTTACGTCGCGGGTGACACCAAAGCCCTGCGTACGGCGACGGCGCGTATCGTGGAGAAGGCCAAGGAAAAAGGCATCAAGACTGTCGTCGTGGGTGAGACCGGCCACGGTTACCAGACGCTGCGCTGGCTCGGCTCCAACACGATGGGCGAAACACTGCCTTTCGATGTCCTGTCGATCCTGGAGTTGATTGCTCAGGCGCAGGGCGACGGGCGGCTGGACCTGAAGAAACAGACGAACGGCGCCTCGGTGAGTTACCAGGATCCGTGCCGTCTGAGTCGCAAGGGCGGCATCCTTGAAGAGCCTCGCAACATTTTGAAGTCGATGGGATTCGAGGTTCGGGAGACCGAGGTCCACGGGCGCGAGGATTACTGTTGCGGCGGTGGCTGCGGCGAGTACGTCCTCAGTACCGGCTCGAAGCTGCGCCACAAGGTCTTCGACCTCAAGCGCCGTCAGTTCGAAGACGCCGGTGCCGACAAGGTTGTGACCGCTTGCGCAAGCTGCCGTTACAACCTGCTCATTGGGGCCGAGAAGGTCGAATGGGACACACCGATAACAAGTTTAGTTGAGACCGTTGCAGCCCATATGGCTGACTAATACAGGTAGGAATCGTCATGAATGACCGTGTAGTTGTAGATCCTATTACAAGAATCGAGGGTCACCTGCGGATCGAAGCGCAGATGGATGGCGACCGGATTGCCCAGGCTTATTCGTCGGGCACGATGGTCCGTGGTATTGAAATCATCCTGCGCGGCCGCGACCCACGCGATGCGTGGGCCTTCGCCCAGCGCATCTGCGGCGTTTGCACGCTGGTGCACGGCATCGCATCCGTGCGCGCCGTCGAAGACGCCCTCAATTACGATATCCCGAAGAACGCGCAGCTGATACGTAACCTGATGATCGGCGCACAGTACGTGCACGACCACGTGATGCACTTCTATCACCTGCATGCGCTGGATTGGGTCGACGTCGTGTCCGCGTTGTCGGCCGACCCGGCCGCCACCTCGGCGTTGGCGCAGAGCATCAGTAATTACTCCAAGAGCTCGCCGGGCTACTTCGCCGACATGCAAAAGAAAGTGAAGGACTTCGT
>JAAUYF010056437.1_pt1 | contig 11197 bp, 11 predicted proteins | sample 7278051 | NCBI WGS metagenome assembly JAAUYF01 (sample SAMN14350202, study PRJNA611818) | marine sediment metagenome | isolation source: surface marine sediment (0.6m) | place: French Polynesia: Moorea | collected 2018-08 | reverse complement strand
GCTCGAGGCCGGCCTAGAGGAATCGGCCTCGAGCGACAATCCGCGGTCGCGAAATTCCCCTTGCAGCATCGGCGTATCGACGTCGCCCGGACAGATCGGCACGATGCGCACGCCGTCGCGGGCGTAATCGAGCGCCATCGCGCGCGTCATTTGCAGCACCGCGCCCTTGCTCGCGCAGTAGGCGGTCAAATGATAACTGCCCGACAGCGACGCATCGGAGGCGATATTGATAATCGTGCCACGGCTCGCTTTCAGATGCGGCAGCGCTGCGCGGCAAATATAAAACATGCCGTTGACGTTAACCCGCATCGTCTCCAGCCACTGCTCGTCGGTGGTTTCCTCGGCGGTGGCGTGATAAATAACGCCGGCGCTGTTGACCACGATATCAAGGCCGCCGAGAATGCCGACCGCCTCGGACACGATTAAATCACAGCTGCCGGATTCGCCGATGTCACCGGCAACGAAGCTCAGGCCGCCGCGGGATTTTTTAGCGCGCCGCAGGAGTTCGGCGGCGCGCTCGCGATTGCGGCCGTTGATCACCACGCGCGCGCCGGCTTCGACGAATGCCAGCGCGGTCGCCTCGCCGATGCCCGAGGTGCCGCCGGTAACCAGTACCCGCTGATCGTCGAAGCGATAGCTTACCTTCGCGGCAGCCATATCTACCTCGCGACGCTGCCGGTAATCGCCTTGAGTTCGAGAAATTCGAGCAATCCCCAGCGGCCTTTTTCGCGGCCATTGCCGGATTGCTTATACCCCCCGAACGGCGTATCCGAATTACCGCCGACGTAATTGATCGCAACCTGGACCGCGCGCAGGCGCCGCGCCACCGCCTTGGCACGCTCCATTTCACTGCTGCAGACGTAGGCGGCACGCCCGTACCCGGTGACGTCGGCACGCGCGATCGCCTCGTGCTCGCTGTCGTCGCCGATAATGACCAGCACCGGGCCGAATATTTCCTCGCGCGCGATCGTCATCCGGTTATCGACATTGGCGAATACCGTCGGTTTGACGTAAAACCCCTGCTCCAGGTGCTGCGGCCGGCCGCAGCCGCCGGTTACGAGGGTCGCGCCCTCGTCGATGCCTTTTTGAATCAATCCCTGGATCTTGTCGAACTGCACCCGGTTGACCACCGGCCCGATGTGATCCCCCGGTTTGACCGGATCGTCCACGCGGATAGCTTCCGCGGCCGCCTTCGCCGCGGCCACCGCCTCGTCGAGGCTGGCGTTCGGCACCAGCATCCGCGTCGGCGCGTTGCAGGACTGGCCGCTGTTGTCCATCATGTATGCAACCCCCGCGGCCACCGCCTCGGCGATCTCTACATCTTTCAGAATGATATTGGCCGACTTGCCGCCGAGCTCCTGGCCCACGCGTTTCACCGTATCGGCCGCGGCCCTGGCCACCGCGATGCCGCCGCGGGTAGACCCGGTAAACGACATCATGTCGATGTCGGGGTGAGCCGACATGGCTTCGCCGACCACGGGGCCGTAACCGTTGACCAGGTTGAACACCCCCGCCGGCACGCCCGCCTCGCGCAGCACCTCGGTAAAAATCATTGCGTCCAGCGGCGATTCCTCGCTGGGTTTGAGGACCATCGTGCAGCCGGCGGCCAGCGCCGGTATAACCTTGGCCGCGACCTGGTTCATCGGCCAGTTCCACGGCGTAATCATGCCGCAGACGCCGATGGGCTCGTAGCGCAGAATCATGTCTTCTTCGACGGTTTCGAAGGTGAAATTGAGCAGGGCCTTGATCGCGCTCTTGATATGCGCGGCGCCGAGCTTGGCCTGCGAACCGCGCGCGAGATCGATCGGCGCGCCCATTTCGTCGGAGATCGCCTGCGCGATATCGTCGAAATATTGCTTGTAGACCACGCGGATTTTTTCCAGCAGCGCGAGACGCCGCTCGACGCTCCAGCCGGAGTAGGCGCCGAAGGCGCGGCGCGCGGCGGCGACCGCGCGGTCCACGTCTTCCGCGCTGCCGGCGCTGATTTTCGCGAAAGCCTTTTCGGTGGCCGGGTTAATCACGTCGATGGTTTCCGGTCGGGCCGGGTCGACCCATGCGCCGTCGATAAAAAACTGGGTGTAATCCATACGCTTCGTTTTCCTGGTTCCGGGGCTGCGTCTGCGAACTGCAATTTTCCGTGAAGCACATGTTTATGCAAGCAAAATCTGTTTCCCGGCGGCAGATCCGCGCCTGGCCGCGGCCGGTCGAACAGATTTGCATCGTCTTCGTCCGGCAGGCAAAAATACATATCGACGCGCCGGCTCGATCCTTATAATCCCCGCATCCGGCGCGGGCCTCCGAATGACCGAACATCGATATTTTCCATACCTGCTGATTCTCGCCGCGGGAACTATCTGGGGCGCGACTTTTTCGCTGGCGCTGATCGCAACCGCCGACGGCGCGCACCCGCTCGCGCTGTCCGCGTGGCAGGTGGTCATCACCGCCGCGCTGTTCCTGCTGGTCTGTCTCGCTACGCGCATCCCGATCTTCGATGTCGCGCATATCAGGCATTACCTCGTGCTGGCGCTGGCCGGCATTACCGCGCCCAACCTGCTCTACTACTATGCCGCGCCGCACCTGTCGGCGGGCATCCTCGCGATTACGGTATCGACGGTGCCGCTGTTTACCTACGCCGTGATGCTGCTGCTGCGCTTCGAGTCCCTGGTCGCGCGGCGTCTTGCCGGCATCCTGCTCGGCATGGTCGCGATCCTGCTGCTGGTGCTGCCGGACCTGGGCCTCGACAGCGACGACGCCAGCTTCTGGATACTCGCGGTACTGGTCTGCGCGATTCTGTACGCGATCGAAAACGTCTACATCGGCCGCGGCATCCCGGGCCACGTCGATATTCGCGAACTGCTGTTCGGGTCCAACCTGATCGCGAGCCTGGTCCAGTTTCCGCTGGCGCTTTACCTCGGCATCGACGAACCGGTCGGCTGGCTCGTCAGCGACGCCGGGCTCGCCATCGCCGGCATCGCGGCCGGCAGCGCGATCGCTTACATGATGTTCTTTTACTCGATCAAAATCTCCGGGCCGGTATTCGCCAGCCAATGCGGATACGTGGTCACCATATCCGGCGTAATCTGGGGTATCATTGTGTTTTCGGAGCAGCATACCCTGTGGGTATGGATATCCGTCATCGTCATGCTGCTGGGGCTCATGCTGGTAAATCCGGACGACGAGGAGGTAAGCGATGAAGGCAGGCAGGGCGCGGGCTTCGAGTCATCCCCGTGACTAAGGGCTTACCATGGTCATAACCTTTTACGGCGTGCGCGGCTCGACCCCGGTCCCGGGTCCGACCACCCTGAAGTATGGCGGCAACACCTCCTGCGTGCACATCGAGCTGGATAACGGCGACGACCTGATTCTCGATGCCGGCACCGGTATCCGCCGGCTCGGACACCGGCTGGCGCAAAAATCCACCCCGGCCAATATCCTGCTGTCGCACGGTCACTGGGATCATATCCAGGGTTATCCCTTTTTCGATCCGATTTACCAGGAGGATCGGGACATCCACGTCTATATCAGCCTGCAGCAGGGACGCAAGCTGCTGAGCACGCTGTTTTCGCAAATGGACGGCACCCACTTCCCGGTGCGCGCCGAAGACCTGCCGTCGAACAATTTCCCGAAATTCAAGGGCATCGAGAGCGAACTCTACGAGCGCGAAGGCATCCACGTGGTCAAGCAGACGCTGAACCACCCCGGCGGCGGCGTGGCCTACCGGATCAGTGAAAACGGCGCCAGCTGCGCCTATGTCACCGACAACGAGCTGGATCCGCCCAACCGGCCCGCGACCAACTACGATCAGTGGGTGAACTACCTGCACGGCGTCGACGTGCTGATTCACGACGCGCAATACACCGAAGCCGACATGCCGCACAAACACGGCTGGGGGCATTCGCTGATTTCGCAGGTGCGCCGCCTTGCCACCGACGCCGAGGTCGGCACCCTGGTCATGTTTCATCACGACCCCGATCGCAGCGACGCCGAGCTCGACGAAATCCAGATCGAAAACGAAAAATACCTGAAATCGCAGCGCGCGCCGTCGCGCAGCGTCTGCGCCGCCGAGGGTATGAGTATCACCCTGAGTAAACCGATCCTGGGCGGCGACACCCGGATTCGCATCGACCAGGCTTACGGATAAACGGTGAAGGCGCAAATGATCGACCCTGACCCGCCGCGCATCGACAGCCTGCACCGGCTGATGCAGGACTACGTCGATACCGGCAAGTCGGCCGGCATGTCGACCCTGGTTTGCCGGCGCGGTGAATTGATCCACTTTTCGAGTTACGGCCACGCCGATATCGACAGCGCGACGCCGGTGCGGCCGGATACGATTTTTCGCATTTACTCGATGACCAAGCCGATTACCAGCGTGGCGCTGCTGCAGCTGATGGAACGCGGGCATTTCGATCTCGACGACGCCGCCAAACGCTGGATTCCGCGCCTCGGCGAGCTCGAGGTTTACCAGCAGGGCAAACTCGAATCCGATATCACGATTCGCCAGCTGCTAACCCATACCGCGGGTTTTTCCTACGGCTTCGATCCGGAAAACATTCCCGTGGACGAATTGTATGCCGAGGTCTGGCGCGGCGGCATTCACGACAAAACGCTCGAGGAACTGCTGCACAGGCTGCTCGACTTCCCGCTGATCGCCCAGCCGGGGACGCGCTGGCATTACAGCGTCGCCACCGATATCTGCGGCTACCTGGTCGAAGTCATCAGCGGCAAGCCTTTTGGCGATTACCTCCAGGAGCATATTCTCGAACCGCTGGGGATGCAGGATACCGCCTTCGAAATCGCGCCCGACAAGGTCGAACGCCTCGCGACCCTTTACGGCTATAGCGAAGCCGATGCCCTCGCACCGCTCGAAACCCGCGAGCGGTCGCCGCTGATCCCGTCGATCTCGGGAGTGCCGGTACGCCTGCACTCGGGCGGCGGCGGCCTGCTGTCGACCGCGCCCGATTACCTGCGCTTTGCCCAGGCGATGCTGAACCGCGGCGAGCTCGACGGTTACCGCCTGCTCGAGCCCGAAACGGTAGCGCTGATGACGCGCAACCAGCTGCCGCGGGAACTGCTGCCGCTGACCTTCAACGGCATTGCCGCGGGCGACTACCGCGGTTACGGTTTCGGCCTGGGTTACTGTATCAATCTCGATCCGGCGCAAACCGCGGCGGCCGGATCGCACGGCGACTTCGGCTGGGGCGGCATGGCCGACACCTACTGCTGGATCGATCCGGCGCAGGAGCTGGTCGCGATCCTGATGCAGCAGTACCTGCCGTCGCTGTTTCACCCCGGCAGAAAGGATTTCCGTGACGCGGTTTACGCCGCGATCGAGCTACTCAGGCAGGACGAAGCCCGCGATTGACGGGCAACAAAGACCAAACCGGCCGCTGCCGGCGCGTGCTCAGCGCAGATAGTGCTCGTCCAGCGCACGCATGATGTCGTAACGACTGATCAGCCCGACCAGGCGGCCGTCGCGCAACACCGGGAAACGGCGATAGTTCGAGTGTAAAAACCTGTCGGCGGCGTCGAGAATCGTGCTGTCGGCGTCGATCGCGTCTACCTTGCGGCTCATATACTGCTCGACCTTGCCGCCCCAGTCCTTGTGATAAGCGGTCTTGTACATGATTTCGAAACAATCCTTTTGCGACAGCATGCCCACTATCTGCCCGCCGTCATCGAGCACCGGCGCGCCCGATAACTGCCGCTCCAGCAGCACGCGGATTGCATGGATGATGTCATCTTCCGGGGCGAAGCTGACCAGCTCGGTCGCCATGTAGTTTTCGATGCCGACGCTCATGACTGTACTCGCCCGGCCTTGCGCATGATGCATTCGCTGCAGTTGCCGCAGCTGCCGCACAGCGGTCGTCTTCGAACAATAACTCCCAGCGCCAGCCCGGCTACCGCCAGCACGAATACGGGTACTGCAATCATCATCGTCGTCATATCGAATTTCTCCGCTCCGGCTCAACCGCCGAAATCGTCGTAATGAATATCATCTCCGGCAACGCCAAGCTCGTTCAGCATCGCCAGCACCGACTGCACCATCATCGGAGGACCGCAGAGATAATACTCGCAGGTTTCCGGCGCCGGATGCCGACCGAGATAAGTGTCGTATGCCACCTGGTGAATGAAGCCGGTGTATCCGTCCCACTCGTCGCCTGGTTCCGCTTCCGATAATGCCGGATGCCATTCGAAGTTATCGTGTTCGGCCTGCAGGCTTTCGAACACCTCCTCGTAATAAAGTTCGCGCCTCGAGCGCGCACCGTACCAGTAGCTGATTTTACGCGTACTGCGCTGGGTTTCGAGCAGGTCGAGAATCTGCGCGCGCAGAGGCGCCATGCCGGCACCGCCGCCGATGAAAACGAGCTCGCGCTCCGACGGCTCCACCGCAAAATGGCCATAGGGTCCCCGAAGCTGCACCGGGTCGCCCGGTTTCAGCGAAAAAAGCCAGCTCGATACAACCCCCGGAGGCGCCTCCGGATGTCCCGAGGGCGGCAGCGCGATACGAATATTGAGAATGACGAGACCCTCTTCCGCGGGATGATTCGCCATCGAGTAGGCGCGCGATACCGGCTTATCCGTGCCCGCGTGCAAATCCCACAGCTTGAATCGATCCCAGACGTCGCGGTACTCCGCCTCGATGTCGAGGTTTTTGAAGTCGAGCTGGTAAGGCGGACATTCGATCTCGACGAAACCGCCGGCGCGAAACTCCATCGGCTCGGGCAGGCGAAACACGATTTCGCGGATCAGCGTGCTGACGTTGCGCGCCTGCTCGACCACGCAATCCCAGGTTTTAACATCGAAGTAAGCCTCATCCACCTCGATCGTCATCGGACCGAGAACACGCACCTGGCACGCAAGGCGGCCGCCGCGCTTCGCTTCGCGCCGGCTCAGCTGCGCGAGTTCCTGCGGACCGGGTTCGCCGCCGCCCGCGAGCACGCGGGTCTTGCACAGGCCGCAGGTGCCGGCGCCGGCGCAGGCGCTGGGCAGATGGATACCCGCCTGCTGGCAAACCTCGAGCAGGCGCTGCCCGATTTGCGCGTCGACGGTTTTGCGCCCGTTGATTTCGATCCGGCACTCGCCGCGAGGCACCAGCACGCGCCGCGCGGCGAGCACGAACAGCGTCAGCAGCAGGACGATCGCGGTGAAAAAAATGATGCCTAGCGCCGCTTCGAGCATCAGCCCATCCCCGCGAAGGCCAGGAAACCGAGCGACATGATGCCGGCGATGATGAAGTTCATACCGAGGCCCTGCAGCCCGTCGGGTATATCGGCGTACTTGAGGCGTTCGCGGATCGCGGCGAACATGCAGATCGCCAGCGCCCAGCCGAGTCCGGAGCCGAAGCCGAACACCAGGCTCTCGCCGAAGGTGTAGCTGCGCTCGACCATGAACAGGCTGCCGCCGAGGATCGCGCAATTCACCGTGATCAACGGCAGGAAGATACCCATCGCGCGGTGCAGCCGCGGTACGTGAAATTCGAGCGTCATTTCCAGTACCTGCACCATCGCCGCGATAACGCCGATAAACGCGATCAGCTTCAGGAACGACAAATCCAGGTCGCCGAGACCGGCCCAGGCCAGCGCGCCCGGCGCCAGCAGCCAGGTAAAGATCAGGTTGTTCACCGGCACGGTAACGGTTTGCACGAACATCACCGCGAGACCGACGCCAAAGGCGGTATCGACGCGTTTCGACACCGCCAGAAAGGTGCACATGCCAAGGAAAAACGACAGCGCCAGGTTATCCAGGAAAACCGAACGCAGCAGCAGGTCGAACAGCGCGTTCATGTTTTTTCCTCTCGGGGCCGCAGCGAGAACTCGGGCGTTTCGACCTGCCGCGGACGCCGGCGGCGGATCAGCCAGATGAGGCCGCCGATAATGAAAAACGCGCTAGGCGGCAGCAGCATCAGGTGCAGCGGCTCGAAACCACCGCCCTGGCTGGTCGGCACCAGGATTTGCACGTTGAGCAGGCTGCCCTTGCCGAAAAATTCGCGAATCGCGCCGACCAGCACCAGGATCAGCGAATAACCGAGGCCGTTACCGATGCCGTCGAGCACGCTGTCGACGAAGCCGTTGCGCATGGCGAAACTCTCGGCGCGGCCGAGCACGATGCAGTTGGTGATGATCAGCCCGACGAAAACCGACAGCCGCTTGCTGAGCTCGAACGCATAGGCCTGCAGCACCTGGTCGACGACGATAACCAGCGAGGCGATGATCGTGATTTGCACGATGATGCGTACCGAGTGCGGCAGGTGGTTGCGAATCAAACTGACCGAACCGCTGCCGAGCGCAAGCACGCAGACCACGACGAAGCTCATCAGCAACGCGGTATCGAGCGCGGTGGTCACCGCCAGCGCCGAGCAAATACCGAGAATTTGCAAGGTCAGCGGATTATCGTCGATCAACGGCCGCGTCAGGATTCGCCATTTGCTTTCCGAACTCATAAGCGATCCTCGCGCACGCGCTGTAAAAACGGGCCAAAACCGAATTCGCCGAGCCAGAATCGCACCATGCCGTGCACGCCCAGCGCCGTGCGCGTGGCCCCGGAAATGCCGTCCACCTGGTAGTAAGCATCGTCGGCGGAGGCGCCGAGCGTTCGCACGCCGATGCGCAGTACGCCGTCCTCGTCGTAAATCTCCCGGTCCTGCCACTGCGCTTCCCAGTCGGGTTCCTCGATGCGCGCACCGACGCCCGGGGTTTCGCCATGCTGGTAAAACTTGAGCGCGCGCACGCTGCGCGTATCGCCGTCAAGCACCAGCCACGCGCGCAGCGTCGATTGATAACCGCGGCCCGACACCGGCAGAATTATTAATTCGATCCGCTGGTCATAACCGCGCACCAGGTAAATCTGTGCATGTAACGCGCGCCGTTTGAGCCCGGCTACATCGAGTTCGCCCGGGATCGCGGCACTGGTAGCGGGACGGCTCGCGGCGCGCTCGGCATCGAAACCGGCGGGATCGATGCTGTCATCGAACTCACCGCTGGCCAGATCGACGATGCGCGCTTCGAGATCCTCGATGGTTTGCCTGCGGCCCATATCGGATAGCGCGTCGAGCACCAGCTCGAGCTGCGCGATGCGCTCCGCCTCGATATTGGCTAGTTGAATCGGCCGCAGCTTGACCGCGACCGCGGACACCAGCAGCGCGCAGATAAAAGCAACGCAAAGGGTAACGGCGAGCGCCTTCAGGTCGGAACTCGTCCTGACCGTCTCAGACATGACGCTGACTCCGCCGGTGAATATTCCACGCGATGACGGCGTGATCGATTAACGGCGCCAGTAACGAGATCAGCAGCAGCGCGGGAATCACCGCGTCCGGGTGAGTGGAATTGGCGACGCGGATCAGGACCACCAGCGCGCCGATCAGGAAGCCCTGGATCCAGCGTCCCGGGTTGGTTGCGGCCGACGCCACCGGATCGCAGGCGAGGAACACCGCGCCGAAGGCAAAGCCGCCGAGCAGCAGGTGCCAGTAGGCCGGCATTGCGGCGGCGCCTTCGCCGGACCCGAAAACATTGAACAGAGTCGCGACCACCGCCAGCCCGAGGATTTGCGCGACCAGCAGACGCCAGGCAATGATGCGCTGCAGCAGTAACAGGGCCGCGCCCAGCGTCACAGCAATGATCGACGTCGTGCCGAAGCCGCCCGGTATGCTGCCGAGGAAGGCCGACCAGGGATCGATCCCGGCCGCGGCCAGCGCGTCGGCGCCGCCGCGGTCGAACAGGGCGATGGCTTCGCTGCCGCCATATCCGGTCAGTCCCTGCCACAGCGGGTGCGCATCGGCCGCGCTCGGGAAACTGACCTGCACGATCGCAAAACCGAGCAGCGCGGGGTTCAGAAAACTCTTCCCGTCGCCGCCGAAAATGGCCTTGCCGAGCAGGATCGCGCAGGACATGCCGAGAACGACATGCCAGAACGAGGCCGCGCCCGGCAGCAACAGCGTGAATAACAGCGCGGCCGGAATAAAACCCGACTCGATCGGACGCCCGCGCTGCGCCCCGATGATGCGCTCCCAGAAACCGCCGACCACCAGCGCCACCAGCAGTGTCGGTAAGAAGAACGCGAGCCCGGCGCCGATATAATCGAATATGCCCGGCGCCCCGTCGCCGCCGGCCAGCGCGATTGCCATTCGATCGCGCAGGCCTTCGCCGGCAAAGTCCGGATTGGCTTCGAGGTGACGCAGGTACTGGTAGCCGCTGTTGAGCACCGCGGCCAGCGATACCGGCAATAGCGCCAGCAATTGCAGCTTGAAAATCCGGCGATAACCGTCGTCACCATTGCCGCTAACGAAGGCCGGCGCCGTCACTAAGCGCCCCCCTCGAGCTGGTCGAGAACACCGCGCAGCAGCGCGGAATAATCGTTACCCGACAAGCAGGCCCTGCTTAGCGGCGCCAGGTCTTCCTCGAGTAATTCGAGCGCGCCGAGCTGACGCGCGCGCTCGGCGTCGCCGAGCTGCAGCGCCCGCATCAGCGGCACCGGGTAAATGCCGGGCGGCGCCAGGGCCTCGAGCCGATCGCCTGGAATGATTACGCCGGCCTCGCGCTGGTCGGTGCCGGTGTCCCCGGAGCGATCCTCGAGGACGCTTAGCTGGCGCTGTCCCGCCGCGAGGAAAGAGGTCCTCGCCACCGGGCGGCCGAACAGCTCGGAACCGGCGAGCAGGCGCAGCGGCGCCTCCGCAACCTGGTCCCGCAGTAGCTCGTCGATCGAGGCGCCGGGCGGGACCAGCAGGGTCGCGGGCTGTTTGATGGCATCGCCGCCCAGCGCAACAACGCGATGCGGCCAGATATTGCCGTGCAGCAGGGCATGGCCGATGGCGATCGCGTCCTGGTAACCCAGCTGCCAGACTTCGCCCCCGCCAAAGCCGATCGGGCACAGGCGGTTGATATGCACACCGGCAAGACCCGCGGTTACGCCACCGTCGAAGGCAACGTATCGAATTTGCGGCGCCGGCGCTGCGGCGAACTGCCGACCCGGCGCATGGCAAACGTAAACCGGGGCATCGCTGATTTGCGCAAGCGCCTGCAGCGCACGGTCGAATTCGTCGGCACAGGCATCGAGTATCGGATCGGCCTCGGGCGCGCCTGGCTCGGTATCCAGCGCATTGACGAAAATGGCGGCGGGATCCGCGTCCGGATGCGGCAGGTTGCCGAAGGGACGCGTACGCAGACTGGCCCAGCATCCGCTCGAGAGTAAGAACTCGCGC
>JAAUYF010042017.1_pt1 | contig 11234 bp, 9 predicted proteins | sample 7278051 | NCBI WGS metagenome assembly JAAUYF01 (sample SAMN14350202, study PRJNA611818) | marine sediment metagenome | isolation source: surface marine sediment (0.6m) | place: French Polynesia: Moorea | collected 2018-08 | reverse complement strand
CAGGAACTGGCCGAAAAGATTCAAACCTATCTTCGTGAACAAATGCCAGAATGGGCAAAGAAATATCAAGGCGTTGAAAATATGTCGGTCGCGGTAATGGGTTGCGTCGTTAACGGTCCCGGTGAAAGCAAACATGCTAATATAGGGATTAGCTTACCTGGCACAGGTGAAAAACCGGTAGCACCTGTTTATGAAGATGGTGTTAAAACGGTCACGCTAAAAGGCGATCATATCGCCGAAGAATTTCAGGAGCTGCTCGACCTTTACGTCGATCGGACTTACCAAAAACATTAACAAGAAAGTTGAAGCAGGGATGATTAATCAACTAGCCACCATAAGTAACTTACAAGTTAAAAAAAATGATGTCGATCTTTCCCGGCTTCATTCATTAACACAAGAACATCGCATTTCTCATGGTGATTTGGCAGATATCATCCAGCACGAACTCGATTATTTAGTGCTTCACAATATTGCTGTAAACAATGGTGTCAATACTTTATATCGCGTATGTGGCAAAGATTTATTAAAGTTTTTAATTGATTATATTGAAAGCGACGAAGGTGATGGTATTGATATGAAAGTTTTCCCGGAATCCTTACATTGGTGTCTTTCATTTGATATAGATGGCAGTATAAGATTAAAAGATTAAGCCACTGTTTGTTTCTATTCCATGCCCTATGACCACTCCAACAAAGTTGGTAATCAAGGTGATTTAATTAAACACTTTGTACTTGCAACAGTAATTAAAAACATAAAACCCAAACACTCAGCTTTCAACTATTTTGAAGTCCACACTGGCTATGCCGAATACAGCCTTGAAGATACAGGCGCCTGGCAACAAGGCATCGGTAAGTTTATATCAACTTATTGCAACACTTCTCGTTCTAATGATGAGTTTAATTATTTTATTGATCACCTCAATTTAGAAAACATAAACAGTGACAAACGTTATTTAGGTTCATCAAAAATTGTTGAAAAATGTATGCGGGATAACGACACAAATGAATTCAAATTTTTTCTTTGCGACACCAACCCCGAGGTATGTAAACAATTAGAAGCATCTTATGCAGGTTATAACAATGTCCACATAACTTGTGCGGATGGTTACAACCAGGCAAAACAATTTCAGCATGCCGATTTAGTATTCATTGATCCACCTGATATCGATAAACAATACAAGGCCTATATCGACTTGATTCAATATCTCTATGCACAAAATACCTGGCTGGTCAGCTGGAATTCGTTACATGGAAATACTGCGAAAAACGGTATATCTGAATCCTGTCGCAATATTGTATCCCTGGGCAATGAGCTGGGATTAACGGTAATCAACGTAAAATGGACTCCTGAATTCACAGAAAAGATGTGTGGCTGTCAGATGCTGATATCGGCCGCTATCGCTGATGACATTCAGAAACATTGTCAGGAACTCACCGGGCTAATGAACTGGGAGCTTTTTTAATCCATAATATTCTCAATAATATCAATTAGTTAACAAATATCACAAAATTATCACCAAAACTCTCTTGAATCCATTGCTCGTAAACCTTATAAATAACCTACTATTTTACTCAACTATTGGTTTAACTCTCCTCCCCCCAGGAGACTTTTTAAGAGGTAGTAACTATGACCCTTCCAGAACGTGATGGTGACGGTTATTTAACAGACATGAATGCCTGGACACCGGAAATCGGTCGTGCCATGGCAGAAGCAGATGGCATAGAGCTAAACGATGTGAAATGGGATCAAATCATAAAAGCTCGCGAATACTATGCAAATTTCAATGTTGTTCCACCGATTCGCAAATTTGCAAAACATATTGGTGAAGACAAAGCCGCAGTATTCAAACTGTGGATGACTGGCCCAATGAAGCCCATTACTAAATATGGTGGTTTACCCAAACCCACTGGATGTGTTTAGTAGCTGAATTAAAATGACCTTCAGATTAGGCTGGTTAATACCAGCCTTTTTTTTGTTTTAAAAACCGTTTGATGCATTCGTCTTTTTTCTTTAACAGCAACATGCCAAAATGAAATAATTTTAAAAATTAAAAGGCGTTACTATATTGTTCTCTGCCTTTGCATATACTGCTGATGATGTATTACAGGAGCTGAATAGCAACCAGCATGGCCTAAGTCAGCCGGAGATTGACGCACGCCTGAAGCAATATGGCGAAAATGCCATGCCTCGTGCCAAACCTCCTGGCGTATTCAAGGTTTTTCTACATCAATTTGCCAGCCCACTAATTTATGTACTGGTAGCTGCTGCGGTATTTTCATTAATCATTCAAGAATGGTCCGATGCAGGTTTTATCGCAGCCGTACTTTTCGTTAACGCAATCATTGGTACCACCCAGGAATATTCAGCGCAGAAAGCAGCTAGCGCATTACATCAGTTAGTCACTACACGTTGTCGTGTTATCCGCGAAGGAGACACTTACGAAATTGATGCCAGTTTCCTGGTCCCAGGAGACATCGTTTTACTAGAATCTGGCGACCGTGTCCCTGCCGACATTCGCTTAATTACAACCAATGATTTGGAAGTCGACGAATCCTTGTTAACTGGTGAGTCTATCGCAGTACTTAAACATGCAAGCAAAGTTTTGGATGAAGAATGTGTTCTTGGTGACCGAGTCAATATGTTGTTTGCCGGCACTCTGGTTAATCGAGGTCGTGGATTGGGTGTGGTTGTTACCACGGCACTGAACACTGAACTAGGTCAAATTGCTTCAGTAGTATTAGGTAAACAATCCACTAAACCACCGCTACTGATCCGCATGGAAACTTTCACCCATCGCATAGCCATATTTGTTGGTGTCGCTGCAATTCTTATGGCCATAATTGCTTTCATGCAAGGCACGCCTCTAGCAGAAATATTCATGTTAGCGGTAGCACTTGCGGTTTCCGCGATTCCAGAAGGCTTACCCGTTGCTTTGACTGTGGCTCTGGCTATAAGCATGCGGCGTATGGCAAAACGAAACGTCATAGTTCGTCAACTGGTTGCTGTTGAAGCTTTAGGCTCTTGTACCCACATAGCCACTGACAAAACTGGTACCTTAACGGTTAACCAACTCACTGTGCGTAAAATCGTTTTCCCAGAATCCGAACCCTGGGATGTTACCGGTGAAAGCTTAATACCTGATGGAAAAATAATTACCCCTGATGGTGAACTCGATGAAAACCAACAACAATTGTTAACAAAATTATGTCATGCTGCCGTTTTAAGTAATGAAGGTTTTATAGGCCATAGAGACGGTACATGGACTCACCATGGTGACGCAGTTGATGTTGCATTGCTTATCTTGGCACATAAAGCGGGTATCAATCGCGCCGACCTAATCAATTACTATCCGGAAATTGATTTAATCCCATTCGAGTCAGAACATCAGTTTTCTGCGAACCTTCACAATGTTGAAAATGAACCAACCGTTTTTGTTAAAGGTGCTTTAGAAAAACTAATTCCCATGTGTAGCACCATGCTATCAATTAAAGGCCCCCAGACGATTGACGAAAACCAGCTACATAAACAAGCACAATCTTTGGCCAGTGATGGTTATCGAGTCATTGCTTTTGCAACGGGAAGTATTTCACTTACAGACAACGAAAGCTTTTCTGCAGAGCATTTAAAAGACTTAACTTTAGTTGGCTTAGTTGCAATGATTGATCCGTTACGGGACGAAGCCAAAGCCGCAATAAAAGAATGCCACAATGCCGGCATACATGTTGCCATGGTGACTGGTGACCATCCTGTAACAGCATCTGCAATTGCTAAAGAGCTAGGGCTTTTAGAATCTCAAAATCAGATTGTAACCGGGCCACAAATCAAAGCTGCGAATGAAGAAGAACTTGATCCATTGGTATCTAAAGCAAAAGTATTCGCACGCGTTGAACCACAACAGAAATTGCATATTGTGCAATCTTTACAGCGCAACGGTCACTTTGTCGCTGTTAGTGGTGATGGCGCAAACGATGCTCCAGCACTACGTGCTGCCCAGGTTGGGGTAGCGATGGGTCAAAAAGGTACCGATGTCGCGCGGGAATCCGCAGAACTTATTATTACTGATGACGATTTTTCTTCTATCGTTGCTGGCATTGAAGAAGGACGCATCGCATACGCCAATGTCAGAAAAGTTATCTTTCTTTTAGTTTCGACAGGAGCCGCAGAGCTAGTTCTATTTACTCTATCGCTGTTATCGGGTCTACCAATTCCCTTATTAGCAGTGCAGCTTTTGTGGTTAAACCTGGTTACTAACGGAATTCAACATATTGCACTTGCGTTTGAACCCGCTGAGGGAGATGAATTAAACCACCCTCCTCGCCCACCTAAAGAACCCATCTTTAATAAAGTTATGATTGAACGCATACTCGTTTCGGCACTAGTCATGGGCGGTGTGGCATTTTATTTGTTCCAATCGTTACTTAATATGGGCATGGATGTGGATAGTGCGCGAAACAGCACTTTATTACTGATGGTTTTATTCGAGAATGTGCACGTATTTAATTGTCGTTCGGAAGTCCGTTCAACATTTCTCCACAATCCTTTGCGAAACAAGCTTTTGCTATTTGGAACACTTGCCGCCCAGTTAATTCATATTGGGGCCATGTATACTCCCTGGTTATCCGATGTGTTAAGTATGCAACCAGTATTATTCGACCATTGGGTAGAATTACTTGGCTTTGCATTCAGTATTCTAGTAGCGATGGAATTACAGAAGTTGGTCAGAAAATTTTATCCGATTAGATAACCTTGTTGAGAACTCAACACTTAACTTCGCCATCAATGGAATAACACACACAATTACGCCCTTGTTTTTTCGCCTGATATAAAGCTTTATCAGCCTTGCCGACGGATGTTCTTTCACCAACAATTGACAATTTAGATATTCCTGCAGAGACGGTAACAAAAAACTGTTTATTTTCGTCGCAATACATTTCGTGCTTGGAAATTTTCACTCGTAAACGATCGATAATATCAAACGCTTCCTGTAAATCGGTATTAGGAAGAATAATTAAAAACTCTTCACCTCCATATCTACAGACTGAGTCGTAGGGCCTAATGTTAGATCGAATATACTGAGATACTTCACGTAAAACACGGTCACCGACCAGATGACCATAGTCATCATTGATTGATTTAAAATAATCAACGTCCATTAAAACAATACAACTACTCGTACCTGTACGTTCAACCCTTGCGTACTCAGATTCTAAAATCACCGCAAATGGTTCGCGGGTCATCAAACCAGTCAATGCATCGAACGAATATAGACATTCGCACATTCTATCGCGCAGTGTTTGTAATGCATTGGAAAAGCTACGTTGTTTTTCTATGAATGCCTGATAATCTTCTACGGGAATCGGCTTATGGTCTCGATTAATTTTTGCGAGATGTCTTGCAGCATCATGCATTTTCTTATGCAGAGGCTCGAGATCGATGAATTCCTGGCGTGGTTTCAGTAAGTCCGGGATGTTATTGTAATACCATTGGCCAAACATACAACATTCATGGGAGTTTTCCGCAAACACGTCTTTCTCAAATGGTTGATTACATACGATGGAAATATGCATACGAGAAAGCCAGTCTCGATGATTTCTGTCTGCGATTTCCAGCAAATCAACAACTTCTTGAATCTGCTTGTCTGAGAGCTTGTAGTTTTCGGGTAATGCCATGTAATGTTTCCGTTAATTTCATAGTAACTATAGGAGAATTAACGAAAATATTCCTTTTCAAGTCATCTTTTCCTTCATATTCAGAGTATTTCTTGTTACTTGAACCCTGTGTTGATCTGGCGCATAAGAACGCTATAAGACACTTTAATATTAATCTGCGAGGCGCAAAATAGGTATTACTACCTATAGTCAGGTAAATATCACTGGGAGGTTTAGCAATGTTGAACTTATATAAATATTTGTTTTGTGTTTGCAGCTTACTCCTGTGGTTTCCTGGTTTTGCAGGAGACATACCATTACGCGGGCCGATTCCATTCGAAAGCTTTGATACTAATGGAGACAACAAGATCGACCCCGCGGAATATGTAAAAGCACATAATCTAAGAATAAAAATGCGCAACGATGCTGGTATGCCGGCAAAGCGTCGAGCTACACCTAGTTTCACCGACTTTGATAGCAACGGCGATAGCCTGATTTCCAGACAGGAATTACAGAAGGGCCACTCTGAAATGAGCCGTGGCGGCCAGCAAGGCCAAGGTATGAGAGGAGGTGGACAGGGCACAGGTATGGGTCCTGGCAGCGGAATGGGTCAAGGCAGAAACATGCCCAGCTTTAGTGACTTTGATTTAAATGGTGATGGTGTAGTATTAAAACAAGAGTTTTATGATGCTCGCGCAAACCGCATGTACCGTCGAGCAGATGAAGGTTATGCTTTACGCAATGCAGCCAATGCACCTTCATTTGAATCGGTTGATGAAAATAATGATGGCAAGATAGATCCCAAAGAGTTTAAACAGCATCAAACCGAACATCACCAGAGTAGATAAAGTCGAACCACTCCTGCTCATCTTTTAACTGATGTGCAAATTGACGAAATTTTCACATCAGTTTGACGTTCATTTCACACCATCTTTTTTACCATTCTCAGCGCTGAATACAAAAGTGCGTGTTTCTTCCCTTTATGCCCCCAACAGGAGAATGGAAATGAAAAGATCATTTACAAGCCCAAAAGTCCTGGCTTTTGTTGCTGTTGCTACCATCGGTCTTAGTGGATGTGACAAATCAGATGAAGCCAGTTTGCGTGTTATTCACACATCACCGGATGCACCTGCCGTTAACATCGATCTGAATAATAATACTGTTATCAGCGATTTAGACTATGCTGAAAGTAGTGGCTTTGTCACCATCGATGCTGGACGTCAAGATGTAGACGTAGAAGCAATTATCCCCAGCGGTAATGCGGATGTGATCAGTATCGATAATTTCTTTTTTAGAAAAGACAATCGTTACACTATTCTGGCGGTCAATAATACTGCCAACATAGAAGCTCTAGTGACCAGCGAGTCTGCAACGGATCCCGGCACCAATGAAGTATCCATTGCAGTCGTTCACGCCTCTCCCGATGCACCTGAAGTCGACGTGTATGTCACGGCTCCTGGTGTAGATATTAATAGCGTCAATGCGAACTTCACATTTGACTTTAAAGACCAGATAGATGCTGGTGCCCTGCCTGCGGCCACCTATCAAATTCGAGTAACGCTAGCGGGCACTAAAACAGTGGCTTTTGATTCTGGGCCTGTTGATTTAAGTGGGTTTGCCGGTCAGAAATTATTACTGTCTGCAATTAGCACAACCAGCTCAACCAGTCAGGCCGCATCTATCGTTAAATTGCTTGCCGCAACAGACAATGCAAGCCTGGTTTTATTGGACGTTAATACTTTGACAGGCGCGCGTGTCGTTCACGCCTCACCTGACGCCGATGTCGTTGCCGCTGGACCAGTGGAAGTTTTTGCAACCAGTTCGGCACTACCAGGAACCGTCGAACTCATTCCTGCGTTTAGTTACACAGACATCGTACCAGCAGCAAATGCTTTTGTAGGCGTCCCCTCTGGTGACTATGTGTTTGACGTCTCCGTTGATGGTACTGGCGTTGGTGCTTCAGTTTATACTTCACCCTCGCTCGCCCTGAGCCAAGGTAAAGAATACACAGTAATCGCTGCTGGTTATGTCGCAACATCGCCCGCTTTCGGATTGCTTGCAACTGAAGATAACAATCGCTCAGTAGTAACCCAGGCGAGCGTAAAGGTTATTCATGCAGCACCGGCTGCTGGAGCAGTGGATGTTTATGTCACCGCAGCTGGCGCTTTCACAACTTCAGATGTGGAGAACGGTTTGGCAGGTGCTCCTCTATTAGATGACTTTGAATATGCCGCCATCACCGATTACGTTGCCGTCGCTCCAGGTGACTATGACATTCGAGTTGTCGCTGGCGGCACCACGGCAATTAATGTTGAAAACTTTAACCTGGCCGCTGGCAGTGTTTCTAGCATCATTGCCCGCCAACCTAATGGTACGGGTACACCAGGAGACTTTGGTGTCATTTTATTAACCAACTAAAACCTTAAACCCTGTAAGCAATGCTTGCAGGGTTTTTTCTTCCTTGAACATCTCACTCTGGAATACTACCCTTCACCTAATCAAAATATAAAATCATCCCGTTGAAAATACATATGAGCCCCGAATACATTTCCACCGTTCTCATTGTTGAAGACCATAAAGATATTGCAGAAATGGTCATCGCCTATTTAGAAAACCGGGGCTTTGCTGTTGATTATGCGGCCGATGGCGTCACTGGATTACATTTAGCAGTTAGTAATAACTATGACGCAGTCATTCTGGATCTTATGCTCCCAGGCATGGATGGTTTAGAGCTATGCAAGAAGTTACGTGGCGAAGCAAAAAATGACACGCCGATTATCATGCTCACTGCGCGAGATACCTTAAGCGATAAAATTACCGGTCTTGAAATTGGTGCAGATGATTATTTAGTTAAACCTTTTGCTATTCAGGAACTCGAAGCAAGAGTGAATTCGCTGATTCGTCGCCATAAAGGTGATGTATCTAAAGAAGTACTGGTCGTGGGTGATCTCGTTTTAGATACCGCAACCTTAAAAGTGACCCGCAATAATAAAGAACTAAATTTGACACCCATTATTTTAAAAATTCTCACCGTTTTAATGCGTGCCTCTCCAGCGGTGGTTAACAAACGCGATCTCGAGCGACAGGTTTGGGGTGACATATTGCCGGACAGTGATACCTTAAGAAGCCATCTCTACAATTTACGTAAAGTTATTGATAAACCTTTCAACAAACAATTGCTACATACCATACAGGGAACTGGTTACAAAATAGTAGATAACGATGCAGAACCCCAACAATCTAATCAATAAACTAAATCGGGTATTTTTACTACAAGGTGGTTTAATTGCTATTGCAGCGATTCTTAGCGTATTTTTTGCCACAAAAGTTATCAACAATATATTAATTAATGAAGCCATTCAGCAAGAGGCAAATTACTTCTGGAAACACTATGATTTGGACAACAGTTTCCCTTTGCCTAACACCTCGAATTTAACAGCTTATTTTGATAAAGAACTCATTCCAGATGACATTAAATCTGATACTAATTTAATTGCAGGATTTAATGAGTTTGAAACTGAGCAAGGAAAATTCGTTCTATATGTTTCAAAAAAACACAATAAAACTCTTTACCTTCTTTACAACAGGGGTGATGTAGATTACTTGGCCACTTATTATGGCCTTGTACCCCTCACCCTAGTTTTGGTTGCCCTGTATTTAGCGCTCTGGTTTGCCTATCGCTTCAGCCATAGAGCCATATCACCCATTACCTGGCTCGCCAAACAAGTCAATCAATTTGATCTTTCTTCCACAGATTTCTCTGCGGTAAAAAAAGAACGGTTGCCTTTTGACGCAGATGGGGAAATTCAGATTTTGAGCGACGCCATTCTTCATTTAGGCGAAAGATTAGAAGCATTTATTTCTCGCGAAAGAAATTTCACTCGCGATGCAAGCCATGAACTACGAAGTCCGTTAACCGTCATTAACATTGCTGCAGATATGCTACTGTCAGAACAAGAACTACCTCCTCCAGCAAAGAACTCTGTAATGAGAATTAAACGCGCATCGGCTGACATGGAGGAATTAACCAAAGCATTTTTATTGCTTGCACGAGAATCTGATCATGCACTGTCAAACGAAATCATTTGTATTAATGAAATTCTTGAAGAAGAAATCGAACGCGCGATGATTTTAGTTGAAGACAAGCCACTGACTATAAATTATCAGGCAGATTTTCGCATCAAGCTTTGGGCATCTAACAAAGTTCTGTCCATCTTATTAGGTAACCTGATACGTAACGCAGTTCTTTATACCGATGAAGGAAATATTGATATTTTACTGAAAAAAAATAGTGTACTAATAAAAGACAGTGGCCAGGGAATCCCTGAACAAAAAATGGGTGAAATATTTAAACCCTATTATCGAGGTAAATCCGACAACACTGGTTATGGCGTGGGATTAACGATTGTAAAACGCTTATCAGATCGATTTAACTGGCCTATTACTATAGACAGCACCGTAGGAACAGGAACGACGATAGAAATTAAATTTCCTGATTCCGAATCACACAAACTATAACTATCTACGCACGACGCTGTTGAACAGCTTTCGCCAGATTTCGCAGCAGACCTTCGGTTTCTTCCCAACCCATGCATGCATCGGTAATGCTTTGTCCGTATATCAAGTCTTCGACATTATCCACGTCCTGTCGACCTGCAATCAAATGACTCTCTAACATTACACCAAAAATACGTTTGTCTCCTTCCGCTATTTGGCCGGCGACATCTCGACAAACATTAACCTGTTGCTCATGACTCTTACCACTGTTGGCATGGGAGCAATCAATCATTAATTTTGATCTTTGACCATTGGCTTCCAGTTCATTCGCAGCCTGCGCAACGCTTTCTGCATCATAATTAGGTTTTTTACCGCCACGTAAAATGATGTGGCAATCATCATTTCCCGTGGTAGAAAATATGGCCGAATGCCCCTGCTTGGTCAAAGACATAAACACATGGGGTCGAGATGCGGCCTGAATGGCATCAATTGCGATTTTTAATCCGCCATCGGTACCGTTTTTAAATCCAACGGGAGAAGACAGGCCCGAAGCCAGTTCCCGATGCCCCTGGCTTTCAGTGGTACGTGCACCTATGGCACCCCAGCTGACCACGTCGGCGATATATTGTGGACTGATTAAATCCAGGAATTCAGTTCCGGCCGGTACACCCATATCCGCTATATCCAGAAGCAGGCTTCTTGCGACACGCAGGCCGTGATTTATGTTAAAACTATCATCGAGATGAGGATCATTAATTAAGCCCTTCCACCCCACAGTCGTGCGTGGTTTTTCAAAATAAACACGCATAACAATACAAAGATCATTGGACAATTCGTCCATGGTCTTTTTCAAACGCTGGGCATATTCGCGGGCGGCCTTGGGATCGTGAATCGAACAGGGTCCGACGATGACCAGTAAACGATCATCTTTGTCATTGAGAATTTCATGAATGGCCTGACGGGTGTGGTAAACAGTATCCGACGCCTGATCTGACAACGGGTATTCCCGATGCAATTCCTCAGGCGCTATGACTTCCTGCATGCCAGATATACGTAAATCGTCAGTTTTATACTTCATGGAAACCGCTG
>JAAUYF010077644.1_pt1 | contig 11268 bp, 10 predicted proteins | sample 7278051 | NCBI WGS metagenome assembly JAAUYF01 (sample SAMN14350202, study PRJNA611818) | marine sediment metagenome | isolation source: surface marine sediment (0.6m) | place: French Polynesia: Moorea | collected 2018-08 | reverse complement strand
GGGCGTCGCCGCGCCCAGGTTGGTACCCGGCGCCATCGCCGCGATATGGCTGGCGTAGAGGATATAGGTGCCGGCGCTGGCCGCCCGCGCGCCGCTGGGAGCGACAAAGCTGGCCACCGGCACGGTCGAGGCCGCGATCTGCTTGATGATGCTGCGCATGGCGGTATCCAGACCGCCCGGAGTATCCATTCGGATGACCACGAGCTCCGCCTGCTGCTGGTTGGCTTTTTCCAGGGAGCGCTCGATATAGTCTCCGGTGGCGGGACCGATCGTGCCATTGATTTCAAGGACGACTACGGCGCCGGAGACCTCGGACTCCCCCTGCGCAGTCATTGCTATACCGCAAATGATGAGCAGGACGATTACCCCAGTTTTATTCAGCAATGATTTCATGACCCGCGGACGGCACAATCCATAATCAGGAAGCATAGCGCCGCCTGGAAAGGCTTACCAGCCTGAGTGTGCAACAACGGACCTTGCCCCGGATATCTCATCGGAAAACCTGACTAACGACGGACGCTGCCGGGCGGCCTCGGGAATACGCCGCCCCCCGGAAGCCAGCGTGAAGGACGGAAACAAAAGGGCTTGTGCCGGTTTCGTATCCCCTGTAACCTACTGTATCTCGCATACTTTCTCTAACCGCCCCTGTAGCTCAGCAGGATAGAGCATCCGCCTCCTAAGCGGAAGGTCACACGTTCGAATCGTGTCAGGGGCGCCAATCCATTGGACGAAAAGCGGGGCTCCCGCTGCTATGGCAATGGATTTGCGTCGCTGCGCCAGGTATGCCGATCCGGCAGGTTCGGGCCGTTTTTCTGTTCAGTCCACACTGACGTGCATCTCGACCTGCTTGACAACCTCCCAGGTGTACGCGCCGGCCGGGAAAGTCACCAGGTCGCCGCGACCAAACTCCCGGGGCTCGCCCCCCGTCGGCGTGACGATGGCCTTGCCGCGCAAGACATCGCGGGTTTGCCTCTGAGCACAGTTCCAGGTGAAGCTGCCCACATCTTTTTTCAGGAGAGACCAGTCGTAGACCCCCATCACCTCCAGCTTCGCAGGCGACGGCCTGTGTTCACAAAGAATGAGTTCCATGGTGTCTGACTCTGGCTGCGGACTGCGCCTTGCCCTGTCACGCCGGAGGGGCTCTGAGAACGTCAAACTGTATGAGACATTACACTAGTCGCGACGCCTGCTGAAAAGATCCCTGAAAAAATCCAGAACGCTTTCCTCCTTATAGTCGCGGAACTCCCCCGCATCGAAAAACATGCCGTGGCAGATTTCACAATATTCGTACCAGATGTGGGACTGTTTGTCGTCGACCGTTATCGTCATTTCGGTAACACACCTGGGGCAATTAATTTTTTCGACCCTATTATACTTTGCACCCCTCCTGGGATCTCCAATATCGATCTCCTCCGACCCGTCGATCGTCTTCAGCTGCTGGGCCTCCAGCATGTCGAACCATATCCCGCGACAATTCCTGCACCGATCTACTTCGATCGCCTGATAGGCTACTTTCTCCATCACGGAATCACATTTCGGACAATTCATTCCCGCCCCTGCGTTTCACTTAAAACGAAACCCTCCCCCTGGACGCCCCGAGCCGTCTTCAAATTCGATTGCTCAGCCCTGTATTATCAGAAGATACGCTTGTGTGAAACGGAGATCAATATGTGCGAGCGGAGCCTCCCTGCCACCGCTCGCGCAACCGGTTTTTTCAATTTACCTCAGCATGGAGGTCGTCTATTAGAACGGCGCCAGGTATACCGCTCGGAAAATAAACCAGGATGGCGGCATCGTCGATGTCCGAGCCGTTGATGCGGCGTGTGGTGTTGAACTCTGTCCATCGGCCCGCGGACAACCTCACCGAGGTCAGGTACTGGTAGCTCCCACTATTATTGCGGTGCACATAGAGATAGACGTATGCCCGGCTGGTGGTACTGGCCTTCAACCACCCGCCCGCCGAGAAATTGCTGTTTCCCTTGATGGGCGCTTTCAGCTCGGCTAACGCGCCCCGTCCCGCATAAGCACGCACACTGCTGTTTCCGGAGTGGGCGTCGCTGCTGAGCGCCAGGCTGGTGCCCCAGGCGCCCGTCCATCCCAGCAGCCCCGATTCGGCACCGCCGTTTATTGCGAGATTGCCGCCCTCATCGCCACCGTCAGGGCCCGGCTCAACCTGTACCGACACTTCTGCGCTGTCTGAAGCGCCGCGGCTGTCCACGATGGTGTAGGTAAAACTTTCTTCACCGACAAAAACCCCGTCCGGCGTGTAGGTGATTTCCCTGAGGTTTGACTGAATCTCCACCTGGCCACGCTGAGGCTGCGTCACAGAACTCACCCAGATCGGATCGTCGTCGGGATCGTAATCGTTGTGCAGTACGCTTACGGTGACCGCGTCACTGACATCTGTGGTGGCGCTGTCATTCTCCGCCACCGGCAGGCCGTTTGCGGGCTCTGCCGCGACCGAATCCCTCCAGTCGGCCATCTGTGGCGCCGCCAGATTCAACGCTCGAGTCGCATCGGCGCCGTCTGTGGCTTCTATCGGCTTTCCGCATCTCTGGCCCCTGCAGACCGACAGATCCGGATTGGAATGAATCTGCAGGCGCCCCGCCGAGCTGTAGACTCCGTAAGCGCTGCTATAGGCCATGATGGTAACGAACGACCGGTTCACGCCCCATCCACGCCCCCAACGGGCCAGACTGCCTTCGCTGCCCTGGGCCGGACTGTGGCCGAGACCCGCGTTGTGCCCGATTTCGTGAGCCATGGTGCGACCGCCGCAGTTATGGCCGGACAGGCTGTAGGCGTACCGGCCGGCCCAACTGTAAAAGGTTTGACTCGACTTCCTGGCGGGCGGCAGATAGCCGATACCGCACAATCCGCTGGTCGACGGCACCATGCCCGCCACGACGTCGGCGCCATGCTCGTCTCGCAGCTGTTTAACCGCGGCATCTTCGGCCAGACTTTCCAAGTGGGTGACGCTGATCCCGTCGTCACGCGGCCAGTTCTGCCGCTGAACGTGCACCAGGTTATAGCGATAGTTGGCGCCACTGTTCTCCAGCGCCCTGTTTGCGTACTCTATCTGGCTGACGAACAGCGCCTCGGGGTCCGCGACGCGCTGTGCGACGTGATCGGGATAAACCCCCAGGACGTCCACCATGTCAACCGCATTCGCCTGAGCCCCCAGGCATGCAAGTAAGAATGCTGTTTTGAGTCGAAGATGGTTCATATGCTGCTCCAATGTCGTTTCGCTGATCACCGATGAGCCGAGTCGAGACTAGAGTCCATCCCGACCGGATGAAACATCGGCCTGCTCCGGAATTACGAAATCCTTGTCAGTCTTCCCCTTGGTGAGATCCACCTCGTTGATCACCTTTCCGAATCCCGTAGCATTGTCGACGCTGATCTCGTAGATGGACGTCCCCGTTGCGACGGTGATGTAAGTGGTGACCTGACCGCGGGTAATCGTGAAAGAAGCCGTTTCGTGGGCGCCGTCGATCGGTCCGGTCCAGACCTGTATCTGTCCGTTAAGCTGGCTATGGGTTTCGCCCACCACAGCGAACAGGGGGGATTCCTCCTGGGGAATCAGAATCTCCAAGGGTTGTCCGACCCGTATGGCCTCAAAAAAAGCAGGATCGCTTTGCACAGGCGCCCAGGGTATTCCCTCGTCGTCCTGCGAAGCTTCCGCGCCCTGTTCCAGGGGTTGCCAAATAGCGACGGGCAGTTCAATGGCCCCCTCGGATTCGGTACCGATCAAGCGCTCGCCTGCGACGCCCCTTTCCGACGAAAAAACCTGATCAGCGGCGCCCCCGGCGGCCATGCCCCCATCCGCTTTTCTGCCCGTAATCCAGATCTTTCGAAACCTTCCCTCGCGGTCGACGATGGCGATGTGATCGAATCCTTTCAGCAATTTTCTGATGGCGCCGGGCCATTGAGCATGTCTGATCTCGGTATGGACTTTTTCGTCGACAAGCTCCGGAGCAACCATGATTCGCACGCCGCTTCGGCGCGCCACCTCAGCCATGGCATCGAACAGCCTCTGGCCCTCGAAACGCAGCTCAACCATTGACTGCGGCGCCTCCACAGCCGAACCTGCTCCGACGTGACTCAGCGCTTTTGCCGGCAGGGCCGGCGCGTGAATCAGTACCAGCCCTGCCAGGGCAAAAGCGGATCTCCAGTGTTGGTTTTGGGTTATCACCATCTGTTTTACCTTATCCGGCGTCCGGTTCGGGCGCTCCTTCTCCCCTCGACTTGTCACACTATAGTGAGCATACAGGCTGGAAGTCTCCGGTTGAATCACATAATTGTCATCCGCTTGCTCAGCAATCTGTCAAGGCCGTCACATTCTGGCACCGGAATCCCTCCCGGCGCCTGTTCGCTGCGTCGCCTCAGTTGCATTCTGGAGACGGATGCGGCGGCAAAGTCACACGAATTGTGTGCTTTTCGGCTTCGTCCGAGCCCGCCGTCGGCGTAGGGGCTTCAATGAGTCGACGAATACCGCCTCCCGGAAACCGGCCCGACGGCCAGACCCGCCAGGATTGACGAAAGCCGGCGCTGCCGGCGGGGACGGCACTGGCGCTCGGCGCCAACATCGGCACGGCGATTACGACCGCGATCATGGGCATCCTCAGCAGTAAGTCGACGGAGGCCGTGCGAGCATCGGTTGTGCATGCCGCCTTCAATGTGCTGGGCACCCTTATCTGGCTGCCCCTCATATGGCTGCCGGTGGACTTGGCGATCTGGATCTCCTCTTCCAGTCAGGAACTGGAAGGAACAGCCCGGGCCGCCTCGGAAGTGCCCCGGCAGATCGCCAACGCCAATACACTTTTCAACGTGATCAACACCCTGTTGTTTATCGGCGTCACCGGCTGGTTCGCCAAAATGGCGGAGCGGCTGGTACCGGAGCGCGCGCCCACCGCCGGTGTGATCGTAAAGCCGTCGTTTCTGGATGACGCCGCGCTGAACGCGCCTTCCCTGGCGCTCCAACAGGTGCGGCTGGTACCGGGTCGAGTCGCAATGATGCTGAAGGATACCGGGCCCGCTATGGAAGACCCGGACATGGAGCGTCTCGAGGACATCGCCCGTTGCGATGAAGAGGTCGATATTGTGGAGGCGGAGATTCTCGAATACATGGGCAGGATCCGCACCGGCATATTGACGGAGGAGGAAAGCAATGAGTTCCAGGGTCTGATGATGGCAACGAACAACCTGGAGAGCGTCGCCGACGTCATCGAGACGGATGTGGTCTCTCTGGCCCGCAAGGTCGTGGATATAAAGTCCGCGTCGGGAGAGGAGACCCGAAGACTGCTGGCAGAGTTCTACGATTCCGTGGTGGAGGCCGTGGAATACGCGGTCCAGGCGATAGGCAGCAAAGATCAGCATACCGCCCAATCGGTAGTGATGATGAAGGATACCATTCGTGATCAGTCGGAACGCCTGTTGAGCAGAAAGGCCGAGAGACTCACCACAGATGATCCGGATTACCTCGACCTGGTGAGGCTGGAGATGGCTTTCGTCGATCAGATGCGGCGCATCCATCCCTGTCAAAGCGCATCGCCAAGGTCGTTCTACCCCCGGTGCTGGCGCAACGGGATTGAGCCGTGGCGGGGAGGAGATCCACGCTCGCCTTTTGAGCCCTCCTGGTCGCCGGGATCGCCCCGGCAACCATCTTTGACATCACCGATGACGACGGACGGATTTCCACGCGAACGCTGTGGCGCTTCTTTTTTCACACCAGCCGATTTCATTGCCAATAAGCCAAATATAACGGGCCGGCTGATTTCTTTTTCGTCAATCGAATGCAGTACAACGGCTGCCGGCAATGACTCGAATCCGGGAATCGTACTGAAGATGCCTGTTGCCACGAATGTTGATCGCACCCTTTTCAAAAGAGTTCTGGTCGCTGACCAAAAGGGCCCTTGCGACATTTGATTGAGAATGCGATTCGTCCGTTACTCCTTTTTTAACGCGTTCACTCATATCCACCCCAGGCTGGCATCGACGATGGCTGCTCTCTACCCGACGCTAAATGCCGCCTTCGCGTTGATGTATGAACCGAGCATGAATAGTCCCGCAAAGAATATCTGGCGGAAACGGTCCTCTGAAAGCCCGCGCCGAATGCATTGCCCCGTGACCATGCCAACGAACGCAGGAATGACCGCCGCAACGGAAACGAAGCCGAGTTGGGTCGTTAAAAGGCCGCTACCGTGAAGCGCCAAGGCAAGTGCAATTGTGGATGCTGTGAACAACATCCCCATAGCCTGAATAAGCATATCGCGTGGCAGCCCGATTCCTTGCAGAAACAAAACTCCCGGAAACACGAACGAGCCCGTCATCCCGGCGACAATGCCGTTAACGGCTCCAAAGAGCGGCCCGGCCCAGATCTCCCATTGCGCCGGGATCGCGAGGCGCACGCCCGTCTAATCAAGTATGGAGTAAACCGGTAGAAGCACTCCGAGTAGTACCGAGAGAAGTGACAGATCCACGCTTGTCAGGGCCGTCGCGCCAAGCCAGACGGTGACCGTTGCCATCAAGAAAAGTGGCCATGTGCGCAGGAGGATGGCCCATAGGTTACCGCAAAACGCAGCCTGCCAGGCGTTCGTTGCGAATGAAGGGACTACCAGGAGCGCCATGGCGGTCGTTAAATCAAATGCCGCTGTCAACAAACCCGAACTCACAGTTGGCAGACCAAGCCCGATGACGCCCTTTACGGCTCCACCGATCAAAAAGGTTCCAGCGATCGCAGCGCCGGTGAACAGATCAAACATCGCGGTAGTTTACTATTCGTATTGATGCTTCGGAACAGAGCCAGTTTATGCCGATTCCGGAAGATCGTCGATGAATCAGAAAAGCCTGATCCCCGCAGACGCAGAAAGACTGATCAGTGACAAGAGCGACGGTACTCAGGGGTTTGTCAGTGGAATGGCTGGCGAGGATCGATCTTGCCGTGGACGCTCAGGAAGCGAATGCGTTATCCTTGCCCATGCGCCGGCGGCGTTTGTAATTTGTTGCCTGCGGACACTTGTTCCCCGGCTGCGGATTCTTAGGCAATAAGAGAAATTCACGCGCAAAGAGATGAATGAAAGACAGTTGAAGGTAAAACAGAGGGTGCTGGCACTGCTGCCGGACCAGGATAATCAGGAGATCTCTGTAGCTCGAGGGATTGAGTCGCTGTCAAATTCACCGGACAGCGGCAATTTCTGCGCCGAACTTCTCAAGTTTTTTGTGCATACCAAGTTCGATGAGGAAGAGGCACAGCACCACTGGGAAAAAATCTTCGAAAACCACGATTATTACGTTAACCAACTGAATCACGACGTTGGCCTGCGGGTAGCCATTTTCGACTACTTCGTCAATCTCAGCAAAGTGGTCTCCAGCCCCATCATGGTGGAGATCCACATCTTCAGAGAGGCTGAGAAACTGGCCATGGTGGATTCGCTCACGGGCATCTTCAACCGGCGGTATTTCGACCTGAGCCTGAGAAAAGAGATCAAGAGGGCTCTGAGGTACGGCAAGATATTCAGCGTATTACTGATCGACATGGATGATTTTAAAAAAATCAACGATACCAGGGGCCATCTGTTTGGTGACAGTGTCCTCATAAAGCTCGCCACGCTGCTGACGTCGATCAGCCGGGAGGAGGATATTCCCTGCCGCTTCGGAGGAGAGGAGTTCGCGGTGGTTCTGCCGGAAACCAACGCCAAGGGCGCCTTGACGTTTGCCGAGCGACTCCGCTCCGAAATGCGATCCCACGAATTTTTCCGCGAACATCAGGTCACCTTCAGCGGTGGCATCTCCTCCTATCCGAACGATGGAAACAACATTGCGGCATTGGTGGCAGTCGCGGACAAGGCGCTGTACGAGGCGAAGTTTTCCGGGAAAGACTGTTGCATTTTGAAAGCATCCCAGGAACCGAAAACGGGCCCGAAGTAAACTTTCTGCATTGCCCCGATAAAAACGGCGGCCCCGGCCGCCGTTTTTATCGGGGTCGAAGCCCCACTCCTGGCTGAGGACACCCAAGCAATCGGAAAAATTTTCGTCGCCGGGGATGGAGTGTCAGCTCCGAAACCTTCTCAGCCGTTCGGCGGCGTGCACCCTGTTTTTGTTACCCTTTTCAGTACCCTCAGGCGGGCACATCGGGATTCAGGCTGTAGGTCCCCATTATGCTGGCCCGTCCGAGGACGTGTCCCTCGATCTTGGCCAGTACGTCGTTACGACCGAAGCGCCCCTCGACCGGGCAGCGCGGGATGTCCAACGCATACAGCGTGAAATGATAGTGGTGGACGATGGAGTCGTTCCAGGGCGGGCAGGGCCCGTCATAGCCGTAGTAATCGCCGGCCATGTCCCCGTCGCCCGAGAACCAGTCGGTGTAGTTGTTGATACCCTGCCGCGCGCCATCGGCTGCTTCGGGGCCCGTCTTTCCCCTTGCGGTCACCTCTGAGGCGAATTCTCCCTCTGCGATGCCGTTTCGATCGGGGCTCAGATCCACCAGCACCCAGTGGGTGAAATCCACACGGGGCAGATCTGCCGGCACTCTGCGCCCCTCCTGATTGACGTCATCGGGCCGACTGGGCACATCGGGGTCGTGACAGATCAACACCAGGGAACGGGTTCCTTCGGGAAGGTCGGACCAGGCCAGATGGGGGTTGCGATTGGCTCCCAGGGTCACATGACTCTCAGGCGCCGGCACGCAGAATGCGTAGTCGCCAGAGATTGGCTGGCCCTCAACGATGGAGTTGGAAGTGAGTTTCATGCCGCGTCTCCTTGATTCTCATGGGATGAATTCGCGAGGGCTGCAGCGCCTACTTGTTCATCCCGTAGTAACTGCAAAACAGCTCCCGGGATTATACCTGGTTGCAATTCTAAAAACGCCTTCCCCCGGTTCTGTGAACTCGAACGACCCGCGCCTGTGAAATTGGGCGGCAAATCCCTATGCCCGGGATTTTTCATCAGCCCCCGCCGCCGACCGAAGGCTCACCTTCTTCATCCCGCGGCGCCGGCGCCAGGTTTCGGCAGCGCCGCTGCAAGGCCGCGCGGGCGATGAGATGGGCGCTCACCGGGGCGGTCAGAAACAGAAACAGGGTGACCAGCACTTCATGCAGGCTCAAACCCTGGCGGGCCGAGAAAAACAGTATGGACCCGAGAAGAATACTGCCGACCCCCAGGGTGGTTGCCTTGGCCGGCCCGTGCAGGCGGGTGAAGATATCCGGAAAGCGCGCCAGACCGATGGATCCGATCAGCGCCATGACCGCCCCGAGAAGCAGCAGCAGGGCCGTAATGAGATCGATAAACACCGCGATCATTCGATGATGTCTCCGCGCAGCAGGAATTTGGCCAGCGCCATGGTGCTCACGAAGCCCAGCAGCGCAATGAGCAGCGCGGCCTCAAAGAAGTCGGCGCGGCCGATCAGGATGCCGTAGAGAATAATCAGCGCCGCCGCATTTATGTACAGGGTATCGAGGGCAAGGATGCGGTCCGTGGCGTCGGGTCCGCGCAGCAGCCGCCAGGCATTCAGAAGCAGTGCGATGCCGATGAGGGTCATCGAGGCCAGCACGACAAGATTCAGCATGCGAATATCTCCTTGATGGGGGCCTCGTAACGGGTCTTGAGCTGACGTACCAGGGCCTCGGGGTCATCCTCGCTGAGCGCATGCACCAGCAGGTAGCGGCGAGCGCGATCCACATCCGCCGTCACCGTGCCGGGGGTCAGCGAGATCACACTCGCGAGGACAGTGACTGGGAACTCCGGCTGTACATCCAGGGGAACACGCACGAACACCGGCCGGACGGCGGTGCTCGGACCGAGCACAATCCTCGCCACGACGAAATTGGCCACGATGATATCCCACATGACACGTGCCGAGAATCGAACGATGAGTGCGGGTTTCGTTACCACCAGGCGCTCCGGCCAGAAGCGGCGGGTAAAGAGCGGAATCAGCAGTCCCGACAGAGCCCCCAGCACCAGATGGCCCGGAGCGGCGCTGTTGTTCAATAGCAGCCAGAGTAGCATAAGCAGCAGGCTGAGCAGGGGGTGCGGGAACCCTCGGGCTAACACTGACATCAGGAACCTCCCCTCGTGTATGTGGACGGCACCACGGCCAGGTTCGACATCACGGCGTCCACGTAGGCACCGCGGTCGGCGAGTTGTGCGGCCGTCGCCCTGGTAAAAGCGGTCGCTGTTCCCGCCCCCACCATGAGTACGACCGCACCGGACAACAGCAGCGCCGCCGCGGTCGCCTGCAGGCCCGTCGTCCGCACCCCAGGCGCGGGCGCGTCACCCGTACGCCAGAAGAGAGCGCTCCCGGCGCGGCTCAGAGCCAGGATCACCAGCAACCCGCTCACCAGCACCACCGAGAAGACCCAGGGGGCCGCCGGATGGTCCAGGGCGCTTTGCAGAACATACAACTTCGCGGCGAAGCCTGCCAGGGGGGGCAAGCCGGCAACGCCCACCGCACCCAGGAAGAACAGGCTGCCGAGCAACTGGGGCCTGGCTACGCGCTGCGCCCTGTCCAGCATCCCCTGCGCCGCCCCGCGCTCGCGGCCGATGAGGTCGGCCAAGAGAAACAGCCCCCCGGCGACCAGGGTGCTGTTGAGCGCATAGTAGAGGGCGGACGACACGGCGGCCTCGGAGTCCAGCCCCAGCGCCAGGACCAGGGTGCCGGCGGAGAGCACCACCAGGTGCGCCAGCAGCCGGGGCAGCTCGCGGCTGGCGAGCACCCCGAGGGTGGCGACGACTATGGTCACCAGCCCCACCGGCAGCAGCCAGGGCGTCAGCAGTGATGCGACGGGCCCGGCATCGGGTCCAAACAGCAGTAGCTGCAAACGCAGGATCGCATAAACACCCACCTTGGTCATGATGGCGAAGAGCGCGGCCGCCGGTGCACTGGCGACTGAATAGGCGGGGGGCAGCCAGAACCCCAGGGGGGTCAGCGCCGCCTTGAGCGCAAATACCAGGAGCAGCAACAGACCGCCCGCACGCAACAGACCCGCCTGCTCCACGCCGCTTGCGGCCACCTTGGCAACAAGGTCCGCCAGGTTGAGGGTACCGGTCGCGGCATAGACGGCGCCGATCCCGATGAGGAAGATCGCCGAACCCACCATGTTCAACACCACCAGATGCAGGGCGGCGCGGACTCGGGCCCGACCGCCGCCGTACAGCTGCAAGGCATAGGAGGCGGCCAGCAGGATCTCGAAGAAGACGAAGAGATTGAAGAGATCGCCGGTGAGAAAGGCGCCGTTGATGCCCAGGAGCTGCATCTGAAACAGCACGTGAAAG
>JAAUYF010025840.1_pt1 | contig 11281 bp, 8 predicted proteins | sample 7278051 | NCBI WGS metagenome assembly JAAUYF01 (sample SAMN14350202, study PRJNA611818) | marine sediment metagenome | isolation source: surface marine sediment (0.6m) | place: French Polynesia: Moorea | collected 2018-08 | reverse complement strand
GTCCTGCGGTGCCATTGCACCGATTGTCGACCAGTTTGGGGTCGAATCAAAGGGGAAAGTCCGGGTCGCAAAAATAAACGTCGAGGCAAGCCCGACGCTGGCATCCAAATACAACATCATGAGTGTGCCGTTTTATTTCATATTCGATAATGGCCAGATGAAAGAAAGCGGACCGGGTGGATTTCAGAAGCATGATTTAATGATGAAAATGTCTCAGTACCTATAAATAATAGCTAAAGAAAATGCCAACAAATCCTCTGCAATTCAGATAAAGCCCTCACCATCGACGGGTGAGGGTTTGGGTGGGGGTGATCACACTTACTTTGATCCCTTCCCATCAGAGACTATGTCGTAATTGACAAAACATCAATTCCTGCTGTTTTGTCATTCCGGGCTTGACCCGGAATCCATTGTCATTCCTGCGCGTTACGCAACTGGATGCCGGATCAAGTCCGGCATGACGGGCAGGAAATAACCGATTTTTTGCAATGGTAAAAATGCCGAATCCGGATAAAAGCGCATTACTAGCAGATGAAATTCTGAAGATACTCAGCAACGGGCTCACATTAGGCAGCGACGTTATCCAATATATTGACTCCACCTTTTCCAATCCCAGCATCGAAGAACTCAAAGACATCCTGCAAGATGATACCAACTGTGAAAAAGATTCCCTGGTCGAATTGCTTTTCTTTCCGGATAGGCAGTTACAGTATCAACTGGAAGAATTATTGGAAAACGAAGCTTTTGAAAAAGAGGATGAAAAAGAAGTCCAGGATCATCTTTGCAGGAGACCACTTGAGTTAGAATTTCATTTCCCGGAAGATGGAGGATCCTTTAGCCTTGGAATCCCCGAAGCCGTGGCCCATCAATTTATCAAGCGTCTCAATATTTCAAAACGGATAGACCGCCATTTGCTGTTGACGATTAAAGACAACACCACAGCAAATATCAAAAACACGTTCACCGTAAGACTCAGAAATTCACGGTTCGCCATGACAGATAATGCGCTTAGATTCCTATCTGATTTCTTTGAAAAATGGGATACGGAAGACAATGACGTGTTTAAATATTTTGACTTTATCTTATTGTTTCTGGAAGAGCTTCAAGTGGAAGATGACATTTTTGAGGCTTTGATGAAGAAGAAGCGATTTTATCTCAAACACCTGAAACGCGCCGAAAAGTTTGAAAAGCAGCTTCTAAGAACCAATATGGAAACATTAATGCTGAAGGGCCAAACTGCAGCTTTCATTGACAAAAATGAAGCCCGGCAAAGCATGCAAATCATTGACCGGATCAGCCAGACCGTTTTCGGGAAAACGGAATATTTTGAGTTTCAGGCAGACAATGTAAATTCCACTAACTTCAGCTCAGATCAAGATATTTCGGATATCATCAGACGTCTACCATAATACATCTTTTCAATGACTCAAACTACCCCTTCTCCACCCAGGATCTTTTATGTCAAAGAATAATCCAAACATATCAGCGTTGGATGCGGGCACATAGCTGAAAGCTTTGTGCCTAACGATAACTAGAAGCTATCTGGTTTCAAATCCAGGCGACTGTTGACAGTCTGATCATCTTTCACGATTAATGCCCAAGGCTTTCATCCTGGAATACAAACTGGTGCGTTTCATCCCCAGTATCTCTAATGCACCTCCCGGGCCGCTGATTTTTCCCCCGGTCTGTTCAAGGACATAGTAGATGTATCTTCGCTGAATTTCATCCAAGGTGGGCTTGTCGCTGAAATGGTCTAAACTCCGTGCTGAGCGACCTGAGGGCAGATCCAGCTCAATATGATCATTCTCCGATAAGATAACGGCCCGTTCAACAATGTTTTTCAATTCCCGAACATTTCCTGGCCAGGCATAATTCCGGATGGCTTCCTTATGTTCCGCCGTGAGTGAAAAGGAATGACGGTTGTGCTTTTTTACGTAGTACTCCAGGAAGTGGCGGGCAAGTTCAACGGCATCTTCTTCTCGCTCCCGCAATGGCGGGAGTACCAGAGAGATGACGTTAAGACGAAAAAAGAGGTCTTCGCGAAACCGTCCATCAGCAACTTCTCGCTCCAGATCTCGATTGGTTGCACCGATCAGACGAAAATCGGAGACGATGGTCTGCAGTCCGCCGACCCTGCGAATGGTTTTTTCCTGTAAGGCCCTCAAGAGCTTAGACTGTGCCTGCCATGTCAGTTCGCCGACCTCGTCGAGAAAAAGCGTTCCGCCATGAGCCATTTCAATGCAGCCGATTTTGCGGTTGTCCGCACCGGTGAAAGCTCCCTTTTCATGGCCGAAAAGCTCGCTCTCAAGAAGGGTGTCGGGAATGACCGTAGAGTCGACAACAATAAACGGTCCATCGGAACGCCGGCTCCGACGATAAATCCGGTTGGCCAGCAATTCTTTGCCCGTGCCGGTTTCACCGAGTATGATAACCGTCGAATCCGTTTCTGCGATTTTATCGGCCTTATCGATCAGGCGGACCATCCTGGGTGACTGGATTATTACCTCCGTTTTGCCCTCATCTTTGTGTGAAGATTTTTCAGATGCCAGTGTGTCTGCCTGGTGCTGAACCTGGAGATGGTGCAGGCGACGTTCGACCACCAGGTTGGTGTGACGAGCCATGCGCTTGGCAATGGACAAATCGACAAATTGAAACGCATCATCCAGGTATGAATTATCATAGTAAAGCACTCCGCGAACGCGCCCCCGGACTTCCACCGGGATGCACAAAACCGACCGTATGAATTTTTTCTCCAATGCTGATTCGTGCACGGTGATCTTATTTACGATGGGTGTATTTTCCCGAAATACTTTCCGAATCAGGCGAAGACTTGCCTTGAAGCGCACGGAAGAGACCTCTTTGGGCGACAGGTTTAAAAGCGCCCGCAATTCAGGTTGGGCGGCGGGGCGGCCGACAGGAAACCAGAAAAAACCACTGCGTTCTGCTCCGAACATGCGGCATGTTTCGTTCATGACTTTCGCCAGGATTTCTTCCTGGCTTTCGCTGGGATAAAGGGATTCGATCATCTCCAGGTATTTCTCAAGGAGTTCTCTCTGGGGTTCTTTTTCAATTATATCTTCCTCTTCGCCCTCCAACAAATGCTGAAATTCAAGCGGGAAAAATTCTTCGTAATATCCACCCAGACAATAATGCGCCTCTTTTGCGATCCTGCGCGCTTCGGGTCGGTTTCCTTTGCTCAACGCAATTCGCGCCTTTTCTAAAAGGGTTTTGGACAACTGTAACGTGTCGCCCGACTGGCGAAGACAGGCTTCGCTCTTAATAAGTTTTTGGACTGCGAATTGAGGGTCGTCTCCGCTGTTAAGCGCCTCCTTTGCGCTAAGCCGATGGGCCACCCCTTGCAGGTGAATATTGACGCCTTCTATGATTCGCTGGACAATGTCCGGATAGTGAAAGTCCGGGATCGGATCAAATCCCAGTCGGTAATATTCGTAAAGCATTTCAAGCACCCAAGGGGAGGAGAATTGTCGAACTAGGCCGGCACGAGACCCTTCTACCAAGGCCTGCTTGAGTTGCTCATAGGATTTTCCGATGCGGCCATCGATAAAATATTTCACAGCAATACCACCGCGGGAAAAGTAAACTCCCAGGACGCTTTTGGCAACCGTTGCTTCCGAAAGTGCCTTTTCAAGGTGGATTGATCCTTCGTGAGTTTTGCCGAGCAGAACCAGAATCGTTCCCAGCATTGCGCGAATCGTTGAGGCTAGGGCCTTGTCAGATCGCTCCAATGAAAGGCGGCAGACAAAATCAAAGCTCCCGATGGCAAGATGAAATTTTCCCAGGTATGCCGCACAATATCCAAAAAAAAGGGGAATCATGGGGTTGTCAGGGATCGGGCCTTTGGACGATTCGAAGCGGCGTTCGGCAACTTCCAAATAGTCGAAGGCTTCTTCGAATTGTCCTTTGATAAAAAAATAGATGCCGAGAAATGATGCCGACTGAGATCGAATATCGTGGTCACCCAGGTCTTCGATTTCTTCGGCGCCGAGGGAGAGCGCCACAAGCGCCTCTTCCCTGCGGTCAGTAAAATAATACAGCCTGCCAAGGTGCAGGTTGATAAGGGCGTGGGACCGTTTATCCCCGAGTTGGCGAGATACTTCCTGGGCCTTGTGCAGGTAATTTTCGATTTCTTCAAAGCCCTGCCTTCCAACCGCAAATGAAGTGTTGGAAAGGTTCAGCACCGACTCGACAAACAGTGTCCCGCACTCACGTTTGTCGGCCGTTGCATGCAGTCGCGAAGCAGCGCGCAAAAAATGAGTCCGGCCCTTTTCATGATCGTTGCACGCCATTGCCTCATGAGCCAGTCTGGCCTCAAGTTCACCCGCCTGTTGCTGCCGACCCGCCTTCTCCAGAAATCGGATTAGGGCTTCCGGATGGACACTGTCTTTCCATTTTTCAAGTCCAAAACGGTCGACCATTGTCACCAGACGCTGCCGGCTGTTCAGGGACACCAATTTTTTTTTGACTGTATCCGGTATATTTTCCGTCAAGGCAAGTTGGTCATTCCCGACCTTCTCAATCCAGCCCAGGGATTCGGTCGTCGTGATCAGCTGTATCAACGGGCCCGGTAGCAATGGCGCTAACAAACCTGCCATTTCGATAGAAACCGGACAATCCAGGGCTTCGAAAACAGCTAAAAAAGCCCATTGATCTTTTGAAAATCTCGGATTTTTTTTCTCCATAATCTCCTCACCTCAACTCCAAAAATCGATGGTGCAGCATATCTAATTTCTTTTCAACTATCAAGTTAAATGTTCATTATTAAGACATAAAATGTCTTTATTTAGACATTAATAATATTTTTTTTGTTTAATATTTAATTTTTATCAATAATATCAATATTATAAAGTGTTACAGGGTTTTGGCACAGACCTTGCTCCAATAACCAGGTGTCTGTCATGAAAAATTTGTAGTCTCGCAGCCGGATGCAATTAAAATTCATTGCAACCAATATAAAAGTATCACGAAAGGAGAAAGATAATGCCCGTATTTAAAGACAAAGCCATGATGGAAGAGATGTTCGGAGAGATTTGGACCAAAATGGTCAAAGAAACCGAATTCGGACCAAGACTTAAGGAAAATGGCATTTCCATTTTTTTTGTGGTCAGCGACCCTGACGTAGTGATGTTTGTGGACGAAAACGGCCCCATTTTCGGAGAGGAGGCCAAAGCCAAAGTGCCGGTGGTTACCATGAGAATGTCTGCGGACAATGTTCACAAGTTCTGGCTCAACAAACTGAATGTTCCCAAAGCGTTGGCCCTAAGGCAGGTCAAGGCCAAGGGTCCTGTTGGTAAAGTGCTGCAGGTCATTCCCCTCTTGAAACCGGGTAAGGCCATGTATCCTGATTACTGTGAAAAATACAGTTTACCAACCGAATAAAGCGAATTTGGAGGTGACGGATGGATTATTTTGATTTGAATTTGGAATTATCCAAAGAGGATATCAGCATAAAAATGGCAGCCCGTGAATTTGCCCGGAAAGTTATGCGTCCGATTTCGATTGAACTGGATAAAATGCCTGCCGAAGAAGCATTTGCCAGTGGCTCACCATTCTGGGAGTTCATGAAAAAAGCCTATGAGCTGGATTTTCATAAGATTCTGATTCCGGAATACTACGGCGGTGAGGGGCTATCACCTCTGCAGACCCACTTGGTGTACGAAGAATTCGGTTGGGCCAGCTTTGGGCTTGCCGTGGAACTCTATGTCACGGCAATGCCATTTGTGCTTATGGTGATGAACGGAGATGAAAATCTCATCGACACCTTTGTAAGACCGTTTTGCGAATGCCGGGACGCCAGTATGACGGGCTGCTGGGCCATCACCGAGCCTGAACATGGATCGGATCATGTAGCACCCGCAGAAGAATTTTTTTCCACCGAAGTGTGCAAGGGTAATGTCCAGGCCCGCCTGGATGGTGACGAATGGGTCATCAACGGCCAGAAATCTTCCTGGGTGTCTGGCGCCACGGTTGCCACCCACGCCGTCCTCCATGCACAGATTGATCCCTCCAAAGGGTTCGCAGGCAACGGTGTTTTCATCGTTCCCCTGGACAGAAAAGGCATATCCAAAGGCAAACCTTTAGAAAAAATCGGACAAAGGGACCTGAATCAGGGCGAACTGTTTTTTGATAACGTCAGAATTCCAAAAGAATGGATCATGGTGGATCCGGATTTTTACATCCCCATGTTCGATATCATCCTCTCCTACCCGAACATGTGTATGGCCACCTGGGCCACAGGACTTGCCAGAGCTGCATATGAAGAGTGCCTGACCTATACCAAACAACGTGTTCAGGGTGGAACACTGCTCAAGAATCACTACTCCATGAAGCAGCGTATTTTCAAGCAGTTTGCAAGAACGGAAAGCAATAGGATGATATCCAGAGAGGTGATGGACGCCAATTTTAACATTTCACCGCCCCATGTGGAATATGCCATTGTGGCAAAGACCACGTGCTGTGAGAATGCATACCAGAATGCCCATGACGCCATCCAGATCTGGGGCGGTAACGGGCTGACCAAAGAATATATCGTGGAGAAGCTGTTCAGGGACGCCAGGGCCACGCTGATCGAGGACGGCAACAATGAATGCCTGGAGGCACACGGCGGCCATGTCGTTTACGAAACTTATCCGCGCCGCCCGGAATAATTTAATCAAATGCAAAATTGAATGATGATTCATCATGTCAATTTGCGGGAGGATAACATGCCAAGAATACATATTGATGAATGGCCACCCTATTCTGCCTCGGATCTAGCCAAAAAGGAGAATGTCATGCTGGTGGCCAAGTTAGCGGTAAACGCTGCCTTGACGGCTCCCTTTACGGGCGGCGTGCCCGGACACGAGGCTGAGATCGTATCCGGCCAGGATGACCTGGAGCAGATTGCGCGTGAGATGGAGCGCCTGGCCCACGAAGAAGTGCCGGATCGCGTAAAAAAGCCCTTCCTGTATGAAGCGGTCATGGTGCGGGAAAGCGATGCCATTGTATTTATCGGCAACAAGCGGGCCCACGAATCACCCATGGATGTGGGCTGTGGATTGTGCGGCGGTGAACCGGACTGTTCATTTTTTTATGAGAGGGTCAGCCATTTTAACGGCCTCGTGGATACCACCGACCGCAGGCGGCAGACCGCCATCAAGGGGCCGCTTTGTGTATTGCGGGCCCATGATCTGGGATTCGCCGTTGGATCCGCCCTGTGGGCGGCTGCCAAGCATTTCGTAGATGCCAAACCCTGTTACTCGGTTGGACTGGCCGGGCGGAATCTGGGTATCTGTCCGAATTCGGAAGCCGTTATCGCTATTCTCCTGGCGGTGGCGTCCAAGAATCCCTACGCGGACATTCCACCCAACTACCACCTGACCCACATGGCCAAACAGGTTGACGGGGTTCGAAGGATTACCACCATCACCAGGCAGATCCCCAATCACCCGTATCATACATTTGATCCCAGCCGCAATGCGAAGCCGGGAACAGAAGACAAGGAGGAATAAATCATGGCCATTTACGATGGATTGGAAGCTGCCCATGATCATTTGCTTGATATTGCCAAAGCCTGCGCCCTGGCGGCGGCCAAAGCGCAAACTGTTACTCACCGGTTGGGATTGAGAGCGGAAATAATCACAGATGAAGATATCGATCCGATGCTCGACGTGCTGGGCACCCTGGGGGAAACATCGGCATTTCAATTGCACGACGCGGTTGCCTTTAAGCACTTGGCCGAACAGGGCCGTATGCCGCCGGTGTTGCTGCTTGGTGCTGATTTGACGGACCCGGTCCTTTGGGATTGCGGGGCTTGCGGGTTTCCCACATGTGGCGAGTACATTAAATACGTTCGCCGCAACAAAGGGGTTGGTGTGGGCGCCTATGGACCCACCTGTGTCTGGAAAGCCATCGATTTCGGCATCGCCTGCGACTATGCCTGTGCCTGTGCCGCTCAGCACCATGCTGAAGCCCGGATTCTATTCAGTATTGGTGCGCTGTCCCTGTTGATGGGGCGCTTGGAAGGTACGTCCTATGTGTTGGGGCTGCCCATTGGACCGGTAGGGCAAAATTTGTGGTTCGACAGGGAAGCCTGGAAGAATGTGCTGTCATTCGACCAGCGCATGACCACCCAGATGGCCGGCGGTCCTAGCCTATCCATGGCCTTTTCAGGCGGCGGTAACCCCATCCTGAAAACAAAACAGCGATGGTGGGAAGACCCCACTTATATGAAGATTGAACAGGATGAGACTTTCAAAACGCGGGAATCTGACGGTCTGGCTAAAGCCTATGAAAAGATTATGCGCTATGCAGGCGTACTTGATGATGAAGACTAATGGAAGGCTTTGGTGTTTCGTATTTGGTGATGAGTAAAAGACCGGACGTAAAACACCAATTGCCCTTGTGACAAGGGAGTAAAAAAATGAATCAGGCACAACCGTATTGGAATATGGAGATCGAGCCGCTCCTCAATACTCCGGAGATGGAAAAGATTCAGTTTGAAAAGCTTCAGAAGATGCTGGCTCGCATGCAGGCCAACGCCCCTTTTTATACCAAGATGTTTGAAGAAGCTGGGTTGGATCCTGAAAATCTAAGCGGCTTTGATGAATATAAAGAAAGGATCAAGCCCTTTGACAAGGCTGCTTTAAGAGATTTGGTGGTGCAATGCGGTGGCGATATGCTCAAAGCCATCGATCAGATAATGCCGGTGTCTGTAAACGATATCGACTATTTCGGTACCACAACCGGCACCACCGGTGTCCCCACACCCTATCCCCTTACAAATTATGACATAACAGAGCTTTGGGGAGAAACCCTGGCTCGCGGATCCTGGCGAGCGGGTGTGCGTTCTGACGACCGCGTATTGTGGTGTTTTGCCCTTTCAATGGTTATCGCCGGGGTACCCACCATGATGGGTCTGCAGAAGCTCGGCTGTACCATGCTGCCCGTTGGTGCGGAAGCTAAAAGTGAACGTATTCTTATGATTCAAAGTATCTTCCGCGGTACGGTCTATGGTGGAACCCCATCTTTGGCCGAGTATCTTATTGAGCAAGCCCCAACTTTGCTCAAAAAACCGGTAAACGAATTGGGCTTCAAATATCTGGTCTGTGGAGGTGAACCCGGGGCCGGAATCCCCGAGGTCAAACAAAAGCTTGAAAGTGCTTACGGGGCCCGCATTTTTGACGTGGGTGCAGGTTTTGGTTATTCCTGCGACCATGAGGAGTACCAGGGCATGCACTGGGTTGCTGACGACCTGTGTTACTACGAGCTTGTGGATCCCGAGACAAAGGCACCTGTAAAAATGGAGGATGGTGCAAAAGGAGAGGCGCTGTTTACCATGCTCACGGGCGACGGCTTCGTCTGGATCAGGCAGGGCATGGGCGATATCCACCAGGTCTTTACCGAACCCTGTCCTTGCGGACGAACCGGTTTCCGATACAAGGTCATCGGCCGGGCTGACGATATGCTCAAAGTTAAGGGTGTGATGGTTTATCCCAGTCACATCAAAGGGGTGATCAACGAATTTGTTCCGCGAGTGACCGGAGAGATGCGCATTGTGCTTGATGAACAGCCGCCGCGAGTGGTTCCACCACTCAAAGTAAAAGTGGAACATGCTGAAAATTTGACCGGAGATGAATGCGACGCTCTGGAAAAAGAAATCGTAGAAGCCATGAGCAAACGGCTAAAAATCAGCCCAAAGATAATTTGGGTCGAGCCGGGCAGTCTAGAGCGAAGCCATTACAAAGGACAGGTTTTCGAAAAACTTTACGAAGAGAAATAAATGGAGATTTAGAAATGCGTGATGTTTTTGTCGTGGGTGTTGGCATGACCCGATTTGACAAATATCTCGACCGATCCATCAAATATCTCACTAGCGTCGCTTTGGAGCACACTCTCTCTGACGCCAAGCTGAGAAAGAAGGACTTGGAAGCTGTGTGGTTCTCCAATTCCTGCTGGGGATATTTTTCAGACCAGCATTGCATCCGGGGGCAAGTGGCTTTAAGAAAACTGGGCATCGAAGCAATCCCGATAACCAATGTTGAAAATGCCTGTGCCGGAGGGGCAACTGCGTTTCATCAGGCCTGGCTGAGCGTTGCTTCAGGACTTTATGACTGCGCTCTGGCGATAGGCGCAGAGAAAATTTTCAATGAAGATAAAGCCAGAATGTTCCGGGCTTTTTGGACCGGCATAGATATGGATAACATCGATGGTCAGATGGCAGCCTGGAAAAATGTCCTAGACGGTTTGTCATTGGATATCCCTATTGATGACGCCGGGGAAGGCGCCGGAAAAAATCGTAGTGCTTTTATGGACGTATATTCCGGTATGAGCCGCTGGCACATGGCCAACTATGGGACAACACAGCATCAGCTGGCGGTTATCGCTTCAAAAAACCACTTCCACAGTTCCATGAATCCTTACGCTCAGTTTCAACAGGAAATGGGCGTGGAAGAGATTCTGGCTGCCCGTCTGGTTAGCTGGCCGCTCACCGTTCCCATGTGTGCGCCTATCGGAGATGGTGCTGCGGCAGCAATTGTATGCTCGAATGATTTCATGAAGCGTTTAGAAAATCCCAGGCCAATTAAAATTCGCGCCTCTGTCCTAGGTTCAGGCTCCAATCGCGCTATGTCAGATGAAAACAAGGATATTGCCGTCCGACTGTCAAAAGCTGCCTATGAAAAGGCCGGTGTTGGCCCAGAAGACATAGATCTCGCTGAGGTTCACGATGCCACAGCATTCGGCGAACTGCACCAGACAGAAGCCCTGGGGTTTTGCCCTTCCGGAGAAGGCGGTGCCTTTGCAGAATCTGGTGCCACCCGCCTAGGCGGCGAATTGCCTGTGAACACCTCAGGGGGATTGGAATCGAGAGGGCATCCTATCGGCGCTTCCGGACTTGGTCAGATCAATGAATTGGTTACTCAGCTGCGGCATGAGGCGGGTGATCGCCAAGTGGAGAAATGCAGGTTGGCCCTGGCTGAAAACGGGGGTGGCAATCTGGCATTTGAAGAGGCGGCGATGGGCATACATATTCTAGAAAGGCATTTGTAAATCCGGCTTTTGATTTTTAATAATAGGTAGAAGCCTATTCCAAAGTTGCATGACAATAATTGGGTAGGTCAGATCCGGATTTCATGAGGATGTGATGATACATACTAAACAAAAAAATGACCGGTACAAAAAATGGAGATTCAAATGAGCATATTCAAGGATAAAATTTGTATTGTATCCGGAGCTGCTTCGGGTATTGGCCGGAGTCTATGTAATGCATTGGCCCGACACGGTG
>JAAUYF010101230.1_pt1 | contig 11339 bp, 10 predicted proteins | sample 7278051 | NCBI WGS metagenome assembly JAAUYF01 (sample SAMN14350202, study PRJNA611818) | marine sediment metagenome | isolation source: surface marine sediment (0.6m) | place: French Polynesia: Moorea | collected 2018-08 | reverse complement strand
GCTGATCCAGTCGGGCAAACCGGTGGGGGTGTTCAAAACCCATGCCGACGCGCCGCGCGTATTGATCGCGAACTCCAACCTGGTGCCGGCCTGGGCCAACTGGGAGCACTTCAACGAGCTCGACCGCAAGGGCTTGATGATGTTCGGGCAGATGACCGCGGGCTCGTGGATATACATCGGCAGCCAGGGCATCGTGCAGGGCACTTACGAAACCTTCGTCGAGGCCGGGCGCCAGCATTTCGGCGGCGATACCCGCGGCAAGTGGATCCTGACCTCGGGCCTCGGCGGCATGGGCGGCGCCCAGCCGCTGGCGGCGACGATGGCGGGTTACAGCATCCTCTGCGTCGAATGCGACCCGGCGCGGATCGAGTTCCGGCTGCGCACCGGATACCTCGACAGGCAGGCCGGCTCGCTCGACGAAGCGCTGACCATGATCGACGAAGCCTGCGGCAAAGGCGAGGCGCTGTCGGTCGGGCTGCTCGGCAACGGTGGCGAAATATTGCCCGAACTGGTCAGGCGCGGGATCGAACCGAGTCTCGTCACCGACCAGACCTCGGCGCACGATCCGGTCAACGGATACCTGCCGATCGGCTGGACCATGCAGCAATGGGAAACGAAACGCGGCACCGATCCCGACCTGGTCGCGCGCGAGGCGCGCAGGTCGATGGCGATCCACGTGCGCGCGATGCTCGATTTTCATGCCCGGGGTATTCCGACGGTCGATTACGGTAACAATATACGCCAGGAAGCCTTCGATGAGGGCGTCGAGAACGCGTTCGACTTCCCGGGTTTCGTGCCGGCCTACATTCGGCCGCTATTCTGCAAGGGCGTGGGGCCGTTTCGCTGGGTCGCGCTGTCGGGCGATCCCGAGGATATTTATAAAACCGATGCGAAGGTGAAGGAGCTGATCCCCGACGATCCGCACCTGCACAACTGGCTCGACATGGCGCAAAGCCGGATCAGTTTCCAGGGCCTGCCGGCACGCATTTGCTGGGTCGGCCTCGGCGACCGCGACCGTCTCGGGCTCGCGTTCAACGACATGGTCAAATCCGGCGAGCTCAAGGCGCCGGTCGTGATCGGCCGCGACCATCTCGATTCTGGCTCGGTGGCAAGCCCGAACCGCGAAACCGAGGCGATGCTCGACGGTTCCGACGCGGTGTCCGACTGGGCGCTGCTGAACCTGCTGCTGTCGACCTCGGGCGGCGCGACCTGGGTGTCGTTTCATCATGGCGGCGGCGTCGGCATGGGTTACGCCCAGCACGCGGGCCTGGTGATTTGCTGCGACGGCAGCGATGCCGCCGCGGCGCGGATCAGGCGCGTGCTGTGGAACGACCCGGCCAGCGGCGTTATGCGCCACGCGGATGCCGGTTATGAACTGGCCAAAGACTGCGCGCGCGAGCACGGTCTCAACCTGGGCGCAATCGAGCTGTGACGAGAAGGCTTTTCCTCGTGGTCTTGCTGCCTGGCGGCGCGGCGCTGGCCGACGAGGCCCACCGGCCGAACCAGCAGCGGTTAACCGACCTGCTGTCGGGCAACAGCATCTACTGGCGCTCCGGCGGCGAGTACTGCCCGTCCGAAATCAAACCCGGCAAACGCTTCTAATCCCATAATTTCGGGTCAGAGTAAAAATTATTAATTTTTACTCTGACCCGAAACTTTTGCGTGCCTTCGGTTTTTAGCTCGAACCAAAACCTTGGCCCGAGGCCTTGAGGTGCTTGCGGATCGCGTGCGCGACCGCGGTGAAACCGAAGCAGGCGGTCACGCCGACGAAAGAGCCGATGCCGGTTGCGCAATCGAGCGTGGTGCGCTCGGGCATTTCCGGCTTGGCGTGACTTACGCTGCCGTCGCCAACCGGGTAAATCGGCTGTTCGGTGGAAAACACGCAATCCATCGCGTAGCGGCGCTTCGGGTTACGGCTGTAACCGAGCTGGTTGCGCAGCGTCGCGCGCACCTTGGCCAGCAGCGGGTCGTTGTAGCTCAGGGTCAGATCCTTGACCACGATCCGGGTCGGATCGGTGAGCCCGCCGGCGCCGCCGGTGGAAACAAAGCGTATCTTGTTGCGCCGGCAGTGGTGCATCAGCGTCAGTTTATGACTGACGTGGTCGATGCAGTCGATAACATAGTCGAACTGCGCGAATTCGAATTTTTCGACATTGCCGCGCGTGACCAGGTCATCGACGGCGGTACAGCCGCATTCCGGGTTGATTGCAAGCAGGCGCTCGCGCAGCACCTCGACCTTGGCGCGGCCGATGGTATCGACGGTGGTGTGCAGCTGGCGGTTGGTATTGCTGACGTGGATGTCGTCGTGGTCGATCAGCGTGATGCGCCCGATGCCGGAGCGCGCGCAGGCTTCCGCGGCCCAGGAGCCGACGCCGCCGATACCGACGATACAGAAATGCGCGCGCGCGAGCGCCTCGAGCGCAGCCGCGCCGAAAACCCGGCTGAGCCCCTCGAAACGGTTTTGATAAGAATCGCCTGGCACTGTGCGTGACCCGTTGTCCGTGAGACCTGTATGCTAACGCAAAGCGCGTGCCGGGCGAAAAAAAGGCCGCGAACAATCGCTTGTCCGGCGGCCGCAGGCTTTCCGATGGGGTTGGAAACAAACTATCCATCACGGAGCAGCAATCGATTTTTACCAAGCGGTTACAATTCGGCTGTCGCCAGGCGTAAATCGGAATATTTAGCGCAAAAATGTGAAACCGTTTTGGTATGAGCTGAAACAGGCATTAAAATAGGCTTCCGCCGAGTCCTGATCCGTAGATACAAAAATCCATTGAGCACCGCCTGCCTGTTTACCCTTTCCGCGCCTTCCGGCGCCGGCAAAACCAGCCTGGTCAAGGCGCTGCTGCAGCGGCGTGGCGATTCGGTGGCCGTCAGCGTATCGCATACGACGCGCCCGATGCGTCCCGGGGACGTCGACGGCGGCGATTATCATTTCGTCGATTCGGAGACCTTCGTCGGAATGGTCGAAAACGGCGAATTCCTCGAGCATGCACAGGTTTTCGATAATATGTACGGCACCGCGCGCGCTTCGGTCGAGGCGCTGCTTGGCAGCGGCAAAAACGTTATTCTCGAGATCGACTGGCAGGGCGCGCGCCAGGTCAAGGCGAAAATGCCGGAAACGGTCGCTATTTTCATCCTGCCGCCGTCGCGGGCCGAGCTCGAACAGCGTCTGCGCGACCGCGGCACCGACGACGAGGCGACGATCGCGCGGCGCATGCGCGACGCCGATCGCGAAATGTCGCACTATAATGATGCCGAGTACCTCGTGATCAACGAAGACTTCGAAAACGCGCTGTTCGACCTCGAAGCGATCATCCACACCCAGGGCCTGAGCCTCGAGCGCCAGAAACGCAAAAACCGGGCCTTGATCGAATCGATTCCGGCGGCAGGCGACTAGTTAAATATTTCCCCTTAAGCCTTTAGATTTACTGAATTTTTCGCTATCATTGCGCCCCTTTTTTGGACCCGGAACCTGATTAATGGCGCGAATTACCGTAGAAGACTGTCTCGAGCATATCGAAAACCGTTTCGACCTGGTGCTGCTGGCTGCCCGCCGCGCTCGCCAGATCGCGCAGGGCGCCGACCCGCTGGTGCCGCCGGAAAACGATAAACCGACCGTGATCGCGCTGCGTGAAATCGCTGAAAACCTGATCACCGCGTCGTCGATGGACGAAATGGAAGCCCAGGCGGAAATCGAAAAGATCGCCACCGATGACGACCTGATCCGCCAGATCGCCCAGGCCAGCCTCGAAGCCGAAGAAGCGGCCGACTAAGGTCCTCTTTTCCAAACGATTCTCGAATCCTGCGCGGCGTTGCGAGCAACGCCGTCACGGTGGGCCTGCGCCTTGTAAATATGTTATAAAACCCTATTGTTAACCTGTATCGAGCTTTTAGGTAATAGATGGGGGCAAACTACGCCAACCTGTTCGAAGTCATCGCCGGCGACGTCGGCGTAAGCGACGATGAAACCCGGATTGCCGAGCTGTGCAGCGAGCTTGAAGTTTACATGGAGCCTGCGCAGGTCGGTGAAGTTTACCGTGCCTACCTGGTCGGCGCCGAGGCGCACGAAGGCCAGAGCCGGGTTTCCGGCGAACCCTATATCAGTCACCCGGTCGCGGTCGCGCGCATACTCGCCGAGATGCGCATGGACCACAAGAGCATCATCGCCGCGATCCTGCACGACGTCATCGAAGATACGCCGACGGCCAAGGAACAAATCGCCGAGCAATTCGGCGAGGAAGTCGCCGAACTCGTCGACGGCGTCTCCAAGCTGACCCAGATCGATTTTCGCAGCAAGGCCGAGGCGCAGGCGGAAAACTTCCGCAAGATGATGCTGGCCATGGTCAAGGATATCCGCGTCATCATCATCAAGCTCGCCGATCGCCTGCACAACATGCGCACGCTCGAAGTGATGCATCCCGACAAGCGCCGCCGTATCGCGCACGAAACCATGGACATTTACGCACCGATTGCGAACCGGCTCGGCATTTTCAAGATGCGCCACGAATTGCTCGACCTGTCGATCAAGGCGGCCTACCCGATGCGTTACCGCGCGCTCGAGAGCGCGTGCAAGGAGGTTGTCGGGTACCGCAAGGAAATCTTCAACACGATCGAGGCCGCGATCAAGCAGCGCCTGAAGGAAACCAATATTACCGCCACGGTCAAGTACCGCCAGAAAAACATTCACAGCATTTACCGCAAGATGAAGGAAAAGAAGCTCAGCTTCAGGGAAATCACCGACGTCTTCGGCGTGCGCATCCTGACCCGCTCGGTGGACGACTGTTACCGCGTGCTCGGCGTCATGCACAACCTGTACAAGCCGCTGCCGGGCAAGTTCAAGGATTACCTCGCGATTCCGAAGGCCAACGGCTACCAGTCGCTGCACTCGAGCCTGTTCGGTCCGCACGGGGTTGCGATCGAGGTGCAGATCCGTACCGAGGAAATGGATCATTTCGCCGAATCGGGCATTGCCGCGCACTGGATTTACAAGGAAGGCGACAGCAGCGCGACCAGCGCGCAGGGCCGCGCGCTCGAGTGGCTCAAGAACCTGCTCGAAATGCAGCAGAAATCCGGCAGCTCGCAGGAGTTTCTCGAAAGCGTCAAGGTCGACCTGTTCCCGGACGAAATTTACGTGTTCACCCCCAAGGGCGACATCAAGAAGCTGCCGCGCGGTGCGACCGTGGTCGACTTCGCCTACGCCGTGCACACCGATGTCGGCAACACCTGTGTCGCCGCGCGCATCGACCACCAGATGTCGCCGCTCGGCAGCCGGCTGTACAACGGGCAGACGATCGAAATTATTTGCTCCGAGGCGAGCCGGCCCCATCCGAGCTGGCTCGACTTCGTCAATACCGCCAAGGCGCGCACCAATATCCGCCATTTCCTGAAGTCGTTGCAGAAAGCCGAGGCCATCTCGCTCGGCCAGCGCCTGCTGCAGCAGTCGGTCAGCCTGCTCAAGGGGCGCGATACCGCGATTTCCAAGCGACGCTTCAAAAAAGTGCTCGACCAGTACAACATGCAGGACGAAAAGGAGCTGCTCGCCGAAATCGGGCTCGGCAACCGCAATTCGAGCCTGGTCGCCAAGGCGATGTACGACGTCGAGGAAGATTCGACCGCGTTCGACGACAGCGGCAAGCCGCTGGCGATCAAGGGCACCGAAGGCATGGTGGTGTCCTTCGCCAGGTGCTGCCGTCCGGTGCCTGGCGACGCGATCACCGGCTTCATGTCCTCGGGCAAGGGTATCGTCATTCACCAGCGCGGCTGCCCCAATATCACCGAGCGCAGCAAGGAAGACAGGCAGCTGTCGGTGCAGTGGTCGGACCACGTCGAGGGCGAGTACCTGGCCTACATGCGCGTGCAGGTGGCCAACCAGCGCGGCGTGCTGGCGACGCTCGCGGCGACCATCGCCAACATGTCCTCGAATATCGAACACGTCAATCTGACCGAAAAAGACGGGCGCATCTCGACCATCGAATTCGTCGTCACGGTCACCGACCGTATCCACCTCGCCCGCATCATGAAGAAGCTGCGCCGACTCCCAGTAGTAAACCGAATCTGGCGCCGCTGACCTGCTGCGCACGCCGATAGCCGCGTTGGATTTCGGCCGCAAGACGCTCACGTAGCGGCTTGTACTGTTCGCGCCATTGCGGCCGAAATCCGCCTTGCTCTCGGCGCGCTCGCGACGGTCAGGCTTCCATCCAGACCCACCCAATTGTTTTCAGGTACTGCTCGCTCGCTCAGCGGGCCCCTGCTTACAACGAGTCTGCCTTATCGCGAGACGCTCACGTACTTTTTGTACGCTCGCGCCTTCGCGAAAAGTTCCGCCTTGCTCTCGGCGTGCTCGCGACGGTCAGGTTTCAGGCTGGACGGACCGATCCCATAGGTAAACTCGGCGATAGATAAAGAGGGTGTAAGCGAGGGGCCGGATTCGATCTCACGGCTCCGGTGGGCCGTCCATGGCCCGTCCCGCCGGGGCGCCGGACCGGCCCATCCCTGGGCGCTAGGAGCCCTGAGATCGAATCCGGCCCCTCGCGATCGGAGGTACAACTCGTGCGCAATTGTTATGAGATAAAAGCTAGTTGCTTGCCACTCGGCTATGGGGCCGCATACACTAGTCACATTTTCAGGGGGAGACATCACATGGCCAAAACCATTATCCAGACCGATGACGCGCCGCAGGCGATCGGCACCTATTCGCAGGCGGTCAAGGTCGACAACACCGTTTATATTTCCGGGCAGATCCCGCTCGATCCGGCAACCATGGAAGTCGTTTCTGGCGGTATCGAAGCCGAGATCACGCGCGTTTTCGACAACCTGCAGGCAGTAGCCGAAGCCGCCGGCGGGGCGCTTACCGACGTGGTCAAGCTGAATATTTTCCTCACCGATCTGGCCAATTTCCCGACCGTCAACGAAATCATGGCGCAGTATTTCCAGCAGCCCTACCCGGCGCGCGCCGCGATCGGTGTCGCCGCGCTGCCCAAGGGTGTCGGGGTCGAAATGGACGCGGTGCTGGTTATCGACTGAAACCGCGCTCCGCCGCGCCAGCGGCGATATAACGCGGGGCCTGGCAAATGGAGCACTGGTCGGAACGAGAGCTGCGCTATCTCAAGGGCGTCGGGCCGAAGATCGCGGAAAAACTGCAAAAGCTCGGTCTTTATACCCAGCGCGATCTGCTGTTCCACCTGCCGCTGCGCTACGAGGACCGCACCTTCGTCACGCCCCTGGGCTCGCTGCAGCCGGGGCGGCGCAGCCAGATCGAAGCCGAGGTGTTACAGGCCGCGGTCAGTTTTCGCCGGGTCGGACGCTCGCGCCGCGTCCTCGCGGCCAAACTCTCCGACGATACCGGCATGATCTCGGTGCGTTTCTTTTACTTCAATGCCAACCAGCAAAAGCTGTTCGAGAAAGGCAACTGGCTGCGCTGTTACGGCGAAGTGCGCGCGGTCCAGGGCGAGCTCGAAATGATTCATCCCGAGACCGAGCTCATCGATCGCGACGATCCGGGCCCCCTGCCCTCGACTCTGACCCCGATATATCCGACCACCGAGGGTTTGCACCAGCTGTCGATGAAGCGCATCCTGGCGCAGGTCATCGACCGGCTGGAGGCCGAGGGTATCAGCGAGACCCTGCCGCAGGACTGGCTCGATCAACACGGCTTCCCGGATATCGGTTCGGCGATGATCGATTTACACCGCCCCGGGAGCAAGGCCGACTGCGAGCTGATCGCCGCCGGCCGTCATCCCGCGCAGCACCGTTTCATCGTCGAGGAGCTGGCCGCGCACCGGCACGCGCTGCTTGAGCGCCGGCGGCAGATCCGGCAGCGTAAAACGCCGCGGATCGAAGCGCGAGACGATTTGCACCAACGCTTCGAGCAGGCCCTGCCGTTCGAGCTTACCGCCGCGCAGCGGCGCGTGCTGGAAGAACTCATGCACGACTTCGCCGCGGGTAAGCCGATGATCCGGCTGGTGCAGGGCGACGTGGGTTCGGGCAAGACCGTGGTCGCCGCGCTGGCCTGCCTGCCGGTGGTGCAGTCGGGATACCAGGCCGCGCTGATGGCGCCGACCGAGATATTGAGCGAGCAGCATTATCAGAATTTTACCCAATGGCTCGAACCGCTGGGGATCGAGGTGGTCAACCTGGTCGGCGCCGACAAGGGCAAAAAACGCGCGGCCAAGCTGGACGCAATCAGGTCGGGCGATGCGCAGGTCGTCGTCGGCACCCACGCGCTGTTCCAGGAAGCGGTGGAGTTCAGTCGGCTCGGATTCATCATCTTCGACGAACAGCACCGTTTCGGCGTCGACCAGCGGCTCGCGCTGCAGCGCAAGACCCGCGATGGCGAGATGGCGCACCAGTTGATCATGACCGCGACGCCGATCCCGCGCACCATGGCGATGTCGATGTACGCCGATCTCGACTATTCGCAAATCGACGAGCTGCCGCCGGGGCGCAAACCGGTAACCACCTCGATCGTATCCGATGCGCAGCGCAGCAGCCTGATCGAGCGGGTCGCCGAATCCTGCGCCGGCGGCGGTCAGGTGTACTGGGTTTGCACGCTGGTGGAGGAGTCTGAAGCGCTGCAGGCCGAGGCGGCCGAAATGACCTACGAAACCCTGTGCCAGCAGCTGCCGCAGCTTTCCATCGGCCTGGTGCACGGACGCCTCAAGGCGGCCGAAAAGGAAAAGCTGATCGGCGCCTTCAAAAACGGTGAAATTCATATCCTGGTCGCGACCACGGTGATCGAGGTCGGTGTCGACGTGCCCAACGCGAATATCATGATCATCGAAAACCCGGAGCGTCTCGGGCTGGCGCAAATCCACCAGCTTCGCGGCCGGGTCGGCCGCGGCGGCCGCGAGAGTTTTTGCATCCTGCTGGTCAAGAACGGGCTGTCGGAACTTGCGCGCAAGCGTCTCGAAATCATCCGCTCGACCCAGGACGGATTCGTGATCGCCGAAAAGGATCTCGAGATTCGCGGCGCTGGAGAGGTACTCGGCACTCGCCAGACCGGCGAAATGAGTTTTAAAATAGCGGACCTGATGCGCGACCGGCAATGGTTTGACGAGGTCGACGAGCTGGCCAGGCTGATGCAGCGCCCCGAATACGCCGGGGTACGCGCCGAACTGCTGCGAAACTGGATCGGCCAACGCCAGGATTACACCGACGTGGGCTGATCGCGCCGCTCGGCCGTATACCCAATCTATGCTTTGAATGGTTGTTTTATGAATCAATGTGACACGACTCCCCTGCTGGCTTATGACGACGCGCTGGATCAGCTCACCGGCAGCGTCGGGCCGGTGGCGAGAACCATCGATGTCGAGCTGCTCGACGCGCTCGGCGCGGTGCTGGCCGAAACCATCGAGGCGGGAATCGACGTGCCGGGCTGCGCGATGTCGTCGATGGATGGTTATGCGGTCAGCACCGCGGACCTGGCCGCGAGCGGCGCCACCACCCTGCCGGTATCGCAACGCATTCCCGCGGGCGCCGAAGGCGAAGAGCTCGCCCCCGGCAGCGCGGCGCGAATTTTTACCGGGGCGCCGATCCCCGACGGCGCCGATGCGGTGATCATCCAGGAGGATGTCGAGGCCGTTGACGACGGCATCCGTTTCGAAGTCCGACCCGAGCCCGGCGCCAATATCCGCCCGGCCGGCAACGACATCCGGCGCGGCACGACGATACTCGAGGCAGGTATGCGCCTGCGTGCGCAGGATATCGGGCTCGCGGCGTCGGTGGGGTTGCGGCGGTTGCAGGTATTCGCGCCGATCCGGGTCGGCATGTTTTTTACCGGCGACGAGCTGGTCGAACCGGGGCAGGCCCTGCCGAAGGGCAAGATTTACGATTCCAACCGCTACACGCTGCACGGTCTGCTCGAAGCCATGGGCTGCGAAATCGTCGATCTCGGCATCGTCGGCGATACGCTGGACGCGACCATGCAGGCGATGTCGCGCGCCTGCGGCCAGGCGGATCTGGTGGTCACCTGCGGCGGGGTCTCGGTCGGTGAAGAGGACCATGTACGCGTCGCGATCGAGCGTCTCGGCGATTTGCGCATGTGGCGCATCGGTATCAAGCCGGGTAAGCCGCTGGCCTACGGCCAGATCGACGATACCGCGTTCATGGGCCTGCCCGGAAACCCGGTGTCGGTGTTCGCCACCTTCTGCCTGTTCGTGATCCCGGTGATCAAGGTGCTGCAGGGACGTCGCTGGCGCAAGCCGATTTCGCTGCCGGTTACCGCCGCCTTCGACTGGCCCAGACCCGACAGCCGGCGCGAATTTCTGCGCGCACGCCTGATCACCGAGGACGGCCGTACCGCGGCCGAGATTTACCCGAACCAGGATTCGGGCGTGCTGACGTCTACCGTCTGGGCCGATGGTTTCGTCGAAATTCCGGAAGGCGGCACGGTCGAGGCCGGCGATACGGTAGACTATCTCCCCTTTGCCCAGTTTCCAGGCTGAACGCGATGATAATCAGGGTCCAGACCGAGGATTTCGACACGCTCGCGCTGCAGCGCGAACTCACCGCCGGGCGCACGGATATCGGTGCGGTCGCGAGTTTCACAGGTCTTGTGCGCGATCTCGTCGATAATCCCCTGCAAACCATGCGACTGGATCACTACCCGGGCATGACCGAAAAGGCGCTGGCCGCAATCGCCGACCAGGCGCGGGAGCGCTGGCGCGTGCTCGATCTCGCGGTCATCCACCGCGTCGGCGAACTCAGGCCGGGTGACCAGATCGTGCTGGTCATGGTCGCCAGCGCACACCGCGGCGATGCCTTCGCCGCCTGTGAATTCATCATGGATTACCTCAAGACCGAGGCGCCTTTCTGGAAAAAAGAGACCAGCGATCGGGGCGAAAAGTGGGTCGAAGCCCGAAAAAGCGATGAAATTGCGCAAAAAAAGTGGGATAAGTGAACGAAATCGACAAAATTTTGACGTTTGGGTTAATATAATCGCCCGAATTGGTAAATATAAACTATAAGCTGCGAGCATGATCCGTGATTTACAGTTTGCCAGCTAGACCCGTGCAGCTGCCGACGACCCTCGAGCGTGGTCTTACCCGTCCGGTTACGGCGATTGCCGATAACCCGGCCGGTTTGCGCGATCCGCGCCAGCAGCAGCCGTCGGCGTTCGTTTATCGCGGCGAGTTACTCGAAACCGCCGGCGAACGTGAGTACCGCCCGCGTCTTAATCTGCAGATCAGCCCGGAAAACCGCCGCGCGATCGACTCCTACCAGAAAGTCGCCGAAGAGCCGCAGCAGCTCGGCCGCATCCTCGACGGCTTCATTTAACTACTCCGCCACTTCCTGGAATCGCCCTCCGTCGGGCAGGTTTCTCTAATCCCGAATGCATC
>JAAUYF010174605.1_pt1 | contig 11380 bp, 7 predicted proteins | sample 7278051 | NCBI WGS metagenome assembly JAAUYF01 (sample SAMN14350202, study PRJNA611818) | marine sediment metagenome | isolation source: surface marine sediment (0.6m) | place: French Polynesia: Moorea | collected 2018-08 | reverse complement strand
GGCTGGATGAACGACACCTTGTCGTACATGAGCGAGGACCCGGTACACCGCAAGTTCCATCACGACAAGATGACTTTCGGCCTCGTCTACGCGTTCAATGAGAATTTCGTGTTGCCGCTTTCACACGACGAGGTCGTGCACGGCAAGGGCTCCCTGCTCGGGCGCATGCCGGGCGACGAGTGGCAACGCTTCGCGAACCTGCGCGCCTACCTTGCGAACATGTACGCACACCCGGGCAAGAAGCTGCTGTTCATGGGCAGCGAGCTTGCACCGTATAACGAATGGAACCACGACCAGTCGCTCGACTGGCACCTGCTGCAGTACGACTTCCACCGCGGCGTACAGACCCTGGTGCGAGACATGAACGCCCTGTACCGGGGCACACCTGCTCTCTTCGAGCGCGACTTTGTGGCAGAGGGTTTCGAGTGGATTGACTGGAACGACCGGGATGCCAGTATGCTGTCCTGGCTCCGGCGCGACGCGCATGGCGGGTATGTTATTTGCATCACGAATTTCACGCCGGTCGTCCGCTACGATTACCGTGTCGGGGTGCCGGAATTGCGCCAGTACGTGGAGATCCTGAACTCGGACGCCGAGGCTTATGGCGGCAGCAACCTCGGTAACGGTGGAACCCTGCACGCCGACGAGGTCGAACAGCATGGCCGACCGTATTCACTGTCGCTGACGGTACCGCCGCTCGCGACGCTATGGTTAAAACCTGGAGAATGAGACATGTCTGCCAGATCTGACAAGATGGTCGATGTCGGCAAGGTCGAGCTGCTGCAAGCGCCCGAGCTGCCAATGACGCCCGACGCCATCTTCAAGGACGTTACCCACTACTTCGGCCGCACGCTCGGCCGGCGCACGGTGCGCACGGCGTCCCCGTTTCTCTACCAGGCTGTCGTCTACGCGACCCGCGACCGCATCATGGAGCGCTGGGGCAAGACCCGCAAAGCCATCGAGCGCGACCACAACCGGCGCGTCAGCTACCTGTCGCTCGAGTTCCTGATGGGGCGGCTGCTGCGCAACGCGCTGCTGAATCTCGATATCGAACAGGAAACGGCCGAGGCGCTGCAACGCATCGGCATCGACCTCGAGGACATTGTCGAGCGCGAGCACGACGCGGGGCTCGGCAATGGCGGCCTCGGTCGCCTCGCCGCCTGTTTCCTCGACAGCTGCGCCACGCTGTCGCTGCCCGTCGTGGGCTACGGCATCCGCTACCAGTACGGCATGTTCCGCCAGCGCATCGAGAACGGCCACCAGGTCGAGGAACCCGATCCCTGGCTGCGTGAAGGTTTCCCGTGGGAGGTCGAGCGCTTCGAGTTCGCGCAAACGATCAAGTTCGGCGGACGCACGACCTCGCGCAAGGACAAGCACGGCCGCACACGCTACGAGTGGGTCGATACGCACGACGTCCTCGCCATCCCGTACGACGTGCCCGTACCCGGTTACCAGAACGGCGTCGTGAATACGCTGCGCCTGTGGTCTGCGGCGGCCACCGACGAGTTCGACCTCGAGGAATTTAACGCGGGCGGTTACCTCGACGCCGTGGCCGAGAAAAACCTCGCCGAGAACATCACGATGGTGCTGTACCCGAACACGGCGACCGAGGGTGGTCACGAACTGCGGCTGCGCCAGCAGTACTTCCTGGCCTCGGCCAGCTTGCAGGATACGCTGCGTTTCCATACCTATCACAATGGCAATGACGTGTCGGGCTTCGCCGAGAAAAACTGCATCCAGCTCAACGACACGCACCCGGCCATCGCCGTGGCCGAACTGATGCGGTTGCTGCTCGACGAGTTCGGCCTCGAGTGGGAAGCGGCGTGGAAGATCACGCGTAGCACAATGGCGTACACCAACCATACGCTGTTGCCCGAGGCCCTCGAGATGTGGCCGGTATCGATGTTCCGCCGGCTACTGCCACGCCTGCTCGATATCATTTACGAGATCAACGCGCGCTTCATCGAGGAGATCAGCCGGCGCTGGCCGGGTGACAACGATCGTATCGAGCGCATGTCGCTGATTCGCGAAGGCGCCGACCCGATGATCCGCATGTCCTACCTGGCGATCGTCGGCAGCTTCTCGGTCAACGGCGTCGCGGAGCTGCATTCGAAACTGCTGCGCGAGGGCCTGTTCCGCGACTTTGCGGAGCTGTGGCCCGACAAGTTCAACAACAAGACCAACGGTGTCACGCAGCGCCGCTGGCTGGCGGCCTGCAACCCGGAGCTCGCCAGCGCGATCACTGACCGGATCGGCGACGGCTGGACCACCGAGCTGGAACAGCTGCGCGAGCTCGAACAGCATGCCGACGATCAGGAATTCCACGACCAGTGGCGGGCCATCAAACTCGCCAACAAGGAACGCCTCGCCCGCGATATCGAGCAACAGACGCGTATTGCCCTGCCCACGAACATGCTGTTTGACGTCCAGGTCAAACGCATCCACGAGTACAAGCGCCAGTTGCTGAATCTGCTGCACGCCGTGCACCTGTACGATCGCATTCGCCGCGGCGACGGCGACAACGTCGTGCCGCGCGCCATCATCATCGGCGGTAAGGCCGCGCCGGGCTACGAGATGGCCAAGACGACCATCAAGGCCATCAACAACGTGGCGCGCATGATCAACACCGACCCGGAAATGGATGGCAAGCTCAAGCTGGTTTTCTATCCCGACTACAACGTATCCGCCATGGAGCTGATTTGCCCGGCCGCCGACCTGTCCGAGCAGATCTCGACCGCAGGCAAGGAAGCGTCCGGCACCGGCAACATGAAGTTCATGATGAACGGCGCGGTGACCATCGGGACGCTCGACGGCGCGAACGTGGAGATTCGCGAGGCCGTTGGCGAAGAAAACTTCTTCCTGTTCGGCCTGACGGTCAATGAAATTCAGCAGCTGCGCGGCAAGTACGACCCCAACGCGATTATCGACGCGGACGAGGACCTGCTGCGCGTCATGCAGCTGCTCGAAAGCGGCCACTTCAATCGCTTCGAGCCGGCCGTCTTCGACCGGCTGATCCAGTCGATTCGTGAACCCGCCGACCTGTGGATGACGGCCGCCGACTTCCGCAGTTTCATCGACGCCCAGGAGCTCGCCGCGCAGGCCTACGTCGATACGGAGCGCTGGACGCGCATGAGTATCCTCAATACGGCGGCGTCGGGGCGCTTCTCGACGGATCGCACGATGCGGGACTACAACGCGGACATCTGGCGAGCGGAACCTATAAAGCTTGAAGCATGATTGAGGCAGGTAGCCCTGGTCCGCTAGGCGCCACGCCGGACAACGACGGCACCAACTTCGCGATCTACTCCGACGTCGCGCAACGCGTGGAGCTGTGCCTGTTCGACGAGCGTGGTAACCCGCTGGCCCGCCACGAGCTGCCCGGCAATACGGGTTCCGTCTGGCACGGCTACCTGCCCGGCTGCCGGCCCGGCCAGCGCTACGGTTACCGCGTGTACGGCATCTTCCATCCCGCCGAGGGCCTGCGCTGTAAACCCAGCAAGCTGTTGATCGACCCGTATGCCCGGGCGCTGGCGGGCGAGTTCCGCTGGCACAGGGCCGTATTCGACAGCAACGATCTCGACAGCGCGCCGTACGTGCCCAAGTGCGTTGTCGCCGGCAACTCCGGCGAGGCGCCGAACGACCGGCCCCGCATTCCCTGGCCCGAGATGGTTTTCTACGAGGCGAACGTGCGCGGCTTCACGATGCGTCACCCCGCGGTCGCGGAGCGGGATCGCGGCAAGTTCGCGGGCATGCGCAATGCCGACGTCATTGCCTACCTCAAGGCGCTGGGCATCACGTCGCTCGAACTGATGCCGGTGCACGCGTTCGCCGACGAACACCACCTGGCGAAAAAAGGCCTGCGCAACTTCTGGGGCTATAACAGCATCTCGTTTTTCGCGCCCAGCCCGCGCTATGCGCAGACCGATGCCATCGCCGAGTTTCGCGACATGGTCCGCTGCCTGCATGACGCCGGCATCGAGGTCGTGCTCGACGTGGTCTACAACCACACGGCCGAGGGCGACACCAACGGCCCGACGCTGGGTTTTCGCGGTATCGACAACCTCGCCTACTACCGGACCGAGCTCGACTCGCCCAACGACTACGTCAACGACACGGGCACGGGCAACACGATCAACGTCGACCACCCGGTCGTGCAGCAGCTCGTCCTCGACAGCCTGCATTACTGGCACCGGGAGATGGGCGTCGACGGTTTCCGCTTCGACCTCGCCACCGTGCTGGGCCGCACGCGGCACGGATTCTCGCAACAGCACCCGCTGCTGGACGCAATCAGCGAGGACGAGACGCTCTACGATACCGTGATGGTCGCCGAGCCATGGGACCCGGGCCCCGGCGGTTACCAGCTCGGCTGCTTCCCGAATCGCTGGGCGGAGTGGAACGACCGGTTCCGCGATGACGTGCGCCGTTTCTGGCGCGGCGACGACGCCATCGCCAGCAACTTCGCCAAGCGCCTGCACGGCTCGGGAGACCTGTTCGAGCGCAGCAACCGGCCGCCGTGCGCCAGCGTCAACCTCGTGACGAGCCACGACGGCTTCACGCTCGCCGACGTCGTCAGCTACGAGCATCGCCACAACGAGGCCAACGGCGAGGACAACAAGGACGGCCACTCGCACAACTTCAGCAGCAACTATGGTGTCGAGGGCCCGACGGACGATGCCGTGATCAACGCGCTGCGACGCCGCCAGCGCCTGAACATGCTGGCCACGCTGTTCGTATCGCAAGGCATACCCTTGCTGCTCGCCGGCGACGAGTTCGGCAATTCACAGCTCGGCAACAACAACGGTTACGCGCAGGACAATGAAACCGGCTGGCTCGACTGGTCGCTCGTGGACGAGGACCCGGACTTCCTCGACCAGGTTCGCAAGCTCGTGCACCTGAGACGCCAGGAGCCGCTGCTCCGCTCGGTGCACTACCTGCACGGCGCGTCGGAAATTGCGTGGCAGACGCCGGACGGTGAGAACATGACTGCCGGTGAATGGAGCGACGCCAGGGCGTTCAGCCTGGTGCTGGGAGAAGGCAGTCTCGTCGTGCTGATTAACGGCTCGGACTCGGGCGCGCTTTTCTCAATACCCGGCGAGGATTACGAGGTGCTGTTCTCGACCGAAGAGGCGCTGGCCCTGGACACGGCGGAGACCGTGCTGCCTGCACTCTCGATCGCCGTATTGCGACAGCCTGCGGTTAGCGCATCAGGAACGCGTTGATTCGATCCTGGTCGACGCAGGCACAATCTTCCCTGCCGAAATCCGCTTCACAGTAGCCGATCTTGCCCGGCGGGCAGTACAGGTTGCTGTTGAGATTTCGCCGGGCGATCTGCCGCTCGCGTTGCTCCACCGCAGACCAGTCACCGCTCAGCAGGGCCTCTGCTTCGAGTTGCTCCATCGACGTCATGGCGCTGCAGCCCGTCAACAGGAGGAGTACCGTCACTGTGATCATGGTCTTCATGACACAGGTAGTACTTGTATATACGCCTGCTGTACCTTGATGAAATTCTCAAATTCGCGTCAGGTTTTGAACATAAGACGGAAACCGTGAGACGTGTCACACTTCTCTCGGCAGAACTCTCGATTGCACACGACTATGCGCACGAATATCGAAATCATCGGCTGTCATGCGGAAGGCGAAGTCGGCGATGTCATCGTCGGCGGGGTCGAACCGCCGCCCGGAGAAACCGTCTGGGAGCAGTCGCGTTTCATCGCCTCGGACGACCGGCTGCGTCGCCTCGTGTTGAACGAACCCCGCGGCGGCGTGTTCCGGCACGTCAACCTGCTGGTACCGCCCGTGCACCCGGACGCCGATGCCGCCTTCATCATCATGGAACCCGCGGATACGCCGCCGATGTCGGGGTCGAACTCGATCTGCGTCACGACGGTCCTGCTCGAGACCGGGATCGTGCCAATGCAGGAACCGGAGACCGAAGTCGTACTGGAGGCGCCCGGCGGCCTGGTGCGCGCCCGCGCGCGGTGCGCGAACGGCAAAGTGCAGTCAGTGCGGATTCGCAACGTGCCGTCATTTGCCCACAAGCTCGGCGCGACGGTAGAAGTCGCCGGAGCCGGCGCGTTAACCGCCGATTCGGCGTACGGCGGCGACAGCTTTGTCATTGTCGATGCCAGCGCGCTGGGCTTCGACCTCGTGCCGCACGAGGCTCGGGAGCTCGCCGGCCTCGGCGTCGACATCGTCGCGGCGGCGACGGAGCAGCTGGGCTTCGAACACCCGGACAACCCGGACTGGCGTCACATCTCCTTCTGCCTGTTCGCGGGACCCGTCGAAGAGCGAGGAGACCACCTGGAGACACGTCATGCGGTGGCGATTCGCCCCGGCAAGATCGACCGCTCGCCGACGGGCACGGGCGTCTCGGCACGGCTCGCCGTGCTCCACGCGCGCGGCCGCATCGAATCCGGCCGGAAACTCGTTGCGCGATCCATCATCGACTCGACGTTTGTCGGCCGGGTCGAGTCGGAAACGCATGTCGGGGAGCTGGCCGCGGTTATCCCGAGCATCGAGGGCCGCGCCTGGACGACGGGCAGAAAAGAAGTCTGGGTCGATCCCGACGATCCGTGGCCGGAGGGCTATCGCGTCGCGGACACATGGCCCGGAGCGCAATAGCCGTTAGAATTGCGCCATGAATATTACGAACGTGCTCGAATCCGCCCCCGTCGTACCGCTCGTGCAGGCCGACGATCCCGGCATCGCCGTCAACGTATCGCGAGCCCTTGCGGCCGGGGGACTCACGGTCGCCGAAGTCGTCCTGCGCACGGACAGTGCGCTCGCGTGCCTGCGAGCTGTTGCCGACGACGTGCCCAACATGATCGCCGGCGCCGGCACGGTGCTGACCGCCGCGCAGGCGCAGCAAGCCATCGACCATGGCGCGAAGTTTGTCGTCTCCCCGGGTCTGGACGACGCCGTGGTCGCCACCTGCCGCGATGCCGGCATCCCGGTCTACCCTGGCGTCTATACGCCGGGCGAAATCCAGCATGCCGTCAACCTCGGACTCGACGTCGTGAAGTTCTTCCCGGCATCGATCGCCGGCGGCGTAAAGGCGCTAAAGGCCTTTGCCAGCGTCTTTCGCACGATGAAGTTCATGCCAACGGGTGGAATTTCTCCGGGTAACCTGGCCGAGTACCTCGCCGTTCCGGCCGTACTCGCCTGTGGCGGCAGCTGGCTCACACCCGCCGACGCCATTGCCGCCGGCGAGTGCGACGCAATTACGAAACTGGCTGCAGAGGCGCTTGAAATCGCGGCGAAGGCCAGGCAGTAACGACGAATAGTCAGCTATATGCCCACCAACGTCACACCGGAGTACAAGAAAGCCGAGGAAGCCTACCGCGCCGCGCGCGAGCCGAAGGAACGGCTCGAGTGTCTCAAGGAGATGGCCCGGACGATTCCCAAGCACAAGGGCACCGAGCACCTGCAAGCGGATATCAAGACCCGCATCAAGCAGCTCACCGAAGAGCTTGCGGGACCCAAGAAAGGCGGCAAGCGCAGCGGGCCTTCGTATGTCATACGCCCCGAGGGCGCCGCGCAGGTCGCCCTGATCGGCCCGCCCAATTCGGGCAAGTCGAGCCTGCACGTGAAGCTGACCGGATCGAGCAGCGATGTCGGCCCCTACCCCTATTCCACGCACTTGCCGATTCCGGGGATGGTTCCTTACGAGGACATCCATATCCAGCTCGTCGACCTGCCGCCGATCTCGGCAGACTTCATGGAGACCTGGATCGTGAACGCCCTGCAACCGGCCGACGCGGCGATGCTGGTCATCGACCTCAGCGATCCCGAATGTCTCGAGCAGGTACCCACCGTCCTGGATCGCCTGGCCGAGAAGAAAATCTTCCTGACCACCGACTGGCCCGGGCTGAAAGCTGGTGGGGGCGAAGCAGACGACGAGGAAGACGACGTCTTCAGCCTGAGGCTGCCAACCGTTCTCGTCGCCAACAAGAGCGACCTCGATCCGGACCCTGACGAGGTCAAGGTGCTCGAGGAATTGCTGGGGCTACGTTACCCGGCGCTGACCGTGTCGGCGGAGACCGGTGACGGCCTGGACGAGATTGGCGCGTTCCTGTTCAAGGCGCTGGAGATCGTGCGCGTTTACACAAAGACGCCTGGCAAGCCGGCCGAGACCGACAAGCCCTTCACGGTACGCCGCGGCGGCACCGTGCTCGACGTGGCGCGGCTCGTGCACAAGGACATCGCCGAGGGCCTCAGGTTCGCGCGCATGTGGGGGACCGACGTGTACGACGGCCAGCAGGTCGGGCCGGATCATCTCGTGTCCGACGGGGATCTTGTCGAGCTGCACGTTTAGACCAACAGAAAAAGGGCGCCCTTCTCAGAGGAGGCCGAATTGTGGGCGACCTAATGAGACTTGCCGGAAGCACGCAGTCCGACCCACAGGCCTGAACCCTCCTGGAGTTACCGGTCGAATACCTGAATCGCGTAGGGCTCAAGCAGCCCGTCGCCCTTCAGTAGCACGATCACCTGCGAGCCATCGTCGGAGTAAAACACTCGACTTGCCGAAGTACTGGCAGGCCCGTTCGATGTCGGAATCGGCACCAAATCCATGGCCTCAACTCGATTGAAGAACATGTCCTCATAAAAGGCGAGCATGCGCCAGGACGGAAAGTCTTGACGAACGACGGTCACAAAGGCCCACTCGTTCCTTTCAGTCGAATGATCGGCCCATTCAATGAATACTTTATTCGAATCCCAACCAAGGGTAATGAGTACTCTGTCCGACACTGTCCCGGCATACGTCATGTCGACGCTGGCATCCGCACTGGCGTTGAATATATTGCCCCCGGCGACGACCAGCCGGTCGCCGTCCTCACTGATCCAGATATTGCCCGAAATCTCGTAGTCACCGTGATACGGCGAATCGCCCAGCGAGCTGGGCGGAAATGTCGAGACATCCCACTTCTCGAAATCAGATGGCCCCAAGTGACGGTCCGCGCCGTAAACCCAGTTCTGAAGAGGATGCATGCGAATCTGCGTATCCTCATAAGGACTGTTAGTCTGGGTGAATTGATTGGCTGCGAAATCCAGAGTGAAAAGTTCCGACCACTGACCACGAACTGGCACAAGGTGAGCCCTGTTGTTGTGGTCGAGAACGATGTCTCCCCAGTCATCCGGGTATGTCTGCGTATCCACCACATTCTCTGAGCTCAGGTCGACGAGGGTGCCCATGCCTGCGTGCGATACGGCGGCAAAAAGACCATCCGGTGATACTCCAACCCGGTACGGCTGCCGACTCACGTCAATTACAGCTTCCGAAAAGTCAGAGATGTTCAGCAAGTGCAATTCGTTGCCGCTTAAGTACACGACAGCGTTAAGCGCCTTGCTGAACTCGGCGTCCACAATGTCGCCCTGTAGTCGGTGCACCAAGCCTTCGCCTGCCGCAAACGCGTTAACTGTCACCTTTGCGGTGGGGCTCTGCCGGACACCGTCGCTGACAACAAGCTCAAAGTCGTAGCTGCCCGACACCGTCGGTATGATCGTCAACGATGACGCGGTCAAGTCGCCGGGGTTGAGGTCGCTACCCGCCGGCTCGGCTACCAACGTCCATTGGTAGGTTAGGGCGGCGCCCTCGGGATCGTTGCTGGAGGAACCGTCCAGCGTCACAGGATCTGCGACACGAGTGGTGTGGAATCGCTGGGCAATTGCTTCAGGCGCGAAGTTCGTTCCAGCAAAGGTGGGGTCTACCCGCACAAGCAGCGCATAAGCCTGGGGATCGGTCTCATTGTCGACCGCCAAGACTCGGATCACTGTCGAATCGCTATCCGTGAAGACGTACTTCCCTATCCAGCGCTGGGTATTGGTGTTGTCAACAAACGGCAGTTCCAATGTTTCGATGGGATTGCCAGTTTCCACGTCATAGACCGCTACCTGGCTATCACCGGTATCTGCATCGCCATCAATGACGTACCAGGCGCTCTCGAACACACTGGATGCGGCGTGCGCTATCGAGAGCGACTCGTTATCGAGTTGCATCGCAAAGGTCAGGTCTGATTCCTGGTTATCACTCGCTCGGGCTACGATACGACACCGACTGAGTATCGAATCGCCGTGTGGCCCGATCCAAAGATCACCGCAAAACGGGTAATTTCCGCCGTATCGCGTACCGTCGACTAATGCGGCATCGCCACCGCCAATGTCGAACCTCTTAAGTTCTGATCCTATGTCGGCTCCGTAGATCTTCGTACCCGATGGATGCAACCTCGCACGAGTGCTTTTTCGAAGGGCCCGAACCGAAGACGCAGTTGCCACTGTGCCGGTTGCAGTATCCAGGATATGCATTTCGACAGATTGGCCCGTCTCCGGGAATCCGTAGGCGTAGCCGTTTGCATCCAGCACGATGTCGCCGAGTTGTGCCGGCACGTTGTGCGTCGACTGCACCGTTCCCGAGTTGAGGTCCACGAGAGACGCCCAGCCGTCATAGGCGACCGCTGCGGTCGCGCCATCGGGTGCAATGGACACCGCAGCCGCATCAAATGGCAGGGATACCGTGCTTTCCACACCGTCAGCATCGATCACAACGAGAGTGCTGTCGGTGACCGTAACGATACGCTTATTTGTCCCATCGTACTCGGCGTCGCCGAACGCATTGGCAAGTGGCTTGACCTCGAATACGGTCACGTCCAGGGGATTCCAGGTCCGGCTCGCCTGGTCGGTGCCATTGCTAACCTCCAGTTCGAGCACGTAGACACCTTGGGCATCAAAACGCAGAGTCTGCAGAGCGCCGGAATAGGCTAGCGGCATTCCGGACTCCGGTGGCGACTGCGTAATGCTCCATTTAAAGGTCAGAGCACGCCCGTTTGAATCGACGGAGGCTGTCGCGTCCAGCACTACGTCACTGCCGATCGCGATATTGGTGTCGAATGCCGCAACGCTTATTGTTATTGGATTTTTGCTACCACCACCACCGCCCCCGCCGCCACAGGCGACAAGGAAGAAGGCGTACGCTATCAAGAATCCTCTTATAATCGGTCGACTGCTCATGGCCTCCATGCCTCCCTCAGCTCGGTCAAGACACGACCTGCCAGGTACCTTAAACCCTGTATGGCATGCCCTTATTGGGGCGAAAATACCACATTATCCAAGCGGTAAAAAATGTCCTGGTGCTCATTGCTCGGACATTCCTGGCTTGATGGCCGGCGTTCCCTGAGCATAGTCACCCTTTGTCAACTGCCGCAGTAGCGTTTCGGCGGGGTGGAATGGACTCGAATCGGCTGGGGCCGATTCTCGGGGCTTCGCCCCGCCCTTCGGGCGTTCATTCCAACAGAACCCCAAACAAAAAATGGCCCCGGAAGGGGCCATTTCTTTGTTTGGTGGTGATGGGTGGAATTGAACCACCGACCTGCGGGTTATGAGTCCG
>JAAUYF010169812.1_pt1 | contig 11391 bp, 8 predicted proteins | sample 7278051 | NCBI WGS metagenome assembly JAAUYF01 (sample SAMN14350202, study PRJNA611818) | marine sediment metagenome | isolation source: surface marine sediment (0.6m) | place: French Polynesia: Moorea | collected 2018-08 | reverse complement strand
TTGTCCAAAGTGCGCAGATGTTCCGAGATACTATTAAAGGAATAATGTTGAATATCTCCCTGTAACGTAACGACAGTTCGACCCTCAACTTCTACCCGGTCATGCGGATTCACTCCACCCCATTTCGCCGTATTTCTATTAAATAAACGGGTCTTAACGTCAGGATACCAGCAATGGTTTAACCAGCGATAAACATAGAAGGTTTTACGTGCCATCCGATAAGCATCTGCCTGCTCGAGTCTGTCTTTAATATCTTGAATTGAGGATACTAATTCTGGTGTTAATTGTTCATCACAATCCAGGCTAAGAATCCAGTCATAACTTGCCTTACTCACAGCCAGATTTTTTTGTTCAACATGACCGAGAAACTCCTGGTCATATATTTTATCAGTATATTTTTCTGCTATATCTTTTGTACGGTCTGTGCTTAATGAATCCACGACAATAATTTCATCGGCAACTTCTTGCAGACTCTTAAGACAGTCTTCAATTTTGTCTTCCTCATTGAATGAAATTATACAGGCGCTGATTTTAGCCATTAGAATCCCCAAAAATATATATTCTAATCAAATCCTTTAATAGCGGCCAATATGGTTTCAACCTCAATACCTGTCAGACAGCTTGTATGTCCCATGGGACATGTGCGTTTAAAACAGGGGCTACATTCCAGATAGCGATAAATGACTTCAGCATTTTTTGATAATGGGGGTGTATAGGTCGGGCTGGATGAACCATAAATGGCAATAACTCTCCGCCCTGTTGCACAAGCAACATGCATTAATCCCGAGTCGTTGGAAACCACGCTGCTACAGAGGGCAATCAGGTCAACCACATCCTCCAGTTGAGTTGCACCACAAAGATTAGCGACGGCAGCATTACCCGAAGAAATCGAAGCCCCAAGCTCGTGTTCTTTTCGAGAACCAAATATCCAGACCTGGTTACCGTTTCTTACTAATTTTTCGGCAAGCTCTTTATATTTAGAAACAGGCCACTGTTTGGCTGGACCATACTCGGCGCCGGGCATCATTCCGATGATTGGTTTCTCAAGATTCAAGTCCAGTTCGGTCAACAAGCGCTGTTGATTCTCCCCGTCGATTTTCAGATTTGGATAAGGAATGGTAGGTGGCTGTTCAGCATTTGCAGGCAACCCCAGCGCTACCTGACGTTGCACAGTCTGGGTCAGTACTTCTTTATCCAGAACCCGCATGTCGTTGATTAAGCCATAGCGCATTTCACCACGATAACCGGAGCGTCGTGGAATACTGGCAAAAAATGGTACCAGCGCAGCCTTGAAGGAACGGGGAATGACAATGGCGTGGGAATAACCTTTACGACGCAGCTGCCGGCCTGCTTTATAGCGCCTAGCCAATGCCAATTCGCCATGACTCACCGGTAAGGCAATTGCCTCGTTGACCTCGGGCATACGGGACAACAAGGGTAACGACCAGGCCGGTGCCAGGACATCAATCATCGCTTCGGGATTGCGCTGTTTCAGGGTAATAAACAAGCTTTGCGCCATTGCCATATCTCCGACCCAGGCCGGGCCGACGACAAGAATACGTTGCTGCTGATTATTCACTTTCCTTGCGCGTGTAAGTTTTCGATCACCCGTTCGGTCACTGCGACATTTTCACGTAGATGGTCCGGGTTAATGGTACCCACGATCATGCTGGTGATGCCCGCATGACTGAAGATATATTCAAAAGCCTGTTCCACGCCGCTACCCCCGGCAGCTTTATCGGCGTGACCGCTTTGTAGGCCCTTCTTGATCACTACACCTTTATTTAACTCGTGCGCCCGGGCACTCACCGGCAAGTCATGGTCGTCGCTCAGGTTCAAGGTTGCCATGACCACATCGGTGTTTTCGACAATCCACAAACCACCCTCGGTGGTTTTGGTGGACATGCCATAGGCGCGCAGCAGACCTTCTTCCTTGAGTTTTTGCAATTCGGGCAATACGCCTTCATTTTCGATAATGTGCATATCATTGCCATCGGAATGCACCAGCACCATATCGAGCGAATCACGTTTCAAGCGTTTCAGACTACGCACAACGCTCATGCGGGTGTGGGCCGCGCTGAAATCAAAAGATGATTTACCGTGCTCAAAGATTTCACCCACCTTGGTCATGATTACCCAGTCATTGGAACTATCCATGAGCTGACCCAACCGCTCTTCGCTATTGCCGTAAGCTGGTGCCGTATCAATAAAGTTAATTCCCAGATCACGGGTCAGTGCGAGCAAGTCACGCACGGCCGCGTCATTCGGAATCTTGAATCCGTGTGGATATTTCACTTTCTGATCGCGACCGAGTTTGACCGTTCCCAAGCCAAGAACGCTGACAGTAATTCCACTTGCACCGAGCGGTCTTAGTTCCATCGTTGTTCCTCTTGCCAGGGCAATACGGCCAACGCCGGCTTTGGCCAGGCAGGTAAGGGTTGTGTCCCGGAGGCAACCATAGCATTTTGTTGTAACTGTTCCATCACATCTGTCGCCACTTTGGGAGCTAGTGCCATTTTGGTTGGCCAGCTTGTGATCACCCCCCGACTCTCTTCAACAAAGGAACTGTCCGGTCGTTTGCCATCAGGCTGCCTGGGCTCGGCACGATCGATATGTAAGGTTGCCCATTGGACTTGTGACAAGTCCAGCCAGGGCATTAGTTCCTGTAACTCAGCCTGGGCTACCTGAATTTGTTCGGTGTCGCTCCGTCCCACCCCATCCTCAGATAACTGTCCACCGAGATACCAAACGATCTCACCGTTAACATCAGAATGGCTGGTGATAGTAATTCGGGGGTTCACACTGGCTCCCAGACAATGGGCATAGAGTTTCTCAGGCAAACCGCCGCGTAACATCACCATGTGCAAGGGGCGCAGCTGCATCGCAGGGGATTCTCGTCCCATGGCATGCAACAGCTTAGCATTTCCCTTGCCCGCTGCCAGAACAATGCGCTTGGTATCAACCTGCCACATACTGCCATCGCTGGCTTCGAGAATTAGTTGGGAAGAAGCATCTGGTTTAAGGTTAACGTTGTTCAATTTCGCGTGTATGACAGCGCTGAGATGTGGCGTTGCTAATGCCGCAATAATGCTGGCTGTGTCCAGGACGGGTTCATCCAATCGATAAACATGTCCCTTAAATGCCGGATCCTGGAAGATCTTGGGACGGTCCTGACTGGCCAGCGATTGAGTGCGACTGCGCATCACCTGACTGGCAAAGAAACCCGCCATGCGGGAGGCTAGACTCGTCGTTGACCACATGTATTGATGAGCTGAAAGGGTTTTAACCTGGCGGAGATCGATCTCACCGCGTCCTTGCAAGCAATCGCGCCAGACACCAGGCATTTGAGAGACCGCTTCGGATGAGGCCGTGAGTTTGCCGGTCAAGGCGTACTTGGTACCACCGTGGATAATCCCCTGGGCATAGCGGGTCTGGCCGCTACCGAGTCTGTCAGATTCAACCAGAAGGGCGTTATAGTTAGCGTGGCGTAAGCGATTCAGTAACCATAGCCCCGCCACACCCCCGCCAAAAATCACGACATCAGCGACAACCTTTTGTGGGCCGGTCATCCCTGATCCAGTTTTTTGGTTTTGCGCTCCGACTCGCGAATGGTGCCGATAATCCCGGTGGTGGAGACACCTTCGACATAGGTCAGGACTTTGACCTCACCACCGGCGTCACGCACACACTCGCCGCCCGGGATCTTGTCAGGCTCATTATCACCGCCCTTGACCAGAATTTGCGGTGTCAGCTTACAGATTAAGCGTGTGGGCGTATCTTCATAAAAGGGCACCACCCAATCCACAAACTCCAGTGCCGCCAGCATATGCATCCGCTTCGCCAGAGTGTTGACTGGTCGATCTGGCCCTTTCAAACGTTTGACCGAAGCATCATCATTTACCGCTACGATCAGGCGATCGCCCAGTTGCCGTGCTTGTTCCAGATAGGTGGCATGGCCCGAATGCAGAATATCGAAACAGCCATTGGTCATCACCACGGTTTCACCATGTTCCTTGGCTTCATTCACTAGCGCCAGGAGCTCGTCTTCTTCGACCACCCCTCGCCGCACGGTTTGCTGTTCCCGAATCGCCTGGCGGATTTCCGCCACCGTCACCGTGGCGGTGCCAAGCTTGCTCACCACGATACCCGCAGCGAGATTCGACAACGCCGTTGCATCCGCCAGGGAGTTACCGGCTGCCAGGGCAGCGGTCAGAACGGAGATCACGGTATCGCCTGCACCCGTCACATCATAAACTTCCCGCGCCTGGGTCGGCAGGTGCAAAGGGGCACTATCCTGTTGCAGCAAGGTCATGCCATGCTCGGAACGCGTCACCAGCAACGCCTTGAGATCAAGTTGCTGCATCAGCGCCGTACCCTTGACTTCAATTTCCTCATCACTGTGACAGGCACCCACCACCGCTTCAAATTCGCTCATATTCGGCGTGATGAGGGTGGCGCCATGATAACGGGCAAAGTCATTGCCCTTGGGATCAATCAACACAGGCACATCGTGTCGCTGCGCCAACTGGATAAATTCTTGAATATCCCGCAGGGTACCCTTGCCGTAGTCGGAGAGGATCACCGCACCGGCCGTGGCCAGTTGTTTTTGATAGCGCTGCAGTAGGCCGTCGGCGTTATAACTACTGAAACCATCTTCAAAGTCGAGACGAATTAACTGCTGATGCCGACTCAATACGCGTAATTTGGTGATGGTGGAACAATCCGCTACCTGCTCAAAATCACATTCCACACCCTGTTTGCGCAGGAGTTTTCCTAGTGCGTCACTGGCTTCATCCTCACCCGTGAGCCCAATCACCATTGCTTGCGCGCCCAGCGCCGCAATATTCAGCGCCACGTTGCCGGAACCGCCGGCGCGCTCCTCGGCTTCTTCCACCCGGACGACCGGCACGGGTGCTTCCGGCGAAATACGTGAAGTATCGCCATGCCAGTAACGATCCAGCATGAGGTCGCCCACCACCACGACACGGGCATGATTAAAGTCCGGGATTTCAAGTTTCATAGCGGTGGAAAGGAGAGTTAGTCCTCGTCCTTCAAGACGTAGAGAGCTCCACAATATGGACAGCGGGCTTCACCCGAGTCCTCAATGGGCAGGTAGACGCGTGGATGTGAGTTCCACAAGGTGGTGTTATCCATGGGACAATGGATTGGTAAATCCGCTCGGGTTACCTCATAGCGTTTCACTGCATTGGCTTCGCGGAGCTTTTGCTGTGCAAGTTTCTGATTCACTGTCTGTTCCTCACCCAGTTGAGTTGCATCATTCGGCCACATAATCCAGCCAGTCACGATATTGATCCAGCCGGCCATGCACCAGATCGAAATACTGGCCTTGCAATTTTTCAGTTATCGGTCCACGCGCACCGTTGCCAATGTGACGGCCATCCAGTTCGCGGATCGGTGTGACTTCTGCAGCACTGCCGGTAAAGAAGGCCTCGTCCGCCACGTAGACTTCATCGCGGGTAATACGCTTTTCTCGAATCTCCAGGCCATTATCCCGCGCCAGGCTAAAGATAGTATCACGGGTGATCCCTTCCAGCGCGGAGGTCAGTTCCGGAGTGTAAATCACACCATCCCGGACGATAAAAATATTTTCTCCGCTGCCCTCGGCGACAAAGCCGTCCACATCCAGTAACAATGCCTCGTCGTAACCGTCGCGCAGCGCTTCCTGCAGGGCCAGCATGGAATTCATATAGTTGCCATTGGCTTTGGCCTTGCACATGGTGATGTTGACGTGGTGGCGGGTAAAGGAGGAAGTTTTAATCCGAATGCCTTTTTCCATCCCCTCATCACCCAGGTAGGAACCCCAGTCCCAGGCGGCGACAATGGTATGGACTTTGAGATTATCAGCCCGTAAACCCATGCCCTCGGAACCATAAAAGCACATTGGTCGGATATAGGCGGAGTCCAGCTGATTTTCCCGAATAACCGCTTTATGCGCGGCATTCAAGGCCTCTTTTTCGAACGGGATATCCATGCCAAGAATATGCGCAGAACGATAGAGCCTGTCCGTGTGGGCCTTGAGCCGGAAAATCGCCGTTCCCTGTTCCGCATGGTAGGCACGCAGGCCTTCAAATACGCCCATGCCGTAATGCAGGGTATGGGTCAGGACATGCACCTGGGCTTCCCGCCAGGGGACCATTTCACCGTCAAACCAGATGACGCCGTCTCGATCGGCCATCGACATGCCGTATTTCTCCTTCACATGATGCGGGGACGCACCCCGATTGATTACCTAAGCGGTTTATTCTATTAAAAACATCGAATCTTGTCTTATTCGCTTTCGAGCCAACGCTGCCAAATGGCCTGCACCTGCTGACGTTGCTCCAGAAAGCGGGAAGCTTCAAAGGTGTTGCCCTGCTCCTGCAAAGCGCGGCGATGCGACTCACACCGGTAGAGTCGATAGGCATCGGTCAGTTGCTCAGCATCCGCGGCGGACATCAAACCAGCTTGCGCCAGCGCCTCCAGGAGACGGATATTGTCGGTGTAATTCAGTAACTCCGGATGGGAATGGGCATGGGCCAGGACGCCGAATTGCACCATGAACTCAATATCCACAATCCCGCCTAGGCCTTGTTTCAGGTCAAACTCATCACCCTTGGAGCGATCCAGTTCCTCGCGCATGCGCCGCCGCATATCCAGAATGCCCAGACGCAACTCGTTCTCATCCCGGGGCTGGACCAGGATCGCCCGCCGAATCGTCTGGAAGCGCTCACCGATCGCGCGGTCCCCCGCCACCGGTCGAGCCCGCACCAGAGCCTGATGTTCCCACAACCAGGCCTTGTCTCGCTGATAGGCCTCATACGACTTCAGGCTCGAAACCAGCATGCCGGAGGCGCCATCGGGTCGCAGCCGCATGTCCACTTCATACAACAAGCCGGCCGGCGTATAGGCCGTCAACACATGAATCAACCGTTGCCCAAGGCGTGCAAAAAACACCTGCAGCGCCAGCGGTGCCTTACCATCGGTCATCGCTGTTTCACTCTCGGCACCATGCAGAAACACCAGATCCAGATCCGAGCTATAACCCAACTCCAGTCCTCCCAACTTGCCGTAACCAATGATGGCAAATCCTTTGTCTTCACCCTCTAGCGGGGGTCGGCCATGGCGCGTAGTCAGATGGTGCCAGGCCTGTTGCAGCGCCTCATCCAGCACGGTTGCCGCGATCCAGCTGAGGTGATCACTTACTTTCATTAACGGCAGGGCTTCGACGATGTCGGCAGCAGCGACGCGTAATACATTGGCGTGTTTGAATTGGCGCAGAATATCCATCATCAGTTCCTGGTCATCCAGGCTCACCCCCAGCAGGCGGCGTGAAAGCTCGGCGACCAACTCCGGGTGATCCGGTGGCGCGTATAGACTGCGCGGATCCAGCAACTCATCCAGCAGGAGGGGATACTGTTTGAGAAAATGACTGATCCAGGGACTGGCACTCGACAAGCGGACTAGTTGCGACAAGGCGAGAGGATTTTCCACCAACAGCGCCAGATACACGCTGCGCCGCTGGATTTGCGACACCAGATCCAGCAAACGCTGAATTGTCTGATCCGGCTGCTCAGCCTGTCCGGCCGCACCCAGCAACAAGGGCATGAGTCGATCCAGGCGTTCCCGCCCCTGACTGCTCAGAGCATGGTAGGCCCGGCTGAGGCGGATTTCCGAAAGCTTTTTCCATAAAGATTCGGCAGTCTCATAACCGGCTTCTTCCAGAATTCGAATGCTGGTGGCCTCATCCAGAGTACCGAGCCAGACCCCCGTAAGATCAGCCGCCCCTTCATCACCCTGTTCGCTTTGCGGGGCCTCAAACACCTGCTCAAAGTGACCCTGTACTCGCTGGCGATGCAAATCGAGTACTATCAGGAAGCTATCCCAGTCCTCAAAGCCCATGCTATAGGCGAGTCGCAGCCGGCCGGGCTGATCCTGGGGAAGGACGTGGGTTTGGCGATCCTCGTATTCCTGCAGGCGGTGCTCAACCGTACGTAAGAATATATAGGCCGCGATCAATTCCTCCACTGCAAAGGCCGGTAAGTAATCGGCTTCACCCAGGTGTTTGAGAACTTTTAGAATCTTGCGTGCTGTAAGTTTGCTGTCGCGTCCACCACGAATCAGCTGAAATAACTGACCAATGAATTCCACCTCGCGAATTCCGCCGGCTCCGAGCTTGACGTTGTGCTCCATGCCCTTACGCTTGACCTCACGGCTGATCAGGGTCTTCATTTCACGCAAGGCTTCATACGCACCGAAATCAAGATAGCGTCGGTATACAAAGGGTTTCAGCAAGGCCATCAATTCCTCGCCGGCTTGCCGATCACCCGCGACGATTCGCGCCTTGATCATGGCGTAACGTTCCCACTCTCTGCCGTGGATCTGGTAGTAGTTCTCCATCGCGGCAAAACTGATGGCCAACGCGCCGCTATCACCGAACGGCCGTAATCGCATATCAACCCGGAACACAAAGCCGTCCGCAGTTTGTTGATCCAGCACGTTGATGAGTCGTCGCCCCAGACGCGTAAAAAACTCGCTGTGACTGAGACCACGACCAGTCTTGATCTCGCCGTCTTCGGCAAAAGCGAAAATCAGGTCGATGTCAGAAGACAGGTTCAGCTCCCAGGCCCCGAGCTTGCCCATGCCCACCACCACCAGGTTGATGGGATTACTTTCACTATCCTGTGGGGTACCGCTCTGTTCACATTCCCAGGCATAGAGCTTAGTCAGCGCTACATCGATACAGGCTTCAGCCAGATGCGACAAGTCTCGGGTGGTATCCATCAGCTCGGCCCAGCCGGCGATATCGCGCCAGATAATGCGTACCATTTCCCGCTGCCGAAACTTCCGCAGCTCGCGCATCAAGTCAGTCTCCTGCGTAATGTTCTGCAGTTTCTCTGTTAAACGGTCGTGATAGGTCTCCCAGTTGTATTGCTGTAGCAAATCCTGCTTGGCCAGATCACTTAACAAGACCGGCTGACGCAAGCACTGTTGTGCGACAAAATTGCTCGCCGCCCAGACTCGCGGTAAAGACTCGGCCACTGCCTGAGGGAGTTCAACAAGATCAGCAGCTGTCTCGGTAAATGTCAGCCAGTGTTGTTTGACCGGTTCCTGCAAGGATTCCGGTAATAGCGCCAGGGCCCGTTCGATGTGTGCTTGCATAATTGCCAAGTCTACCTTGCGCGCCTTTTTCTGGTCTGATTTTTTTCTGATCCTGCCCAAAAAAAACCCCGCTGTTACCAGCGAGGTTTTTTTAATAAAGGTTGGTCTGAAAAGGTTCAGATTTGAGATGGATGCAAGGCAGCCAAACGAACCGTAGCGGATTTTACATTTGAGTAAATGAGCAACGGAAGCGTTTGGCGAACGCCGCAGGCACTCAAATCCGGCCTTTTCAGGGCAGCCGAGCTTACATCATGCCCATGCCACCCATTCCACCCATACCACCCATATCCGGGGCAGCCGCGGCAGCAGTTTCATCCTGCGGCTGATCCGCGACCATGGCCTCGGTGGTAATCATCAGACCGGCAACCGAAGCGGCATTCTGCAGAGCAGAACGGGTGACCTTGGTCGGGTCCAGGATCCCCATGTCGATCATGTCGCCATATTCACCGGTAGCAGCGTTATAACCGAAGGTGTCCTTGCCTTCTTCCACCTTGTTCACGACAACAGAGGCTTCATCACCGGCATTGGTCACGATCTGACGCATCGGCTCTTCCATGGCGCGACGCGCAATGCTTACACCGATGTCCTGATCATGGTTGTCACCTTTGACTTTCGAGACCCCCGCACGGGCACGAACCAGGGCAACACCACCACCGGGGACCACGCCTTCTTCAACCGCTGCACGGGTGGCGTGCAGGGCATCTTCAACGCGGGCTTTCTTTTCCTTCATTTCCACTTCAGTGGCAGCCCCGACCTTGATCACGGCGACACCGCCCGCCAGCTTGGCAACACGTTCCTGCAATTTTTCACGGTCGTAATCAGAAGAGGCTTCTTCAATCTGGGTGCGGATCTGGTTAACTCGATCCTCGATTTCTTTGGGCTTACCGGCACCATCGATAACGGTGGTCTCTTCCTTGGTGACGATGATCTTCTTGGCTGAACCCAGGTCATCCAGGGAGGCTTTTTCCAATGACAGGCCAACTTCTTCGGAAATCACGGTACCACCGGTGAGAATCGCAATATCCTGCAGCATCGCTTTACGACGGTCACCAAAGCCCGGCGCTTTAACCGCGGCAACCTTGACTATACCGCGCATGTTGTTGATCACCAGCGTCGCGAGGGCTTCACCTTCAACGTCTTCCGCAATGATCAGCAGCGGACGACCGGCCTTGGCCACGCCTTCCAGCACGGGCAGCAAGTCACGGATGTTGGAGATTTTCTTGTCGTGCAGCAAAACGAACGGTTCATCCTGTTCGGCGCTCATGTTCTGCTGGTTGTTGACGAAATAAGGCGACAGGTAACCACGGTCAAACTGCATACCTTCAACCACGTCCAGTTCATTCGCCAGACCGGAACCTTCTTCCACGGTAATAACGCCTTCCTTGCCGACTTTACCCATGGCATCGGCAATGATGTCACCGATTTCACTGTCGGAGTTGGCTGAGATTGTACCGACCTGGGCAATGGCCTTGTCGTCGGTACAGGGCTTGGACATCTTCTGCAGGGCTTCCACTGCGGCAACCACGGCCTTGTCTATGCCACGTTTCAGATCCATCGGGTTCATGCCTGCGGCCACGGCTTTCATGCCTTCAGTCAGGATGGACTGGGCCAGTACAGTCGCAGTGGTGGTACCGTCACCGGCCACATCAGAAGTCTGGGAAGACACTTCCTTCACCATTTGCGCACCCATGTTTTCAAACTTGTCCTTGAGTTCGATTTCCTTGGCCACGGATACGCCGTCTTTGGTGATGGTCGGGGCACCGAAGCTCTTGTCCAGAACCACGTTGCGGCCCTTGGGACCCAGGGTGACCTTTACGGCATTGGCCAGAATGTTGACGCCGGCCAGCATCTGGTGGCGGGCTTCATCACTGAATTTCACGTCTTTTGCTGTCATTACTCTTTCCTCTGTATTTCTTGAATTTGGAATGTGCGCGGTTTTAGCCTTCAATGACACCCATGATGTCTTCTTCGCGCATCACCAGAAGTTCTTCACCTTCAACCTTCACTTCGGTTCCGGCGTATTTACCGAACAGCACCTTGTCTCCGACCTTCACATCCAGGGGAGTCACGTCGCCGGCTTCGCTGATTTTGCCCTTGCCGACGGCCAGGATTTCACCCTGCGCGGGTTTTTCAGTTGCACTGTCGGGAATAACGATGCCACCTGCCGAGGTACGTTCCTCTTCCATGCGGCGAACGATCACTCGATCGTGTAAGGGACGGATTTTCATGCTT
>JAAUYF010038604.1_pt1 | contig 11422 bp, 8 predicted proteins | sample 7278051 | NCBI WGS metagenome assembly JAAUYF01 (sample SAMN14350202, study PRJNA611818) | marine sediment metagenome | isolation source: surface marine sediment (0.6m) | place: French Polynesia: Moorea | collected 2018-08 | reverse complement strand
CCCCTTCCTCGGCAGCGAAACGGCTGTCAATGGCACTACGAATCACTTTGCCCGTTTGCGAGTCTCTAATCACAACCAGGAGAGTGACGTATTTAGCAACTTGCGGCTCACCGGCGTGCGCAGGGGGCACCCCTTTACCGGAGGTTTTATATATATCTCTGTACGGGCGGATCGGCTTGTTCATCCACAATCGCAATCCGTATCTTCATCACATCGAAACCCGGTTGCTTGACTACCTCATAGCGACGCGCAAAAGACTTGATCAGGGACTCGTAGAGTTTGTCGGCGGTCCGCTTCTCGTACGCAATAATCTGCGGACTTACCCCTGACTTACCCCATAACTCCACAGGTTCGATGATCACCTTGTTGTATTGCGCTAAGAAAGCACTCGGATCCTGCCACACATACTTTCCGTCCCAGGGACTCAGCCCCGGCTTCAGCTTCGAGTAATCGTCTATAAAATCAACCTTCTTTACATTGGCGAGTTCGTATTCTCGGAACTCCGGCTCTTTCTTTCTCGCGGCACAACCATAAGTGAGATCGGTTTAGGATGGCCATCTCCCCTACTCTAGCACCGATAGCCCTGCCACACCCAATACCACCAATCCCCGAATCTAAGCCGCAACCGCAAGCTAAGTGATTTCATCATCCCCTCCCAGCTGGGGCGCCACTCTGGCCGCAAGACCATCCTCTCACCCACCGGCCAGCCGGTGAACCCGAATCGCAATACAGAGGCGGACGTCACGCTGATCAACGCCCTGGTGCGGACCCACCGCTGGAACCGCTGGCTGGCCATGGGCAGGTACGAGAGCGTCAAGGAGATTGCCATCGACGAAGGGATTACCAGCCCCAGCTATGCCTGACGCATCCTACGGTTGACCCTGCTGGCCCCGGACATCCAGGAGGCGATCCTCAACAGGACCCACTCGGCCACCCTGACCCTGACCGACTTTATGGATCCCTTCCCCCAGGTCTGGGAGCTGCAAAAGAAGCAGTTTGGATTCTGACACCCCTTGGCCATCCGGGCCCCAGCTCTTCCAGCGCCAGTAGTACCGAAATCCTTGGCGATGCCAGCGGACAACGGTCTCCGGCTGAACGATGTGGAGGCACTCCCGCCAGCCGGACCAAACGCGCGAAGGTCATGATCGCCAACCGGGAAATCCGACCGTCCGGGATGAAAAGGGGGGCTTGCGGAAACGTGATGCACGGTCTGATGGCCATTTGCCACACAACCGGAAACGGTGATCACATCGGAAGTCATTGACCTACGCCTGCGCGCGCCGTATTTCTATCCCGACGCTCGCGGACACAAGCCGATGCTCAAACGCGGCCGCCAATTCTGCTGTTGCCTATGTGGAGATGATAGCCCGCTATCTTTTTTTTACCGGAGTTCCAAATTTAACGGGATCCTTGTAAAAGCTCGTCAGTCCTCGTCCGAGCATTTGGCGTCAGGGGATTCTCATTCAAGTCGCGCACTAACCGTTTGAATGCTGGAGATGCGGACAGAAGTTGGGCCCCCACCTGCTTGAGCCGGTCAACATCCTTGGCCGACAGCCCGAAGTTGGTCGGCAAAGATTTCAGATAATCCCTTTCGTCAGGATCAGGCAGCCGGTCGAAGTCGATTTCAACCAAATAGAAGGAGACTTCATCACAGCGGTCTCCGGGTATGCTATGTACTTGATCGCCCGCTGTTAAATTACCGCTTCGAACTCGCTCGCACCGCTTGTCAGCAATTTCCTGTGCCCATCGTTCAAGCTCCTCGTCCAACAGATCCAGGCTTTCAAAGGTGTATTGATCCAAGGGCACCCGCCCGGCTGTTTTCAATGTGTCATAGATTCCGGGAGAAGACTCATCGAGATTGATCTCGATATCAGGAGCCCGTTGTGCATTGACGACAATGATGGCGATCTTGCGGACGTTCTCGCCACCAGCGGCCTGGACGGCCTCCCAGGCCCCACCGGCATAGAACACCTTGTCCATAATGGGGCGAACGCCGAGATTGTCGGTCAAGCCTCCGTCCATGAGGTGAATGTAGGGCCGTTTATCCCTCTCGAGATAGGACTGCAGACGTGCTGCCTGGTGGTAACGTCGCGAGGTGGTGTCCCGCTGTTCCAGGGCTTCTCTGGCCCAATCGGGCAGCCGGTAGCCGCAGTTGCCGCTATAGTTTCGCAATGTGATCGCGCTCATCACGATGGGTACCGCCGAAGAGGCCGCCACCGCTCGTGATATCGGGAAGTTGGACATGTCAGAGCAGAAGACGTCGAAGGAGTCCTGCAGGAAATCAAATCGCACGGACATGCCGATATCACTGGAATTCAGAATGATTGCCGGTCCGGGTGCTTCCTTAAGGTCTGAAAAGGTCATCCCTTCGAACAGGATACGGTCGAAATGCTCGGCCGCGAGGTCACTCCGACCAAATCGGAACGAAGCCAGCCTCGGCCAGTTCACTGGTTTCCACAGCTCACGAAGCAGTTGTCTCTGCACGTTTGCCTTGAGGAACTTTGCCTCGAAGTCCTCGAAGATACGATCGCCAAAAAGGCCATAGTAAGCCGCCGTGATACTCCCGCCGGATACGGCCGAGATGAGGTCCACTTCGTCGAGCAGTCGGTGCGACCTTCCGCCAATGTCGATCTCGGTCCTTGCCAGCTCTTCGAGAACACCGTAGGCGAATGCAGAAGCCCGGGTGCCGCCACCCGAGAGTGTCAGCAATAACAGCAACTCGTTGGTTGAGCCCCGTATTTCAAACTCCTCCGCCCGGTAACCACCGTCCTTGCGGATCTCCGTGATCGGGTCATTGACAGGGTAATGTCCCAGCCAGCCAAGATGAAGCACGGCGATAAGAGCGCTTCCCAGTAATAAGACCACAGCGGTGCGGCGCAGATACCGGCGTTTACGACCTACACGCGGGTTCTTTGGAGGCATTGCAATTCGAAATCCAAGGGGGGCGTATGGGTTGCGAAGCTGATCATCCTGACGGCTAGTGCCGGTACTGTCAACTTAAGCGGAAGTCGCCCGGTTTTCGGCTTCTGAGAGCTCTTCCGGCGACCAACAAGCAAGGGATTACGCCCCAATTAGCTGGTTGAAATTTGTACAGTTTGGCTTAGGTTGACAGTACTCACCAAGGTCACAACCTACAACTGGATCGAGGACGGCCTCAAGAGCGCTGCCACCATTATCATGATCACCGGCGCCGGGGGCGGGCTGGGCGCCATCCTCAAGGCCACCGAGATTGGCGACAATCTGGGCAACATGCTCGCCTCCTATAATCTCGGGATCTTCCTGCCCTTCCTGATCCTCGAGGCTTTCAAGACGGCCCAGGGGTCGTCGACAGTTGCCCTTGTTGCCACGTCGGCCTTGGTTGCCCCTATGCTCGAATCCTTGGGTCTTGACGGCACTATGGGCAGGGTGCTCGCTGTCATGGCCGTCGGTGCCGGCGCGATGACCGTCTCCCACGCCAACGACAGTTACTTCTAGGTCGTGACCCAGTTCAGCAAGATGGAGGTCGCCGCGGCTTACAAGGCGCAGACCGTCGCGACACTCATCCAGGGATTCACCGGCATGACCATAGTCGCAATCCTGTCCTCGATTATTCTGTGAGCCGATTAACCTATCGTAGCTATTCAGGCGATAATTAGCATTTCGCTAGTGACAGGAAAGACAGCAGGTCATCGTTCGTTTTTTGGACCGGTACTTCAACAACTTGACAGTGCTCTATAAGGTGATCAGCGCTCTCTCCACCGTCCAGCGCCGCAATATGTCTTCGTCCAGCGTTACACCGAGGCCTGGGCTTTCCGGAAGTTGCGGTGGCCGGCCACCGTAACCGAACTGCAACAAGGGAGTTGCAGGATCCTCACGCAACAGGAACAGGCCGAAACAACCTTCGGCATAAGTCACCGGCTGTGCGGCCTGGGCCAGTCGCAGGTGCGCCGCCGACAGCAATGAGGATTCACCCACCTGGCAACCGAGTTGCAGGGTCAGACCTGCACTCAATGCCTCGCGCGCACGGTTGAACGCGGCGACCAGTCCCCCGCACTTGGAGATGCGCACATTCGCGGCGGTGCAGGCCTTCGCCGCGATCAGTCGCTGCAGGGAGTCTCGCGTGTTCAGGCTCTCGTCGACCATCACACCCTGTCGGGTTTCCACCACCAGCCGGGCCAGTCCGTCGATATCCTCGGCCGCAATGGGCTGTTCGAAAGAGCTTACCCCATACCGGGCCATGGCGCGCATGACCTCGATCGCCTGTTCGGTGTTCCATGCCATGTTGGCGTCCACGCGCAGGTCAAAATTGCGCCCGAACACCCGGCGAAGCAGACGCACGGCTTTGACGTCCTCAGGGTTATCGACCTTGAGCTTGATCTGGCGGATGCCAAACAACCACTGTTTCAGCGCGGACTTGACGAGACGCCAGCCGTTTTCGGTTGATGATAGCGCACCGCTGTAGCGAAAAACGCCGGGCTGCGCAGTTGGCACACCACTCAAGGCCCGTGCGCCGAACACCTTGCCGAAGGCATCCAGCAGCGCCAGGTCGACGGCACTCCAAGCGGCGGTCTGTGGCAAATCCGCCGCCACCCAGCCCGGTGTCTGTCCGTCGCAATGGTGCAGGAACGTCTCGAGTTCCTGCATGGAATCGAAACGTTGCTCAAGCAGTTGCGGCAAGATGTCGTCTCGCAGCATGTGGAAGGCCGACATGCGGCTCTCGCCTGTCACGTATTCGCGCGGCAGCGATTCACCGAAGCCAAACGCGCCCGTATCAGTGGTGCATTTCAGAAACAGGCTATAGGAACTGCTTCGTTCCGCAGCGGCATGTTCGAACGGCTTGCGAAACGGCAGATCCACCGCGGACAACTCGAATGATGCTATACCCGCCACACGTTTTCCTTCTCCTGCGCAGGTCCTGCCCGGACTGCTCCCGGATGCGCTACTGATTCAATTCGACAATATTCTCTATTTCCGGCCGCACCACTGCCGTCTCGGCCTTCTCCCGGCTGAGCACCTCGGTCTTGGCCTGGAACACGCGCTTGCCGCTTGCGGCCAGTTCGCGGCGCCCGCGTTCATACCAGCCTTCGCGCATGACGTGCATGACCGGCGCGCCTAGGCGCGCCGAGTCACGTTTGGCTTTGTATTCGATATTGACCTGTTTCAGGTAGCGATCCACTTCACCCAGGAACGCAATCTGTTGTTGTTCCTCTGTGCTGCCAGCGAACTCCATCCGCAATACATAGCGGCTGCGCCCCGTATCGGCCTCTGCCTTGAAGTGGGCCGGCATCAGACCGGTGACGCGCGAGGCATTCTGCACGGCGTCAATCACCTGGTTTACGCTGAGCTTCTCGCCGGTGATGTTGGTCATGCCGCGTCCCTTGCGCAGGAACACGATCTCCGGCGTCTGCTGGTAACGGCCGGCGACCTGGACGACGTCATTGATGTCGTAGCGGTACAGACCGCTGGTGGTGGTGACGAAGATGTAATACTCGCCACCCATCTCCAGATCCGCCACGTTTAGGAACGGCCACGAATCGGGGTTATCAGGATTGGACTCCACGTCGTCGACGGCGGCGAACTCGAAAAAGTTGGTAGCGACAGTCAGCACGCCCTTGCTGCCTTCATCTGACAGTGGGATGGAACCGCGTGCCTCGCTGGAGAGATACCCCCAGTCACGCACCGGTACCGCACGGGTGCCGTCGGGATTGAACCAATGGTCGAACTTCTCCAGGTAATGACCGACGGTGCCTCCCTTCCAGCAGCCGATGAGCCCGAGGTCGGGCCAGTAATCACCGGGCAGCAGCAGGCCGTCGCGTCGCGACCGCATCTGTTCAAGCTGCCTGGCACGTTTGGCGTTGGGCCGCAAACGTTTACCCAGGCTCTGCCGCATGCCCGCTTCGATGTCCTGGGCGCTGGAAAGGGTTCCATCGCGGATATCGCGGATCAGTTCCTCGCTGTAGGTGTTGGCCTTGTCCATCAGCTGCAGGATGGAAGACGGATTGGCGGTGGCTAAGAAGTGTACGGCGTGCTCCAGGGAAACCCGCATAATGGTGTAGTACTTCGCCTGATAGTCCTCGATTTCGAACACTTCGTAGGGAATGGAATAGGCGCGCCGCACGATGCCCGGCATGTTCTTGTAGATATGCCCGGAGGTGGAGCCAAAGGGCAGTCCCGAGGTGGTATGGCCCTCGACGGCCGGCGACACCATGGATACCACCTTGTAATCCAGGATACCCGGATGTGCCTTCTGGGCATGATACAGCCAGGTGCGCATCTGGTCTTTGTGCGCACGGCCCTGGTCGGTGGGGGTGACCGGGATGAACTTGGGATTGCCGGTGGTGCCACTGGTCTGGGCGAACATCACCGGGTCTTCGGCCGTGAAGACATTTTTTTCGCCCGCCACCACGCGCTGCATGTCCCGCTCGACGTCGGCATAGGTGATCAGCGGTACCTGCTTCTGATAGTCGGCGATACTCTTGATGGAGGAAAAGCCGTAGCGGCGCCCGTACTCTGTAGCGCTATTCTTTCGCACCGTGTCAAGCAGCAGTTCGTTCTGGGTGCGCAACGGGTCTTTGGTCGCCTCATCGAAGCGCCGTGCCGACCGTTTTCCGACAAATGCAATCAGTTTTCCGGCGAGTGACATCGCAATCTCCCTGGCAGATTTCTGCGCCACAACCTCTGTAATTAAATAAAGTCTTTTGCTGCGTGTGCCATTCAAGGCGACTCGCTGTGGCGTGTCAGCCAGTCCGTCATGTCGTCGACCAGACGTTGCGGCGCATCCAGCTGAATGGAGTGGGTCTGATCTTCATACATTAGCACATCGAGGCCGGGGCCCGGACCTCGCTTTAACAGCTTCAACACGCCATCGTTGTCGATAATCCTGTCCCCGCCGGCCAGAAACAACTGAATCGGATGCCGGTTACCCCCAATGTTACGGTCGATGTACTTGCCCAGCCTGTGGGTCTGCCAGAAAAATCGCACCGTGGCGGAGGTCAGGCGCAGCGGGTCCTGGCGAATGTAGTCCAGATACACGGGCGTAGTGGTGAACATCTGGGGCTGTATGGGCGTCGGCACCCGGGCGGTCGGGTTAATGGGGGAAAGCAACAGGATCTTCAGCTTGTTCAGAAAGCTGACATCCACTTCCGAACGCAGGCCGGGTGTGATCAGCACCAGACCGTCGATATCCTCCGGATACGCGAGTCCGTAGCTCATCGCAAGCTTGCCGCCCCAGGACAGACCGACCAGGAATACCTCATCGTAGCGGCCGTGCAGCGGCGCAATGAAAGCACGGATGTCCGCCAGCAGCGTGGTGTAGTCGTCCACATGACCGGACAGCAAACCGCGGTTTTCGCGATTCAGACCGCTGCCACGCCGGTCCAGGCAATAAACGTCGAAGCCCCGCTTGCGCAATGCATCGGCGGCAAGCGCAAACCAGCCGGCATGACTCTCAATGCCATGCAGATAGACCAGTGCCGTATCCGCACCGGTCTGCGTATAACGCACATAGGCCAGGGATGCGCCGTCGCTGCCGCGATACTCACCCAGCTCGCCGGGTATGCCGCCGGGCGCCGGGTGCTGCGCGACCTCGACATGCTGCTCGAGGGAGACTACAGGCGCGCCGGCAGAGCCGGCCAGCAGCACGACCAGCAAAGTTACTCCCATCAGCCTGGATCTGCGCAGGTGCATCACGACTGTGATAATGGCTGTGGCCGAGTTCCAGGCTCACAGGCGCCGCTGGTCTCGATACCAAACGGCCTGCGTGCGGGATCTGCTGCCACAGACCAGCGCTGCCTCCCCAGGGACTCTACCCAGCTTTCCAGCTTGTCACCGATTTCAAGATAGGCCGAGTCTGCGATGCTCTCCTCCGTGTCCTTGATAAAGGTCTTACTTGCGCCTTCGACACTGAAACCGCCGCGCACAAACAGCTCCGCTTTCTCCAGCAGGCTCGGCTCCCGGATCGCGGTGCCACCCGGCGTTCCGGTAAGAATAATGCTGCCGGCCGGAATGACCCCGTTTGCATCGTGCACGAAGCGCGGATACCCGTTCGCATCGCGCATGCAGATGATGCTCCCTCGTTTGAAGGTTTCACTGAGGGCTCTGACAATGGCCCAGGGACCACGCAGCATGGCATCGGTCTTGGCCAGCTGCCGCTCCTCCCCAAAGGCTAGTTCTCCGACGGGCAGCTGCTCACCCGGGGGCTTCGCCTCCTGCACCGTCAGCCCGATTTCCAGGCTGTGCTCCCCTTCGTCGAGGGTGCGCGGCTTGAGGTGCCTGCCGTGTATCATCCATGGCCCGATGGGCAGATAAGTCGGGTGCGACTTGCCGCGGGTGTAACCAGTTTCCTGGTCAAGGATAATGGGTTCGCGGTCTGATACGTCATTGGCGGCGAAGAACGCCACCCTGTTTATGAAGGCCTCATAGCTCGGCGGAGGATTGTGCAGGTCGATGTCCTCCAGTAGCACCAGACCCAGCTCTGCCTCGTAGTCCAGCAGCAACACCGGCCGCGCCGGTAACTCACCGATCTGCACACCCGCGCGCACCGGCGCGTAGGCTCCGGTCGGTGCAACTGTCTTCGGGAACACCAGCAGTTCCTCGTCTCGCATGTCCCGACCCACCTCGTCGAGGTGATCGGCATAGTTGAGGCCGACGCCGATCACGAAGCGTTGCAGAGCCCCCAGTTCGGCGGTGGTGATGGCAACCGGTGGCAGCACTATATCCGCCAGCCGCTCCTGCGTGAGCACCTCAGTCAACGCCGCATGCTCAGGCTCTTGATGCATACGCGTTGCAACGGTGTCGGCGGCCTCGAATGCCCATCGCATCAACTGGGCCTGCGGGTAGAGAGAATCCCCCTGTTTGCAGAGTTGCGGGTAATGATCACTTAAGACGCGCACCTTTGTCGGAATGCCTTTGTCATCGGCGAGCACCAGCCCGTAACAGGCCTGCCCCTTATGCGCCGGCAGCGAAGAGACGTAACGGACAACGCGGGGCGCCTTCGGAGCCGCGTTAGACTCCAGTTGCGCCGTGGCAGGGGGCGATGCCAGCATCCCGCCGCATAGGAGTAAGCTAGCAAGCACAATGACCAGACTGGTTCGCATGTGAATCACCCACTCATAGCATCGGGCACAGAACCCGTTGTCTGTTGTAGTGCCCGTTCGGCGCTGACCGCGACCTCGTGACCGGCCGTACCCAGGCGTCTGGCATTAGCTGCCCACCAGCTTCTGGCCGCCTGCTGATTCCACGGCTCGGCCAGTTCAATGGCACCCAGCCGGGCAATAATGTCTTCTGCGCTCGCGGGCCCTTGGTCGGGCTCCGTTGCCAGGCAGTCGGCGACCAGCTGGTCGAGTTCGGGCGGGATCGCCTGGTCGCTTCGCTCGCTGACACGCGGTGCAGATGTGTTGGCAACACGATAGGCGATTTCCATCGCCGTGTCGCCCTCGAAGGGCTGTTTTCCGGTCAGCAGGTTGAACGCAATCACACCCACCGAGAACAGATCGGCGCGCGCATCCTCAGAGCCCGGGTAGCGGATACGTTCGGGGGCAATGTACGGGGGCGTGCCGGCGACCTCATGGCTGCCGGTCGGCTCCCCCACATCGGGGCTGCGCACGTCCTTCACCAGACCGAAGTCCAGCACCTTGACGAAGTCGAAGCAGCCCCCGCGCTCGGTCAGGATGAGATTCGGCGGCTTGATATCCCGGTGTATCAGACCGCGTGCGTGCGCCTCGGCAAGCGAGCTGCATAGTTGTTTCAGGATGAAGACAACCCGTCCCACCGGTACCTCCCCCTCCAGTTCCAGCAGATCGCCCAGGTCGAGTCCGGGCAGGTATTCCATGACATAGTAGAATATCCCGTCCTCGCTGAAGCCGAAATCATAGATTTCCACCGTATGGGGCGAGGTCAGCTCGCTGGTCAGTTGCACCTCGCGCTCGAACCGCGTCAGGTTCTGTTCGCTGACCTGGTCGGTGCGGATCAACTTGACCGCGGTTGGACGCCTGAGAAGTGCGTGGCGCGCCAGATACACCTCGCCCATGCCGCCCTCACCGAGCTTGCGCTCCAGGGTGTACTGCCCCAATTGTCTGACCTGCTCGACGCGCCGGCGCAGAAACTGGATGGCAACACTCGAGGCCAGGATGAGAACGGCGCTCAACAACAGCAGCCCCAGCAGGCCGAACACCATCAGGCGCAGCGGACGGCTGACTGCGAAGGCCGCGTCGACCGAGGCCTCGGTGGCCAGCCCTATACCGTAGTCCGTCAACCAGCGATAGGCGCCCACCACCGATACTCCACGATAGTCGCGGTAGGGCTCCAATCTCACCTGCGCGGGCGAGTCTTCCGTTACAGCAGCCGCGACGAGTTTCGTCAGGGGACGCTGCTCCAGCGGCGTGTCCGGCCGGTAGCCGCGCGTCATGTCGCCGCCAGGGTCGCGCAGGTGGACGCGCAAGATGGAATGCGCCGCGGGCTCATCGGGAATCAGCCCGATGGCCCTGAGCTGCGCGTTATGGCGACTGTCCGACAGCATGAGGCCGTCACCGTCGAAGGCGTAGGTGTCACCGGTCTTCCCAAGCCGGGCAACTTTCAGGATGCGGGTGAAGTCCTCCTCGGGGCGGATGCGTAGGTAGAACGCACCGATGACCTCCTTCCGCTCATTGCGTACCGGTGCAACGGCAAGCATTCGCGTAGCATCAAGCGTCATCCCGGCTCCGGCTATCATTTCCCCCTGCTGGTAAGGCCGTGTCAGGACCACCTGTCCCCGAAACACCGGGGCGAGCATGGTCATCCCATTTTTTGTCAGGTGGTGCCCGACCAGCGCCTCGTCGGGTGCAGACAGCATCCGCCCGTCACGGCCTACCAGCCCGAAGCCGTCGTAAAGATCGGAATCACTCAGGCGTTTCAGCGTGGCAAGAAGTTCCGTCTGTTCCGGTGCAGCGAGCAGATCGTCGAAGGGCTTCGCGCTGCCGGTTGCCAGGACCGCCAGCCGTTGTGTCGCGGCGCGGACATCGGGCAGCTCCGACCAGTCGCGAGCGCTGTTCAACACAATGTCGATCCAGAAGGTCAGCGCGGCGGCGCTGGTCGCGGAGACTGTATGGAGACCTTCCCTGAGTTTGTCACGCAGCGCCTGTTCGGTGGCGTGGTGAATCCAGAAACCGGCGACTACCAGCAACGCCGCCGTGGCGAGGCCAGCGAGTAGGAGCGGGTTCCGCCACAGTGCAACAGCAGGTGCCGGCCGGAGCTCCAGGGCCGGGCGGAACTTAGGGGCATTGACGGACGCTCTGCTCTGCATGGTGTCACCGGGCTAGAATGGTGGCCGGGGCTGGCTGTCGTGAACTTCGAGCAACGACCCCCAGCCACTTGATCATAGGCCAGAGACTAACCGCGCTCGCCAGAAAAAGGCAATAGAATCAACTCGGACGAATATTCTGGAGGAACAGGCTCTATTTGACGAAAT
>JAAUYF010132413.1_pt1 | contig 11425 bp, 12 predicted proteins | sample 7278051 | NCBI WGS metagenome assembly JAAUYF01 (sample SAMN14350202, study PRJNA611818) | marine sediment metagenome | isolation source: surface marine sediment (0.6m) | place: French Polynesia: Moorea | collected 2018-08 | reverse complement strand
TAGCATTAAAAACATCCGCGCTGCCGGCATGGCCGGAAATCGCGGGACGATTTTCGAAAGACCGGGGCTGGCGGAAAAATTCGCTCGGCGAATTTCAACCAGGAACCCCTCTTTACGAGGCAATAGCAGGGCCCTGTGGATAATCCGTTACCCCGCTATAGCCGCATGACGACCTTGCAGGCGTCGCCGGCGTTGAGCCGCGCGAAGCCGGTTTCGAAATCCTCGAAATCGATGTGGTCGGTGATCACCGGCGATACGTCGAGGCCGCTGCCGAGCATCGCCACCATCTTGTGCCAGGTTTCGAACATTTCGCGCCCGTAAATACCCTTCAGGCTCAGGCCCTTGAAAATCGCCTCGTTCAGGTTCACCTGCGGGATGTTCGGATAGATCCCGAGCAGCGCGATCTTGCCGCCGTGGTTGATGATGTCGATCAGGTCGTGCAGCGCGTTTTCGTTGCCCGACATTTCGAGACCGACGTCGAAACCCTCGACCATGCCGAGCTCGTCCATGACGTCGTGTAAATCCTCCTTGCCCGCGACCACGGTGCGCGACGCGCCGAACTGGCTCGCCATCGCCAGCCGCTTTTCGTTGATATCGGTAATCACCACGTGGCGCGCGCCGACATGGCGCGCGACCGCGGTCGCCATCAGCCCGATCGGACCGGCGCCGGTAATCAGCACGTCCTCGCCGACGAGATCGAAGGACAGCGCGGTATGCACCGCGTTGCCCAGCGGATCGAGGATCGACGCGATGTCGTCGCTGATTTCCGGCGGAATCTTGTACGCGTTTTCCGCGGGGATGCAGACGTACTCGGCGAAGGCGCCGGGGCGGTTGACGCCGACGCCGCGCGTATCGCGGCACAGGTGCCCGCGGCCGGCACGGCAGTTGCGGCACTCGCCGCACATGATGTGGCCCTCGCCGGAAACGCGGTCGCCGACCTTGACCGAGTGCACCAGTTCACCGATCTCGACGATTTCGCCGATGTATTCGTGTCCGATCGTCATCGGCACCGGCACGTGCGCCTGCGCCCACTGGTCCCAGTTGTAGATATGCAGGTCGGTGCCGCAGATCGCGACCTCGTTGACCTTGATCAGCACGTCCTCGGGGCCGGGTTCGGGTTTTTCGACCTCCTGCAGCCACAGTCCGGGTTCGGCGCGGGCTTTTACCAGTGCTTTCATGACGGGCTCCTAACTGATCAGTTCGATTTGCCTGCCCACCGCGACAAAGGCGTCGATCGCGCGGTCGAGTTCGGCCCGGTCGTGCGCCGCGCTCATTTGCGTGCGCACCCGCGCCTGCCCCTTCGGCACCACCGGAAACGAAAACGCGGTCACGTACACGCCGTGCCGCATCAGCTCGGCGGCGAGCTGCTGCGCCTTGACCGCGTCGCCGGTCATGATCGGCACGATCGGGTGGCTGCCGGGAATGACATCGAAACCGGCGGCCTCGATGCGCTGGCGAAAGTAAGCGGTATTGTCGGCGAGGCGTTCGCGCAGCGCGGCGCTTTTCTCCAGCAGGTCGAGCGCGGTCAGCGTCGCATTGACGATCGGCGGCGCGAGGCTGTTGGAAAACAGGTAAGGCCGCGCGCGCTGGCGCAGCATGTCGATCACCGGCCGCGGCCCGGTGATGTAACCGCCGCTGGCGCCGCCGAGCGCCTTGCCGAAGGTGCCGCTGGTAATCTGCACCCGGCCCTCGACGCCGAGCAGCTCAGGCGTACCGGCGCCGTGCTCGCCGATGAAGCCGATCGCATGGCTGTCGTCGACCATGACCAGCGCGTCGTAGCGTTCGGCGAGATCGCAAATTTCGGGCAGCCGGGCGTAGGTGCCGTCCATCGAAAACACGCCGTCGGTGACGATTAGCCGCGAGCGCGCATCCTGCGCCTCGCGCAGCCGCGCTTCGAGCTCGGCCATGTCGCTGTTGGCGTAACGTAAACGCCGCGCCTTGCACAGGCGAATACCGTCGATGATCGAGGCATGGTTGAGCGCATCGGAAATAACCGCATCCTCGTCGCCGAGCAGGACTTCGAAGATGCCGGCGTTGGCGTCGAAACAGGACGAAAACAGAATCGCGTCATCCATACGCAGAAAATCGGCGATCTTGCGCTCGAGCCGCTTGTGAATGTCCTGGGTGCCGCAGATGAAGCGTACCGACGCCATACCGAAACCGTGGCTGTCGAGACCGGCGTGCGCGGCGGCGATCATGTCGGGATGGTTGGCGAGGCCGAGGTAGTTGTTCGCGCACAGGTTGATCAGGTCGTCGTCCCAGTTCTGCGCGTGCACGCTGCCGCCCTGCGGGGACTCGAGCGGTCGTTCCTGTTTGTACAGCCCCTGCTCGCGAATTTCGTCGAGCGCGGACTGCATACGGGCGATGAGTTGCTGCGACATGGATTAGACCTCCGCTTGCGCCGGAATCTAAATATATCTGAAATTGCGCGGCGATAAAGCGATTTAAAACGAATCTCGCGCTACCAGGCGCTGTGCCATCAAGTAAAGCCCGAGACCGCAGGCGGCGAGCAAGACCAGTAGCGGCAATACCAGGTCGTAGCCACCCCGGGACCAGACCAGCGAACCGGCGAACGGAGCCGACGCCGAGCCCGCGAGGTATACCAGCGCCAGCGCGCCCGACTTGGCGCCGAACTGCCGTTCGCCGAGCAGGTCGCGCGCAATCACCGGCCGGATGATACTGACCATGCCGTAGGCGCCGCCGAACAGGATCACGAATCCGACCAGCAGCGCCGGCGACAGGCCGGCGCCGATCAGCAGCAGGATCGACAGGCCCATCAGCACGAAGCAGGCCGCCGCGATCGCATGATTGGACACGTGGCGCTCGGCCGCCATCATCGCCAGCCGACCGGCAACCTGCATCGGCCCGATGAACGAAATCGCGAGCACGGCGACCTCGGGATGGATATCGCGCTCGTCGAGCACCGGCAGCAAATGATGCAGGGTCACGCCGTGCATGACCGCGCCCAGGCCGAAACCGAGCGCGAGGCACCAGAACACCGGCGAGCGCAGAAAGGATGATTCGACAAGCGACAGCTCGGGGCTCGCGACATGCCGATGCGCGCCCGCCTCTTCCACCGCGGCGGCGCCGAACCACATGATCGGCGCGACCACGAGGATCGCGGTGCAGCCAAAAAAGCTTACCGCGCTGCGCCAGCCGAACTCGCTGGCGAGTCCGTGCGCCAGCGGAAAACTGAGGCTGCCGGCAAAACCCGCGATCAGCGTCACCAGGATGATCGCGCGCTTGGCGTCGGCGCCGCGCGCGCGCGTGATCAGCGCGAAACAGGGTTCGTACATGCTGCCGGCCATGCACATGCCGATGATTCCCCACAGCAGGTAGAACTGCCACAGTTGATCGATCAACGCGAGCAGAATCATGCAGATGCCGCCGAGTATCGATGCGCCGGCCATCATGTAGGCACCCTTGCCCGAATCGATCAGGCGCCCGTATAGCGGAGAAAAGAAAGCCGAAATAAACACCGCCAGCGTAATCGCCCCGGTCAGGCTGGCGCGGCTCCAGCCGAGCGAAGCTTCCCAGTGCAGCAGCAGCGCCGGAAAGCTGTAATAAATACAGGCCCAGATCAGCAGCTGGGCGATCGCGAGCAGCACTATGGGACGGTCTTTCATATTAGCGTCAGGATCACCGCGGTTGCAGCGGGAGGCGGACCACTCGCGGTCGCGGCCGCATTACTCACAAATACCTGTTAATCGATAATCGATTTACCCCAGCGAATTCTTCATGGCAAGTGATTATTGAAACCCCCAATCGGGCAAGCCGAAGAGCTTTGATCCGTTCCGCGCAGCGGTGAACTGCAGACCGTTACGCCTTCCCGCGGGAACGGCGATCTCCGTGGCGGGCCGACCTGATTGCCGATTCCCGTGTTCGCCGGAAAAATTTCCCGCCGCAGGCTCGAGAACTCTACCCTGACCCGGAATTAAAAAACCCCGCTCGAGGGAGCGGGGTTTTCGATTCCTGAATGACGTCAGGCCGCCTTTTTGCGCCGCGCAAAGCCGGCCAGTCCGATCAGCGCGGTGCCGAACAGCCATACCGCGGCCGGAACCGGGATTGCCGGTGGCGGCTCGTTGATGCCGACGCCGATTCGATAGGCGCCATCGTTATCGTCGTAGGCGCCGGGCACGCCATCGAAACCGAATCCATCCGGGATACCGAAAAATACGCGCGTCGCTCCCGTGGGGGCGAAAAAGGACTGAAATTCGCCGCCGCTGTTGACGCCATCGCCGATATAAAATATTTGTCCCAGATCCGGCGAAAGGGTCAGGAAATCGATGCCGATCCCGCCATCGCCAACCGGATTAAAGTTGATCGCGACCGGCGCCGTACCGTCAGGAATTGAATCATCGAGAAAAACGCCAACCAGCGGACCTTCAGGTCCGAGATATCCGCTGATACCACCGAACGAACTCAGGGTACTGCCGCCGACTCCGTTACCGCTCGGCCCGTAAAGAGGCGCTCCGAAGCCGTTGAAAAAACTGATACCGCCGGTCGCCAGGTCGGAAACCTTCACTTCATCGCCACCGCTGAGGCTTAGAAACGGCGGCAGGGTTTCCTGAATTTCCTCCGGAGTCGGTCCGCTGTGTCGCAGCATGCCGTCCGGCGGACCCCAGGGATCCGAAGCCGGAGGAATCACGATATCGGTGCGTCCAGCAAGCCAGATCGCATCGCTGCCGTCGACCGTGACGAAGACCGCCATGGCCGAGGAGGGTAGCAGCAAGAGTAGCACCAGGGCGCAAAGGCTCAGGCGCAGGCGATTGATAAATTTTTTCAACTGTTGAGTATCGATAAAGGTCGAATAACCTTTTTGCTTGCGAGGGTAGCGCATCCTGGTTGCCTCCTGGCAGATGTCGAATTGAAAATAAATTAAATTAACCCACCAAAACTATATCAATCCGCCCGGATTCACGAATCACCCATTTAGGGTAAATCCGCGAAAAATATGTGGGTTTTTGCCGATTGGAAATCTGGTTCGAAAATTCCGGCGGCCGATCGCAATTCAGCGCGTTACGGGCGCGGAGAATGTCAGGGCTATCTCGAGATCGATTCCATACAAAATCAATTCGTTAGACAAAATCAATTCGTTAGCGGGCAACCGCCTCGACAAATCGTTTTCTCACGCAGCTGATTCCGGGCAGCGGATAGCCAACACAATTGTAATTTTGCTGTAACACCCGGCGCCGTCCCGATATATCATGCGGTGTGTTGTTTATCTTTTGACAATACCGCGGTCGGCCACACGGACAGGATCCGGGCTAACGATCGGCGGTGGAGATCTGACAATGAGCGAGAAATCCTGGCACTTCGTGCACAGCGAAAATAAGGATGCGGACTGGAAGGCGGGACTGCGGACGATTTTCGAATATCGCGACCTCGGCATTCGCGACGGCACCGACGGCGATTACGTCGCCCACGTGATTCGCGCAGTCGGCCGCGAGGACGGCGATCAAATCCACCAATGGCACTACCACGAGTGCAATTTTCAAATGGTGTTCATTCTCAGGGGCTGGGCCACCTTCGAATACGAAGGCGTCGGCGTGCGCACGCTGCGCGAGGGCGACTGCATCAACCAGGTGCCGGGGCTGAGGCACCGCGAGATCGAATGTTCCGAGGATCTCGAAATGCTCGAAATCGTATCCCCGGCCGATTTCAAAACCGTCACCGTCGAGGGCGGGATCTGAGGCCGTGAGCCGCTACAGCGACATGATGCGGCGTATTCGAGCCGGTGAGTGCATCCTGATCGACGGCGCCACCGGCACCGAACTCGAGCGGCGCGGCGTGCCGCAGCTGGAGAACGCGTGGAACGGCGGCGGTGCGCTCAGTCACCCGGAAATCCTGCGCGCGGTGCACGAGGACTATCTGCGCCTCGGCGCCGAAATCGTTATTTCCAACAATTTCGCCACGCATTATTACGCTTTGCGCGATGCCGGCGAGCAGGATCGTTTCGAGGACTACAACCGGCGCGGGGTGGAGCTCGCGATCGAGGCGCGCGAGCGCAGGCAAAAGTCCGGCGCACTGGTGGCCGGCGGCATATCCTGCTGGTCCTGGAGCGGCAACCACCCGTCACTCGAGGATTTGCAAACCGCCACCGAACGCCAGGTCGAAATCATCGCTAGCGCCGGCGCCGATTTATTCATGCTCGAAATGATGATCGATATCGACAGGATGCTGGTATTGCTCGACGCGGCGCAGTCCACCGGTTTGCCGGTCTGGGTCGGGTTCACCTGCGAACCCGACGCGCGGGGTACCGTGCGCCTGCGCAACGGGGAGACTTTACGCGATGCGCTCGACGCGCTCGAAAACCGGCGGGTCGATCTGGTCAATATCATGCACACGGAGGTCGAATATATCGATGCCTGCCTCGACACGCTGCAGGCGCACTGGCGCGGGCCGGTCGGAGTTTACGCGCATACGAGCAACGCGGTGGACGAGCGCTGGGTATTCGAGGACACGATTTCACCGGCGGATTATTGCGCCGCCGCGCGGCGCTGGATCGACCGCGGCATCAGTCTCATCGGCGGGTGCTGCGGCATCGAACCGCGGCATATCGAACAATTGGCCGGAGTAGTCTGAAAAATCCTGGCCGCGGCGGCGGCCAACGGCGGCCGCCACCGACGCGTGGCGAACCGATTAACCGGCAGGCGCATTACTCATACCTCGTCGACTTGACAGCGCTGGTATTAAATTGCAGACTGCTATATAGCACTAAAGCATAAAACTGCGCAGCAACAGACAAAACAGACGCAGAGCAATAGACGCCGGGGGATTCGAACATGAATAAGATCAGATATCGTCTTGTCAACGCGCTGGTGTTGGCGCTTGCCATCTGCGCGCCCCCGACCGCGCTGGCCAACAGCGACAACCGGCTCGAGGACGCCGGCTTCGAGCAACAGCTGACGCCGGAGCAAGGCGGCTGGATCCTGTTCGAGCAAAGCCGCTTCTCGTCCGACCAGGCGCGCAGCGGCAGCCGCTCCGTGTTCAACCCCGGATTCAGCCGCAGCGTGCCGTCGCCGCCGTACCTGCTCGGAACCGCGTCCGGCAGCTACCAGGAACTTGACGCCGCCCCGGGTTCGCGCTGGCGCCTGACCGGTTACGGCGCCACCGCCAACGCGCTCAAAGGCGCGCCCGCTTTCGGCATCGTGCAGATTTCGTTCTTCGACGACAGGGGCAAGGACCTCGGCACGGTCGAAACCGCCGCCGCAAAAGGTCCCAGGGCCAGGTTATCGAACCAGGTAAACAGCAAGTCGCCCGTCGGCGAATGGATATTCCTCGATACCGGTGTCGCCACCGCCCCCGCCGGCACGACCAAAATCCATGCCTTCACGCTGTTCGTCGACTACTCGGGTTCGGAAATCGCACAGGGCGTTTATTTCGACGATCTCAGGCTCTGCGCGCTGGAAGCCGGCGACGACGGGGCGGACTGCAGATAAGAGTAAAATTGCGTAACCAGGAGAGGCGGCGGGACACCGTTGCCCTGGTAACCGCCCGATCGGCCGCCTCGCCCGATTAGACACCCTCGACCACAACCGATTCCCGGAAGTCCCGGTAAAGCCCGTCCTTGCCATAGCCTGCATCGCTGATTTCGAGATACCGCAGGTAGTAATCCTTGTGTTTGCTGCCGGCCAGCGAAAATTTAAAGAACAGCCTGCCGTCGCTGGTTTCCGAATCCGCGTAAACGACGATCATTTCCCTCGAGCCGAATATTTCGTATCCGGCCAGCCGAATATCCGCACCCGAATTTCTCGATCGGATCGAGGCGATTATCCGGATGAACTCGTCCAGCGGCACTTCGGCTTTATAGCCGTCATCGGTCCAGTCGTAGGCGGTTCTAATGCCCTGTTCGGTTTGCAGGCTCGACAGAAAATCGACCACCAGCTCCGCCGCCCTGATTTCGTCGTGAGTCGTTATTCCCGAACTGCAGCCCGACAAGATCAGCCATACAAGGAGCGTCGCAAACCTGGTTATCCCCTTCAATCGCGTAACGTCTCGCTTCATCTTCGCACCGTCCGCGCAGCGATTACCAGGACGGGACTGCGCCGGTATGTCACCTGTTGTTCTCATTGACCAAATGTCGCTTCATCCCGGAGCGAGCAAACATTACCATCCGGATCGGTAAAATCGGCGACCGTTCCCCAGGCTTCTCGCCTTACCCTGACTTCTACATTTTTTTTCGATAAATTATCCGCGGCTTCGTCCACGTCATTCACGTTGAACCGCAGCCATACCGGATTCTGCGCGATCGATTTTCTTCCCCGCACGGCCTTGCCACCCTTTTCGATCATCAGATAGTTCCCGCTTCCCAGGTCACAGCAGGTCAGTTGCGAGTGCCTGTTGTCGAGTGCAAACATAAGCGGTAATCCAAGCGTCTCGGTATAAAACGAAACGCATTGCGAATAATTTTCGGTACAAAGAATGACACCGGTTCGCGCGAATTTCATTCAACGCTCCTACTCTGCATAACGTCACGCATCAGCGGCGGCACAAAATGCACAGCACCTTCCTCGATAGGTCTGCGTACGATTGTTACCCGTTTTGCGCATCGGCCTGGTCTTTCTCGATTTTGTTCATGCTCGAAAGATTCTGGGTCCAGGCCTGCGCCGACCGCATCCAGTATTGATTCCTCGGAATCAGCTGGTCCCGCTGATTGGCCGTTCCAACCCTGATACCTAAATATCCGCGCTCCCCCTCGGGTGGTGAAGAGTAGAGGGGACTGCCGCACTCGGGGCAAAAAGCCTGTAACCGCTGCGACCCGTCTTCAGCTGTTTTGGCATAAAGTTTTGGCTCTCCGCAAAGCAACTCAAACGAGTCCGCATCGACCGGCACAACCGTTCTATATGCCGAGCCGGACAGAGTTTGACAGTCGGTGCAATGACAGATTTCCACTTTCTCGGGATCTGCAACCGCGCGATATTTAATCCGGCCGCAGTGACATCCACCTTCAATATTCAAAACCAGTCCTCCCCGTTAATTGCCGAAAAGTCAAAAAGTTAATTTAAAAGGACTTAGGCCATTTCGTCACATAAATTGGCCGCTATTATTATCCAGACTCATTCCCCCGCTACCAACCAATTGTCACATCCACGAGAGAGGTGCCGGTTATTCAAAACGGTTAACCTGGAGGCGCAATAGCCGCCCTGGTGTGGTCAGGTAAAGATACGAAAAGCTTTGGTCGAAAGCCAGGTTGGTTACCTGGCCGAGCGCTGCTTTCCCCAGCAGTTCGCCGGTCGGAGACAGGATTGCAAATCCGTTCGGAATCGAGATGAAGAGATAGTCGCTTCGATGCAGCGCCATCCCGTCGGTGGAACCGGGACCGTCCGCAACCAGTCGCGTGCCGTCGAATAACAGTCGCGTACCGAGGGCTCTGCCATCGCCGTCGAGATCGATCGCGAATATTTGTGCTTTGCCGGTCTCGGAATTACTCACGTACAGCGTTTCGTGATCGTTCGACAGCGTTATGCCGTTTGGTTTTTCGAGAGCCTTGTCGATCAGGCTTAACTCTTGCTGTTTTGACCAGCGAAAAACGCCGAAAAAATCTAGTTCCAGGTCAGGGCTATCTTCAAAGCCGGCCAGACCATAGGGCGGATCGGTAAAGTAAACGTCGCCCGAGCGATGCACCACAAGGTCATTGGGGCTGTTGAGCGATCTGCCGTCATATTCGCCCGCCAGAATTTCGTAAACCGGTGCAGGCCTGTGCAACGGCGCCGACATGCGGGCAAGTCTTCTACTGCCCTGCTGGGCCAGGAGTAAGGCGCCATTGGCGTCGATAGCCAGTCCGTTCGCTCCGCGCCAGGCCGTCGCCCCATCGTCAGGCGCATGCCCCGACGGAAACAAGAACAGCGACAAACCCGCGGCTTCGTCCCAGCGGTAAATCCTGTCGTTCGCGACATCGGAAAACAGCAGTGCGCCCAGGCTTTCGGCCCAGACCGGCCCCTCGGCCCAGCCGAGCCCTTCGGCAAGAATTTCCAGCCGGGCATCCCTGTCGATAAAGCGCAGAAAGCGATCGTCGTATACCGTGATTTCGAGATCCACCAACCGGCTCGCATTCGCCAGGGCTGCATACGCGCAAAACGTAATACCGGCAACGAGTAATAAGAAATATCGCATGCGTTCTCGGATTATTGCGTGTCGATCTTCGAGCCAGCGGTTACTTGCGGTATTCGTGTTTAACCCAGTCTACTTCCATGGCCCAGGTCGAAGTCATCGGCGAGTCGTTGATCTTGGCAAAGTTCAGTATCGCGAACAGCGGTTCGGGAAACTCATCACCCTGACCGGCGCTGCGAAAAACTTCCCTGCCATCCAGCCGGAACACAAGATCGCTTCCCTCCCACTCCACCGAGTATTCGTGATATTCACCCAGGTCCGCCTGCTGCACCAGCATCAGCGCCTGCCAGTCACCGCCGTCGCAATAGCCGAGATTCTTGATTGCCCGCGCGGCGTAATGATCGGGTCCGCCGTCGGAATGATGCTCGAAGATATCGATTTCGCCGGAACCGGTCATCGGCCAGCAAATCGTTTCGTCCGCTTCCTCGACCGGCGGTTCGTTGTTATACGCACCCAGCAGCCACCACGCGGGGAACATGCCGGGCTGCCCACTGTCCTGGACTTTCAGCCGCGCGGTCCATTTACCCTTGATAAACTCCTGGCGGTTTTTCGAGGCGATACGACCGGCGACATACCGGGTATCCGGGTGTTTTTTACCGGTCTTGTCGATGTTGTCGCAGGGCTGTTTTTCACCGAGGTCGACCACGCGAAGTTTTAACGTGCCGTTGCTCACTTCGCGGGTATCGTAAAGATTGTCGCGGACGTAACACTGATCCTCGTTGTTGACCCAGAGTATCTGGTCCTGCCAGTTGTCGGGGTTAAATTCATCGAAGTCGTCAAAAAAATCGATTTGCCAGTCAGAATCGGTCTGAAGCCCGGCCTCCTCCTTCCCGGGCGCGGTAAATGCGGAACATGCGGAGATTAGAACGGCTGTCGCAACGAGCAACGGGGCGGGCATCATTGAAGACATTTTCACAGGGTATATTTGCATACGATTAAGAATCGAGTCCGATCAGGCCGGGCTTTATGGCTCCGGCGGATAGCGCTCGAATATCGTTTCGTAACCGTCCGGGCAGCCGACGCTGGGGCCGGTCTCGCAGGGCTGGTCGCGACTGATCCAGAGCTCGCCATCCTGCAATTCCCAGTCGGCGAAATAGCTGCCGGTCTCCCTGAACACGACTTGCCCGCTCTTGAGCGCCGGATCGATGATCCCGAGGGTTTGCTCGTGCTCAAATGCAACGTCGGCGCGCACTCGCAGCATCTCGCGATCATCGATCCGGCGCTCAAGAGCGGGCAAGTCGTGTTCAGGGAGACCGGCAGCTATTTCGCCGACTGGGAATTGCAGGATGGCGAGCTCTGGATCAGTCGCGAC